>RCNE010000074.1_pt1 | contig 42709 bp, 32 predicted proteins | sample 2041361 | NCBI WGS metagenome assembly RCNE01 (sample SAMN09708229, study PRJNA481090) | Marine sediment metagenome, whole genome shotgun sequencing project. | reverse complement strand
TTTGGCCTGTTTAAGCATGCTTAGTCCTATTCATGCAAGCTATGTCCAAGCGTTTTTTTTAAAAAAAAATCATTTTTATCTAGTATTTAATTTAACCAATACTAAAACTAAAAGTATGAGAACAATTTGTAAAAATGGTATGATGTCCATCTTAAGATTGGCACTGCTAACAACAATTTTAATGGCGGTTTCCTGTTCAACGGAATCCATAAGTGATTACGAAACAACCGATTTAACTGCTACTACTGCCAAAGCTAAAAAACCAAGACCTATTAAAAACAATTATGTAGGTGTTGATAGAGCAGATGGTTCTGGATCCGATTTCTCGGGCAACATGTCACATGTAGGTAAATATACTGGCCAGACCCTTACCACCTCTTTTGAATTTAATGCAGATTTCACGGGGGGTATCCAGACCAGTGACGACACTGTAGTGGCTGCGAACGGAGATTTAATCTACACCAAGTCAGAGACGGTAATTACATTTTCACCTGAAACTGGACCTGGTGGCGATCAAACCTTTTCTGCAGGAACCTATGCAGGTGGTTTTGATATAGTAGGCGGCACAGGTCGTTTTGAGGGTGCAACGGGAAGAATGGATTTGGACAATGGTGTGTTCGGTGGAGGGATAGCCAAACATAATGCCGAAGGCACTATTACTTATTAATCATTTTTTCTGACGATTAAAAACCAGCGCATAGCGCTGGTTTTTTGGTTTAGAGGGTACCTTCAGAATAATATAGTCTGGAATTAAAGAGACGAACCTTTAATAGAGGCATTAACACGCCATGAGGTGTAAATGGGTTCTAATTCCCTTAGAAAATTAAATTGAACCTAAGGATAACTTGAATAAAGGACCTCCCTAACGCTTTCTAACTGGTCAGAAAAATGAGCGGTAAAGAGGATTACTTCTTTTCACAATAGGGACAGATTTCTTTGGACCAAATACTTTTTTTAATGAATTTCGGTACCGGTGATAAACGATAAAGTACCTAGACCAATACAGTTCTTCTTCCTTTCAACGATGACACGGCAACTTAATATTAGGGGATAACAGTTTAAAAGCACTTGATACCAGTGGTTTAGTGAAGGTATTTGAAATCTTGAATTAGCACTTATTCTCGTATTTAAGGTCAAAACAAAGAGTTTAGAGTGAATTTTAACGAATCTTAAAACATTTCCACAGCAAAAATTAATGTTACCCGCCCATACTACTATCTAGATGCCCAAATAATGGTACTTAGTCTATTTAACTAATACACTAAAGGAGTATAATAGTTTAATCTTTTTACTCAAATGCATTCTCAGTCCTTGTCGTACAATCTAAGTACAAGTCTTTTTTAATAGAAAAATATAGTTTTGGTCAATCCTTTGTTCATGTGGTGCTTTGATAGTGCTAAGGTCATAAAACACTTAGTGAATTCTAGGATATATGTGTAACCTTATTAAACGAAAACCTTATGAAAACATTTGATCGATTATTGGCAATGCCAATTTTGAAATTCTTCTTATTTGCTATGCTGCTCCTTACTTTTTCCTGTAGCGATGATGACACGGTAGAAGTACCTGAAGAAGAAGTAGAAGTGCCTGAAGATGAACCTGAGGAAGAGGTTACTGAGCCTCCATTAACGTATGTTTTATCAGAGCTGGCCAGTGGTGCTGTGCTTAAAGGAGCCAATGGCATGAACTTTGCCCCAGATGGCAATCTTTACGTTGCCAGTTTTATTGCTAAAGAAATTATTGTAATGAATAAGCAAACGGGCGATATTATTACCCGTTTAGGAGAAGAAATGGGGGTAAATAGTCCTGATGATCTTGTGTTTGGGCCAGATGGTTCCCTCTATTGGACCAATACACTTACTGGAGAAGTAGGACGGATGGAACCTGATGGGGCTGTGACCACACAGTTTTTGGCACCGGGAGTTAACCCTATCACATTCTCTTCTGATGGACGCCTTTTTACAGCACTCGATTTTCAAGGAGACGGGCTATATGAGCTTGATCCTAATCTTATTGATACTCCTCGCCCCATCATTGTAGCCACACCCGAAAACCCTTTCCCGCTTGGCTTTTTCAATGCCTTTGATTTTGGTGCCGACGGGCGCCTATACGGTCCATTATTTGCAGCTGGCTTGGTAATCAGTGTTGACGTAGGTAATCCAGGCGACCCTGTTTCAATGAGCCCTTTTACCGATGGCACCGTTCAAGTTGTGGCAGGTGGGTTCACGGATCCTGTTGCCGCAAAGTTTGATGCGGAAGGAATTCTTCATCTATTGGATCAAACAGGAGAGGTTTTTAAGATAGATATAATGACAGGTGAATCAACCTTGTTCGCTACCCTTCAACCAGGGTTAGATAATCTAGCCTTTGACGCTGATGGAGCGCTATATATTTCAAACGCTGACCAAGGATGGGTGGCAGAATTACTTCCAAACGGAACGCTTCGCGAGATAAGCGCAGGAGGAATGATAGCACCTCAAGGCCTTGCCGTTATGCCAGGTGCCAATAATCAGGACGCTTTGTTCGTTGCCGATCTTTTCAGATTGCGACAGTTAAATGGTGGTACTGGTGAAGAAGAAAATAGTTACAAAGGCTTTCTAGTACCTGCAGAGGGTTCACTGACCTTGCCTTTTAATGTATCAGCAGATGGTAGTAACCTCATCATTTCTTCCTTTTTTGGGGCTAATGTTCAAGTCTGGAATCCGGAAACGAATGAGGTCTTAGAGAATTTTCCTTTGGGAGTTCCTATCGACGCCGTTCGATTCAAGGAAGATATTGTAGTCTCTGATCTTGGTCTAGGTGGCGTGGTCTGGGCAAGTGATAATTCCATAATACTTCCCATAGATGGAGCAACCGTATTTGCGCCTGGTGGTTTGGCAACAGATGGCGAAACCGTATGGGTAGCTGACTGGGGAACAGGAGTGATATGGCAAATAGGTTTTGACGGAAATACGCCAGGGACACCAGTTCCTCTTGCATCTAATCTATTGAATCCGGAAGGATTGGCCTATGATATGGATGGCGGTCTGTTGGTAGTAGAAACGGGTGCTTCCCGTCTTTCCCGTATCGACTTGGCCACTGGAGAAGTGACCGTAATTATGGAGGGTCTCGAACTTAGCGGGCCTGGGCTGGAAGCGGCTCCTCCAACTTGGTTATTCGATGGTGTGACCGTTGGTTCATCCGGAGATATCTATGTTTCAGGTGGTGGAGCGAATGTTATCTACCGCATCAGTAAAGAATAAGTTCAATTAAATCTTTGAAGTAGGAGTTGCCAATTAAAAGCGTTGCGACCTCTTATTCAGGAATAAAAACTCTTTCATTGTTTAAGAGCTTTGAAAGAGTTTTATTAGTTTTTCTTAAGTGAGTACTTTTAAAAAAGGTGTAAGTATTAAATTCTTACTCCATATAAAACATTCCGATGTAGGATGTATTATTATGTAAACGCTTAAATAAAAAAGAGACCATCCAAAACAATGTAGATAGCCTCTTTATTTAAATGAAATTTGATTTTTATTTCAATTAGCTGGGAAATAGGATGTGTTTTGGTCAAGTATAAAAGTAGTATAGTATTTGATAAATACATCCCATTTTCATTCAACAAATTTACTATCCAATCGAAATATTAAAGTACGAAACTAGTTACTCAGCTTCCACAGAAAGAACATCAGCTAGCTCCAAGTCCTTGTTCATGTCATTAGTAACTGGCACAGAATCCTTTAGGGCTGTAAATTTCTGCACGCGTTCCATTTCGTCTTCATCACCAGAAAAATAAGGAAATACGTCCATAATAGGAGATTCTGAGATGGCAGGTATGGTATATTCACCCAGCGTATCTTTCATTATACCGTTCGTATTATCGTAGGCTTCCTTTACATCATTGGCCTGTACCAATAAATATAAATTTGTTTTACGCTCTTTACCACTTTCCTCATCAAAAGCGATTAAGGACACTCTAGATTTAAACCATCTGTCAGAATTTTCGAATGGATGTATTTCAGCGTAATTAGCTACCTTAATATTCGTGATTTTGATTTCATCACTATCGCTTAAATAGGCCGACATCTCTTGGGTAATTCTACTTTCGGCCTCGGTATAGGAAATTGCATCTACTAAAAAAGGTTCTGTCTTTACCTTTGCCACACCTGACGCTTCATCAATTTTTCTGTATTTTACCTTACATTCATACCACGTAGCACTCATATCTATCTATTTTTAAGATGCCAAATATAGGGGTTAGCTGCAGTTCTGAATCTTAAAATTGAGAATAGATATTCACATTTTCACGATGGTTTTTATACTTCTTTTAACATGAGGAAGTTAGACATGCTCACAGGTTGATTGGTATCTATAAACGTTCAGTTTACCCAAAATTTTAAAGATTCTTCATCTTCAACTTTTGTTGATATATGTAATTCAATTATGGAAATCAAATTAGAACAAAGTGTCTAATTGCAGTCCTTGGTCTTGCAACATATACTGTTCAATTCTAGTGAATAAATTGGGATTATAAAAGCCTCAGATAGGAGGGAAGCGAAGTATTTAGGTTCATACCCAGGTAAAACAAAATCAATGATTTTTTTGTAATTCGTAATAAACTGGGACAAAATCATATTCCTAAAAATAAATACCTAAATTTTTACTACTTTAAAGCTTTGGCTGTAGAATTCCGTTAACATCCTATGCCTTAATTTTTAATCTAGAATTCCTAAGATGAAAACATACCCCAGTATATTCAATGATGTAATTGGTCCGGTAATGCGTGGGCCCTCAAGTTCCCATTGTGCAGCTTCTTTGCGTTTTGGTAGGATGTGCCTCGATTTAATGGATGGTGATATCCAAGAAGTTTATATTGAGTTTGACCCGAATGGTTCTCTGGCCACCACACACAAAGGTCAAGGATCGGATATGGGTTTGTTTGGCGGTTTTATGGGATGGGAAGCAGACGAGGAACGCTTACCAAATTATTTACAGGCCATTGATGATGCTGGTATTAAAATTAAAATAGATATTCATCCTATTGGCGCTACGCACCCTAATACCTATAAGCTCACCCTAAAGAATGCAAAAGAAATCCGAGAGGTAACCGCCATTTCAACTGGGGGAGGTATGATAGAAGTTATTGAAATTGATGGGGCATCGGTTTCTATGGCTGGTGATTATTTTCAAACCTTAGTTTATTGCAAGTCACCTGGTACAATAGTTAACCATATCGAACAAGTTTTTACTTGTGACGAGATTACATTACGTACTGGAAGGTCTTCATTCATAGAAATAAAATCCAATCAATTTATCACCACGAAACTAGAGGCATCGCTTTTAGAAATGGAAGAAGTGCTTTTCATCAAAAAAATGAATCCCGTACTTCCGGTGATGGCACGTAAGAATCTTGAAGTTCCTTTTATTACCTGTAATGAAATGCTTGATTATAATGAGGACAAGAATCTTGAATTATGGGAGTTGGCCGTTGCCTATGAAAGTATGCGTGGTGCTATTTCTAAAGATTTGGTTTTTGAAAAGATGCGCTCCATTTTAAAAATCATGCAGAATGCGATTGACCTTGGTTTAAAAGGGACGAAGTATACCGACCGTATTCTTGGTCCGCAATCGGTCACCTTTCAGGAGCGAATGGATGGAAAAAAATTAGTGGAAGGAGATGTACTGAATCAAGTAATTTTATACACGTCTGCCATGATGGAAGTCAAAAGTTCTATGGGCGTAATTGTTGCTGCACCTACAGCAGGATCTTGTGGAGCCTTACCTGGTGCTATTATTGGTATTGGTAAAACATTGGAGCTTTCAGAAGACGACATGGTTAAAGCATTATTAGCTGCAGGAATTATAGGAGTTTTCATTGCCGCACATGCTACTTTTGCTGCGGAGGTAGGAGGTTGTATGGCCGAATGTGGATCAGCATCCGGTATGGCGGCGGCAGGTATTGTTTCCTTAAAAAAAGGGACTTTAGACCAATCCCTTTCAGCCGCTTCGATGGCATTGCAGTCATGCTTGGGTATGATTTGCGATATGATTGCAGATCGAGTAGAGGCACCATGCCTTAACAGAAATGTGATGGCAGCTACCAATGCAATTTCCTGTGCGAATATGGCCTTGTCAGACTATAATCATTTAATACCTTTAGACGAAGTGGTAGAGACGATGAAACGTGTAGGCGATGCTTTACCTAATGAACTTTGTTGTACTGGCCTAGGAGGTCTTGCAATTACAAAGACTGCAAAGGAAATAGAAGCCAAACTGGCCAATGGGGAACGCACTAGCAATAAGACTTTTTTTAAGGTATGCTAGTTAGGGATATTTCTTTGGTAATATCCACTTTAGAGGATTGAAGATTTGCGGACTTCTTAATATCTATTTAAACGAACTATGATTACAATACTATGGATCACATTAGCAGGTCTTGCGATCTGGTTTGCTATTGTTTTAACCAGGGACTTTCTTGCTCATAGAAATGAATTGGAGGATAGTAGTTGGCTAAAAACTTCTATTATTGGTTTTGTAGTTAATTTTTTTGATGTTCTTGGCATCGGGGCATTTGCACCTCAAACAGCCCTTCTTAAGTTCACAAAGCAAACAACCGATAAGTTTATTCCAGGAACCATGAACGTAGCGAATACACTTCCTGTGTTATTTCAGGCATTGGTTTTCATCACGATTATAGAAGTAGAACCAATTACCTTGGTGCTGATGTTCTTATCGGCCGCCTTGGGTGCCGTTTTTGGTGCCGGAGTGGTTGCTAAAATGTCTGAAAACAAGATTCGGTTAGTAATGGGTTTCGCCCTACTGGTTACCGCATTTTTCATGTTAGCAACCAGTATGGAATGGATACAGGGAGGAGGCCAAGCTATTGGACTTACGGGTGTTAAATTAGCCATTGCCGTAATCGCCAATTTTGGATTGGGTGCTTTGATGACCGCAGGGATTGGATTATACGCACCATGTATGGCCCTTGTCTTTGCTTTAGGAATGTCGCCCGAAGTCGCTTTCCCCATTATGATGGGGTCCTGTGCTTTTTTGATGCCCCCGGCTTCGGTCCGATTTATCCGTGAAAAAGCATATAACAGAAAGGCGGCCGTTGCCATGGCAATTCCCGGAATTGTAGCGGTAGGTCTTGCGGCTTTTGTAGTGAAGTCATTACCGCTAGACGTACTTAGATGGGTAGTGATTGTTGTTATTCTCTACACTTCTGGAGTGATGCTGCATGCGGGATTTACAAAAAAGTAACTTTTATAGGACAGCTATCTTTTCTATCCTTTTTTAAAATCAGCCTCCATAAGCACTAAATAATTTGGATCAAGTATTAGTTTTTCCGGTATGAAGTCAACGGAAAATCGAATGGTATTCGACTTTTTATCTAGCTGTATCGTTTTTATAAATTCCTCTTCTTTTTCTGCTCCATACACAGCTACCTCTAAGGGCATTTCAAAGAAACTACCATCCTTCTGTACTTGGTCAAGAGCAATCACAACTTCTTGCTTGTTCTTATCAAACTGCCATGTTCCCTTATATTTTAAAGTACCTGGCTGGTAAAGCCATTGTTGAAAAAAAGAGTCTAAATTGGTACCGGAAGCTACTTCCATTTCACGTTGAAAATCTGCCGTGGTGGCGTTGATATCTTTATATTTCTTATAGTATGTTTTAATTCCCTTCCAAAACACCTCGGTACCAAGAACCCCACGTAACATATGAAGAACCCAGCTCCCTTTTTGATAGGTTTGTATGGAAACTACCTTGGACATATCGGTAAGATTATCATGTACAATACGATAGTCAGGATTTTTAGTATAAAAATCATCCACGGTTTTTTTACTTTTCTTAAGTCCCTCCAAAAAGGCGTCTCTACCATATTGATGTTCTATAAAGAGTAGGGTAAAATAGGTAGCGAAACCTTCACTCAACCACACATCGTCCCAATCGTGTTCTGTTACGGCATTTCCAAACCATTGATGGGCCACTTCGTGGATGACTACATTCCGCCAGCGTTCGTTTCTATTACCAACTACGGAATTTTCACTGTAAAGAATAGCAGAGGCAGCTTCCATACCGCCACTTACGCTGTTGGACTGGATATTAGCCAATTTTTCATAGGAAAAAGGTCCAATATGGTTACTATAAAAGGCTAAGGCGCTTTTCGTTGGAATGGCAAAATCATAAAACCCGGCCACCCTATCTTGTGGATACACCCATGTCTCTATTGATTTCCCATCAAATTTATCTACATATTGTACGGCAAACTCGGCAACACCCAACACATACAACCAACTTGCTATGGGAACAGATTGCTTCCAATGTGTAAGTCGTTCGCTATTAGGTAAATTGATTTCCTCAACTTTTAAACCATTAGAAACAACCTGATAGTGGTCTGGTGCGGTAACTATAAATTCGCATGTTGCCTTGTCATAGGGGTGATCAATGGTAGCCAACCAGTTCCTACCTTTATTAGGCCAGTTATCACTAAAAAAAGTTCGGTCGCCATATTTATTACTTGCAATTTTAAGGCCGGTAGCTGGTACACCTTTATACATAACAGTATAAATACTGTGTTGGTCTAATGTGGATGGTGCAGGTAGTTCAATTGTCAAAACATCATTTTCATGCGTAAATGCCAAGTTTTTACCTTCGGATATAACTTTGCTAACGACCATACCTTTATTTTCAAGTTTATCTGAAGCCTGCACTAAATCTAGTCGTAAACTTGTTTCGCCGGCTGCCAAGTAGCGTATGTCAATAGTCTCCTCACAGCTAATTTCATCTGTAGTATCCGATACTTTAATGTTGAATCGATAGTTTAGGGCATCGATATTCGGATTCTTTGGATAGGGGTCCGAAAATGGCATTGCCATCAAACTGTATATTGGAAAAAGTAGTAGCAGTAAAATACGGATTTGCATACGGAAGCGATTTATGATGAACTTAAAATTCAGTTTCTAGTTTTTGAGCGGTAGATTGTTGGCTGGGTGAAATTCTATTAGTCCCTTTTCTTTGATGGTTTTTTCAATAGCTTCTATCGAAGAAGGAACAAAAGCACTTAAATTTTCAACCCCATCTTCGGTCACTAATGCCATATCTTCAATTCGGATGTACAGGCGCTCCTCGGATATCCAGATCATGGGGTCTATGGTAAAGACCATACCTGCTCGTAATGGAACACGATGAACGATACCTACATCATGAACCGCCATACCTACAGGGTGCTGAAAATGACCCCTAAATTTAACACCCGCCTGTACCGCTTTTAAGTAATGTGGTTTGAAAAAATCTTTATCTTTCAGATAGGCTTTCATGTCGGCAGCAGCCAAATCAAGTACTTCATCTGAGGTTACACCAGGTTTTATATACTTAAAAAGAGCATCTCGGTAGGCTTCAATATAAGTATATAGTGCAGTTTGAGCTTTGTCGAACTTTCCATTAACGGGCCATATTCGGGTGACATCACTGGTATAATACCGATAATCCGGTGCATAGTCCATTAAGACCAAATCACCTGCGTTTAGGACATCCGTTTTATGAAAATAATGTCCCATATAGGCGTTGGTGCCTCCCCCGATAATAGAAGCATAGCCATCGCCTCTGGCTCCATTTAAGTGGAAAACGTATTTGGCTGCAGCATCAAGCTGATATTCATAAACACCTGGTGTAGTAGATCGCATTGCTTCCATAATGCCCAGCCCAGCAATTTGTGTGGCTTTTCGTATCAGTGCAATTTCTTCTTTACTTTTAATCAAACGCATCTCATCTAATATCGGAGAAAGGTCACGAATTATGAATTGCGGGAATTGGGAGTTTATTTTATTAACAAAGAGGGACTCTTTCGTAACATTGGCGTCCCAAGGGTCTGCCGCGGCACGTGCCTGACCATATAAAAGCTCATCTCTACTATCGTTTCCTGTTTCAGCCGGACTTAATGGGGTGTATAAGAAAGGTGCATTTGCTTTTATCAAACCGGTTCTTAGTAAATCGGATGATAAGAACTCATATCCTTTTACGTTATCAACCCCAGTTAGTTTTTTTACCAAAACTTCATCTTCCGCAGATAATATTTTTCCTTGCCCGTTTTCTCTGCCTTCATCACGGTGCGGGAGGTATAAAACCGTTTGTTTATTTTTTCCGTTCAAAAGAAGATAGGCATGGTCGCTTTCTAAGCCTGTTAGGTAGTAGAAGGTATTTGATTGACGAAAAACGCTAAACCCAGACCGACCGCCTGTCCCTTGAATAAGTGCTATGGCATTGTTTCCAATAGATTCTAAAATATTGGTTCTACGTTCGTTAAAATTTTCAATGGAGAAATCGGTTTGGTAGTGATGCTTGTCTTGAGAAACAGTAGGTGAAGCTGAAAAAAAAAGCAAGAACAGCGCAAATATTCTGATTGTATGTATCATAGCGTTGGGTTTTTTATTGTAAGCTGGTTTTATTGAAAATTTGCTGGTTTACTAATATACTATAAAATGGTTTTTTAAATACTGCAGTAGAATTAAGTATAGGCTAGGAAAAGCTAATTTTAAAATATCGTTCTTATTTATTCAAACGTATGACGTTGCTCATTTGTTGATGGTGCCATCAGTAATTGGTTAAATGTTCTTATACTATCAAAGTTTTGAGTAATTTCCTCAGTGACAGCAATTCCAGAAATACCTGTTTTTAATAAGGCAATTATATCTTCTGTGGTTATACCTCCAATACCAATAATTGGTGTTTCGGTTTTTAAAGCTTCGATAATTAGGGTGTAACCGTTTAAACCTAAAACCGCAGGAATAGTATTTTTAGTTATAGCAGTGCGAAAGGGACCTAAAGTAATATAATCGACTTGTTTAGCTAGTAATGCTTCGCAATCTTGCAGGGTATTTGCAGTAGCGCCAATCGTTTGCCATGTGTATAGCTGTTTTCTGGCTAGTGTGGGGCAGGGGTCTGTTTTTTCTAAATGTACTCCATCTGCTTTTACCTCTTTTGCGACTTTATAAAAATTATTTATAATTAATTTAGTTTGAAAATGAGAAGTTATTTCTCTTGCTTCAATCGCTAGTTTTAAAAATTTCTTTTCTGAAATATTGCTAAATTTCAATTGTACTAATTCTATACCGGATGTACATGCTTTCTGTATATTTTCCAGAAGCTCTTTAGGGGTATTACCCTTCGGGACATAGTGTAGTTTCGGTATATTCATATTTTTAGCTTTATATACATCTTCATATTATATGGCGCTGTTCATAGGTTTACCTCACCTATAAAGTATCCAGTAAATATGAAAATTAATTAATTATTCAAAAACACGCCTCCAATATCTGGCCATGGTCTCCCTAAGATGTAAGGAGGTGTTTTCACGCTCATTTATACTATGTGATCGCATGGGATAAGACATCATGTCGAACATTTTATTGTGCTTAATGAGTTCATTGGCCAATCGCTCAAAACTCTGATAATGCACATTATCATCTGCTGTACCATGCATAATCATTAGGTTGCCTTTTAGATTTTTAGCGTGCGTAATAGGTGATCCTGCAATGTAATTCGCTTCATTATCCTCTAATAAACCCATATATCGTTCTTGATAAATATTGTCATAGAGCCGTTGGTCAGAAACAAAGGATACTGCCAAGCCTGACTTATATAGCTCAGGGTATCTAAACAAACAATTCATGGTCATTTGACCACCTCCGCTCCAACCCCAAATACCAACTTTATTCCTATCTATAAAATCGTATTTTTTGAACAATTCTTTTGCTGCTAACATTTGATCTTTTGCTGCTAGAATTCCTATTTGGCCATATATAGATTTCCTCCAATCCCTTCCTCTAGGGGTGCGTGTTCCTCTATTGTCAATACTAACTACAACATAACCTTGTTGTGCTAAATAGTGATGCCATAAATCGCCACCTTGCCATGCGTCTTGTACTGTAGCCCCTGCCGGTTCGCCGTAGACATAAAAGATAATTGGATATTTTTTTACAGAATCAAAATCAGTAGGTTTTATTACCCAAGCATCTAAAACCACATCTCCAATATCGATTTTAATGAACTCCTTAGGTGTTAAACTCAAGGCATTTACTTTATTCAATATTTCTTTGTTCTCTTCCAATAGTCTTAATGTCTTATGTTTTTGAAGGTTTATAAGCGTAATTTTATTTGGTGTTTTTGCATTTTGAAACGTGTGAATAGCATACTTTGCATCCGCTGAAATTTGATATGCATGTTGCCCTGCTTGTTCTGGCGGACTAACGCGTTCAGGCTCCGCACTACCATCTATTTTACTTCTGTACAAGTACCGTTGAGTGTAATTTTCAGGCGAAGCGATGTAATATACATAGCCGCCCTTTGGGTCAATACAGTTAATTTTAACCACATCTATTTTTCCCTTGGTGATGGTACTAAATTTTTTTCCATCTCGTGAGACCTTGTATAAGTGCAACCAACCATCCTTTTCGCTAGTCCACGTAAAATAGTTCTCGTTTTCCAACCACATAATATTATCATGTACGTCTAACCAAGCATCATCCTTATCCGTAAAAATGTTATCAAGGGCCATGGTATCGGTATTCCCTACCCAAACAGTATTTGTATTTTGTTTCCTATTTAGCTGTTGAATCATTACTTCATTGGAATTTGGAATAAAATCCATCCGTGCTAAATAATTATTTGTGGCATCTCCAGGAACGTCGAACCAGTTTGTTTGACCGCCTTTTGCAGGTACTACACCAACTTTAACATCAGAATTTTTAGTACCGACTTTGGGGTAGGGAAGGGGTATGGGTTTAGAATACAAAGAATCCACATTATTAATCATATAAAATGTACCAATATTTTCGGTATTTGACTGCCAGTAAGCTATTTGTTCCCCATCCGGACTCCATCTAAATCCATCCCTGCAAGACAATTCTTCTTCATACACCCAGTCAAAAGTTCCATTAATAATAGCCTCGTTACCATCAAATGTGAGCTGTGTAATTTGACCTGACGCTATGTTTTCCACATAAATATTATTGTTACTTACATAGCCAACTCGTGATGCATCCGGGGAGAATTTTGCAAACATCAGCGTAGTTCGTTCAACGGATTTTCCTAGTTGGGTTAAAGCACCGGATGCCATATCCAAAACCCAATAATCACCTCTGGTATGGTAGCGCCATACTTTCCTTGTATTGGTAAATACCAATAATTTTGAATTGTCTGCCGACCATTCATAATCCCGAACTGATAAAGGCTCTGTTTTTCCAGATGGTACTAGTTTGGTTGACGCTACTAATACAGATCGCCCCCCAGATTTAGCTTCATATCTTACAATATCACTACCACCAACATCCTTATTTTTCTCTAGCGTTGAATATCCTTTATTGTCTTTCATCCATCTGACCGGACCATATCCATTTGGGCTATAGGTTTCATTCTTAAAGACATCATCTAGCTGAATCGTTTCCTGTGACCAAGCAGAAAATGCGAGTAGTAAAACTAGAGGTGTGACAATAATACGTTTCATAGCAGTATATTTTTAGTTGATAAAGCACAATGTAGATAAAATATAGCTAAAACTAGACACTTTATAAAAACTGATACCAAATAGGAACTAAGCGAAATAATTGAAAATTTACTCATTTTAGTTAACTCAAAAGGTGATTTTTATATTTGTTAATACGATGCGCACATTTAACGTTAAAACAGCTGTTAAAGAGATTAGTTGTTCGCAACTATTAACAGAACTATTAATTAGAACCCTAAAAGAAAAATTATTAGTAGCTAATGTAGAGCTTGCGATGGTTAGCGTGTGGATGTTTGTTCCACTCTAACCTTTAGTATCAGATAAGTCAGACCCATTAAAACCATTAAAGAGCTGTCAATTATAATCATCTGATTACGGTGTGATTATCAAAATTATTCCACTAGAAGAAGTACATATGATAACATTTTTGGGTTGATTTGTAATCCCTGGATTTGCAGTTTCTTGAAAATCATAAATACGATTAGCATTTATATCATTCGGCGTTGAATAGCCATCAATATTGCCTGTTACCGTACCAATTAAACTGTTATATCAGGTTTCAAAAAGTTCACCTGAATTACTCATAGCTGGAGTAAAACCTACTTCTAGAACATCTAAACATACGGCACCATCAATATCTTGACCAGTTAAATGTTGTTGTTAGTTCCAATATGCTCTATAGCAATTCGCTGTAAAAGGTGTTACAATCCAAGAAGGAACTTAGGTGGTATTCTGTATCTTTTGTATGACTTTGTGTCTAATGTTTTACTTGTCTTTACCTTGGTAAGGGATTTCATCTAATATATATTCCAAAGCCATAATCCTAGCAGCTGTTTTCTTGTTTGCTTTAATGATTTTCCATGGTACATATTTTTGAGTATTCTTAAACATCAACTCTTTATATGTAGTGTATTCATCCCATAACGCTAAGGCCTTTTTGTCTACATCACTGAATTTCCATTTTTTGATAGGGCTCGATATAATATCTTTAAAGCGACGCTCTTGTTCATTTTTAGAAATAGAAAAGTATAGTTTCACTAAATGGATATCTGAGAGTAACATCATGCGTTCCACATCATTTACCGAATCCATAAAATTTAGATATTGTTTTCTAGTACAAAAACCGTTAACAGGTTCTACCACGGCACGGTTATACCAACTTCTATCAAAAAATACTATTTCACCTTCACGGGGAAAACGATTAATGTACCGCTGAAAATACCATTGTCCTTGTTCTACCTCATCGGGCTTTGGCAACGCTACTACACGTATTTCTCTAGGAGGCAAATGTTCTGTAATACGCCTAATGGCCCCTCCTTTACCAGCAGCATCACGACCTTCGAAAATAACTACAACCTTTTTGTTGTTTTTAACGACCCATTGTTGCAAGACAAGTAATTCTTCTTGAAGTTTACCCAAGCGTTTTTCATATTTTAGCGTTCCTATAGCTTTTTTGGCGTCTAAAGAAGATTGCCCTAACAAGGCCATCAATCCCTTCTTAGTATTTAGTAAAAGTGGTTTTTTTTCTTTTAAGGACTCTTGTACTTTGCTCATGTGTTACATGTTTAACTTAAAATCGTTACTGACTATACTTTTATCTGTTGTCTAAAAAACCGATGCACAATATTGGGGTCGGGTAGCAGGTCTGCGCAATTAGAGCCTTTTCCATCATAATCAAATTGTGATAAAACAAATTTGATGCTTTCCACGCGAGCCCGTCTTTTATTATCACTTTTTACAATAATCCAAGGACAGAAAGCGTGGTGGGTACGCGCAAACATTTGATTTTTATAATAACTATACTCTTCCCAAAGATCTTGACCTTTTTGATCGACCGGGCTGAATTTCCATTTTTTCAAAGGATTTCCAAGCCTATTATCGAATCGTTTTTTCTGTTCGTCGATAGATACAGAAAACCAAAATTTGATAATCTTGGTGTCTGATTCGTAAAGCATATGCTCAAACTCGGGCACCTGCCCCATAAAGCGCTCATATTGTTCTGGAGTGCAAAAATCCATCACAGGTTCTACAACTGCCCTGTTGTACCAACTGCGGTCAAAAAAAACAATTTCACCCGCATTAGGTAGTTCTTTTATGTAGCGGTTAAAGTACCATTGTTTGCGTTCAATCTCTGTAGGTTTGTTAAGTGCCACTATACGCATTGCTCGCGGATTCAAATGCTCTGTAAATCGGCGTATAGTGCCACCCTTACCAGAAGCATCTCGTCCTTCAAAGATGATGGCTATTTTTTTATCTTCTTTTTTCACCCATTTTTGGAAATCTACAAGCTCAGCTTGTAGTTGTAAGAGCAGCCTCTCATAATAATATTTATCCAATACGTCTGTGTAGAGGGGCACGTCATTTTTAGATTGTTCGAGATATTCTAGCAAATGCGCCTTAGTTTTTAATTTCGCAAGTAACATATTATCAATCATAAGCTCGTATTAAGAGCTAAAATTACGAAAGAAAACTAAGTGAAAAAGTGATAAAAGTCAGTTAGAGGTTTTTTATAAATTTACTAAAAGGAAAGCCTTACCAACGACGAGAGCATCAAGTGCTTAGTAATTTACGCTCGAAGTTTTTTTGATTGATTACGTATCCTGTACGATTTTTAGATGTTCCGTGCTATGGAATCGATACTTTTGGTGAAAACTTTTATAAATCCAATGAATGGGTTGATATCGATGACCTAGTCAAGCTCGTCGTTGTATTGGTCGATACTCTAAATGGCTGGCAAAATGAGTTATCAGGTGATTATTTTCAGTATATAACTTAGTATGGAAATTAATAAGATTATTAGTTCCTTTTTAGTTGATCATCCTTAAATTTTAGCGGCTACTCTACTGGCTTGATTAATAGCCCGTTTTGCATCTAATTCCGCGGCAACATCCGCACCGCCAACTACGTGCACTTTGATACCTTTTGCCTCTAATGGGGCTACTAATGCAGCAAATGGTAATTGACCGGCACAAATAATGACGTTATCTACTGCCAACACTTTTTCCTCATTATTTTGAGTATAATGCAGCCCTAAGTCATCAATTTTCGTGTATTGCACCTCGTTGATAAACTGAACTTTTTTCTTTTTGAGCGTAGATCGGTGAATCCAACCTGTAGTTTTTCCTAGGTTACCACCAAACTTGCCCTTACTGCGCTTGAACATAAAAATTTCTCGTGGTGATGGGTGAACTTCTGCGGTTACCCCTTCAATTCCACTTCTAGCGGTCATTGTTTTGTCAATTCCCCATTCCTTTAACCAGGCATCAATATTTAATGATGTGCTTTCTCCTTCTTGTGCTAAGTATTCTGACACATCAAAACCAATCCCACCTGCACCAATAACAGCCACACGTTTACCCACTGGCTTCTTTAACTTTAAAACATCAATATAGTTTAATACTTTAAGATTTTCAATACCTTCAATTTTAAGGATTCTTGGTTTGATTCCCGTCGCTACTATGACCTCGTCAAAATTGCCATTTTCTAAATCTTCAGCAGTAACGCGCGTATTTAAGTTAACAGTTACCTTATGAAGCTCTATTTGCTTTTTAAAATAACGAATGGTCTCGTAGAATTCTTCCTTACCTGGTATTTGCTTGGCCATATTAAACTGCCCCCCTATTTCTGTATCGGCATCAAAAAGTGTCACATCATGTCCTCTTTTTGCAGCAATTGTTGATGCGGCTAAACCTGCGGGACCTGCGCCGACAACTGCAATTTTTTTCTTTTTTTCCGTAGGAAGGTAATTAAGTTCTGTTTCATGGCACGCTCTTGGATTTACCAAGCAACTGGCTACTTTTTGTTGAAACACGTGGTCTAAACACGCTTGGTTACAACCAATGCATGTATTGATTTCGTCCGCTTTATTTTCTGCGGCTTTATTTACCCATTCTGAATCAGCCAAAAAAGGTCGGGCCATCGAGACCATATCCGCATGCCCTGCTGCCAATACCTTTTCAGCGGTTTCTGGCATATTTATCCTATTGGACGTCACTAAGGGAATCGAAAGTTCTTCTTTCATTTTTTTAGTAACCCAAGTAAATGCAGCTCTTGGTACCGATGTTGCAATGGTGGGTATGCGTGCTTCGTGCCAACCAATTCCAGTATTTATGATAGTGGCACCCGCTTTCTCTATTTCTTTGCCCAGAGCGACTACCTCTTGCCAAGTACTTCCTTTTTCTACAAGATCTAACATGGATAAGCGATAGATGATGATAAACTCCCTACCAACTGCTTTTCGTGTTTGCCTTACGAGTTCAATGGGTAAACGCATTCTGTTTTCATAGCTTCCACCATAAGTATCAGTACGCTTATTGGTCCTTTCTGTAATAAATTGGTTAATTAAATAGCCCTCTGAACCCATAATTTCTACTCCATCATAACCTGCTAATTTTGCTAGTTTGGCGGAATTTACAAAATCTCGAACCGTACGCTGAATACCAGATTGCTTAAGTTTAAAAGGCTTAAAGGGCGAAATTGGGGATTTAATGGCCGATGGTGCAACCGCGAAGGGATGATATCCATAACGGCCTGCGTGTAGAATTTGCATGCATATTTTACCACCTGCAGCATGTACTGCATCCGTAATTACCTTATGATGTTTTGCGTGTTTTTTTGAGCTCATTCGTGCCGAAAAAGGGCCTGTCCAACCTTGAACATTTGGTGCAATCCCACCAGAAACAATTAAACCAACGCCACCTTCAGCACGTTCTGCATAATAGGTAGCTATCTTTTCCAAGCCATTTTTTTCCTCTTCTAAACCTGTATGCATGGAACCCATTAGAATTCGGTTTTTAAGGGTAGTAAATCCTAAATCTAAGGGTTCAAAAATATGGGGATACTTGGTCATTTTTTATGTTTTTAAAAGAGGGAGATTACTATGCACGCATAACAGTGGGTAAGATACGTATTTTTTAGGATGAAAAAAGGCAATAAAAGGGGTAGTATCATAGCTTTACAATGTCCTTAGCTCAAAGTTTTATCAGCTTTTGTGATTCTTAGGCAGTTGGCATACTCATTAATTTGACACATACCTCCAGTATGCCTTACTTACAATGTTAGATACCATAAATACATACCTTATTGATGAAAAAATAGACCTGTAGTACTACACAATCCGTAATTATTGCAACTATACTTTCTTACAATGTTCTGTTTTACAGCACATGTAATTATTTTGTTTAAAGGTGGGAGTCTGGATTATAAGTAGGGGATAGACTTTATGGTCAAGCCCCGTGCTTATAATTCGTTGTATCAAATGAAAACAGACTACTCTTCTCCCAACTCTGTAATCTTCTTCTCATAAAGTTTTTTACTCTCTACAACTGCAACATTTAGTTCTTGCATAATACCGTCTACACGACCTTCTATGCTTTTCATTTGGTCATTGATATTGTCGAAGGAATTTAATGCTGCGGCGACTTCCAATGCTTTAACGACTTCTACAGCATCACCGTGTAGCAATTGTAACTTTTCAATAGCTTTTGAAGTATTGGCTAAGGTGCCGTTATATTTAGTTCTTGCTTTTTCAATAGCACCATTTAGGGTTTTTCTACTGGCTTCGTCACTTAGGCTATTGGTTTGGGTCTCCATAGCATTGAAGAGGTTGGAGGCATGCTCTTTCAAATCTTCATATTCCTTGTTCAATTTTTCTACGCGTTTGTTTACTTTTTCCCAATCACCATAGACCTTTGCGAATTCTTTATCTTCATTTTTTGTATCCTCCAAGGCAGTTTTAAGCGCGTTTAAAGTTTTAAGTCCTTTAGTTACGTTTTTGTTTGCCGTTTCTTTTTTCTTTTCAAATGCCGATACGGTAGATTTGAATTTATCTTTTAAACGAATAAGGTCTTCAGGGCTCTTGTCTTTCCAGCAGGAAACGAATAATAGGGAAACGAGGGTAAGTGTTGCAATTCTTTTTAACATGGTTATCGTGTTTTTTACGATAACAAAAATAACCATTAACTTATAACCAATTTCTGTTATTTAATCCGCTTAGCATAGATAACCTTTACCAATCGCTTCGTACCATTCTATTTCTACCAAGTTCTAAGTGTACAAAGGATAATGTGTCGCCGCTTATTAAAACCTAGGTCGATTAACTCGCCTGCTTTCCCAAAATATAGTTGCTATTTCGTTTAGGAGTATACGAGTGATGCAGTTTTAAACTGATATGGGATTTAATATCCAGGTGTTCAAAACAACTGTTTCCCATTTCTACATTGGAAATGGTTACGTTTGATATCATTTGATCTATAATCGAATCGGTTAAGTCTAGCCCAATAAGTTCAACTCCACTTAAATTATAGTAAAGACCATAATTTCGCTTTGTATCATAAATTATCCATGGTTTATCTGTGTAACGGGAACGAAAGTGTTTGGAGAGTAAGGGCAGTACATCAAAATCGGGTGCTATTTGGACAAAGTAAACAGCATCTCTGGTACGTTGAAAGTCCAATTTAGTTTCCATATGCCTTTTTTCCCTTCCCACTTTATGTGCAAGCTGATTGATTCGGAGAATATAATCACTGGAAAAACCCGCAGTGCTATTTTCATTACAATTCATTAATTTTCGAATATAGCTGTAGAGTAGGGGTTCTATCCCTTGCTGCTCGCTTAAAAATGCAAAATAAATGTTCTTGATTGCCGTATTATTACGATTTCTAATACCGGTCCAAACACGTTTTGCTTTATCGATGTTTGTGAATATGGTTTCGGTTTCAGTAAATAATCCTTTTTGTATGCGGCCTCTAGGCTGTATATCTACATGAGTCAATTTATATTCAAAAGCAATGAAAACGGTTGTCAAAAAGCCATTAAAACTTCCGTCATAAATGAAGATTTTTGATTTACTTTCCATATCCTTCTGTATTGGTTCTTGAACCGTTGCCATAGTTTTATATATTTAGAAATAAAATAATAGGACTCTTTTCTTTAGGCTGATAGCATTCTTTTTAACCCTACTTTTCCACACCACATAAATATACCCAGCGCTTAAAACCGCATTTCTACTTTTTTCTAAGAACTCAGAATAATCTGGTGTGTGAATTGTGTTCATGGGTTTGCTGTTAATTGGATTTTATTCCGATACTTAATAATAAGGTAGTTCTTGATTCTAAAAATGAATCATTGTATATATTCCAAATTTATGGATATATTCCTAATTATGGAAATAATCCAATTAATATTTTGGAAATAATCCATAATGTGTATCTTTGAGTATGGAAAATGAGTTGACTTTAAAAAGATTTATTGATATCAGAAGAGATTTAGGTCATACCCAGGCAGAATTTGCTAAACTTTTGGGAGTCTCCAATACTACGGCAGATATAGAAAGGGGACGAACCAAACTTTCGGGTAAGGTAGTATCGGAACTTTTAAAGCAGTTTAAAATCAATCCACTTTGGCTATTCGGAGAAAGCGATCAACAATATCTGGAAACTTCCAACACCAGTGTTATTCCAAAAGTGGTTACTGTAGATGCGGAGCAGAATGACAATATGGTTCTGGTAAATGCAAAAGCAGCGGCAGGATACCCACAGAATATTGCTGATACCAGTTGGTACCAACAATTACCGGCATTTGATTTGCCTATACCCGAATTTAGGAACGCAACGTACAGAGGTTTTCAGGTAGAGGGTGATAGTATGTTGCCTAATTTACATCCGGGAGAATGGGTTTTGGCAAGAGCAATTGAACACATAGACCATGTGAGTGCCAATAAGATGTATGTTGTGGTCTTGCTAGATTCCATCATGGTAAAGAAAATTGTGAAACGTCCCAATTCTAATAACATTACGTTGGTTTCCCTGAATGAAACGTATCCGCCATACGATATCAAACCTTTTCAGATTCAAGAAATATGGGAGGTAAGTAGCAAGATAACCTTTAATGTAGATGCCACAACAGATACCGGATTGTTAAGACAGCTTCAGGAATCTATGGATGAGCTTAAGAATCAATTACAACATGTAAAAAAAGTATGATAGTATTAGTTCACTTTTTTAACGTATAAACCACTGGTTTTAATGTTAAATCCTAGGCTTTTATATAATGCTATAGCCGCTGTTCTATGATGGCCACTAAAAAGCAGTACATCGTTAAGTTTTCTTATTTTGGCCTGTTCTATAAGTAATTCCATAAGTTTTCTTCCAATACCTTTACCGCGGTGCTGTTCAGAAACCACCACATCCTCAATCATTCCTTTGTAACCCGATACTACCTTGTAATTTGCCATCATTGCGATGCCGATTAATACATTTTTTTCAAAACAGGCAGCAATATCTATACGTTCGGGCACCTCTAAAATAGTACTAAGCTGTACTTGTTTTAATTGTGAATTGAGTTGGAGATAAAGTTCCGATAATTGTACCTGTAGTTCTTCTGTTATATCTTCCTGTCCTAGTCCTTTTATATCCATTGCTTAAGTTTATACCTTAAAAGTATCATTTTTCTGAATTCCAAACCTACCTTTCTAATCTGTAATACCGTATATTTAATTTTACCAATGAATCTATACTATATGCGGAAGACCTTCATTCTAATTATATGTTTCGTAAGTTTTGTAGCCCAAAGTCAAGTGGTTCGAGATACTTTACTGGTTGCATATACACCAGCAGCGCCTTTTATAGTAGAAGAAGGGCCAAAATTACAGGGGTTAAACGTATGGTTATGGCGGCAAATAGCAGAAGATTTAGAACTAGCGTATAAACTAGTACCAATGGATTTTTCCGATATGTTAGATTCCTTACGAACGGGAGGAATAGATTTGAGCATTAATCCACTAACGATTACCAGTGACCGCAGCAGGGAAATGGAGTTCACCCATTCCTTTTTTGCATCTAATGCTACAGCCGCAGTTGCAGAGGTTTCTTCTCTAAAAAAGTTCACGGACTTTTTAAAAGGTTTTTTTAATTTAAATTTTTTGAGGGGGTTATTTGTTTTGGTATTGATCATTTTTATTTTTGGGTTATTAGGTTGGTTGTTGGAACGTAGCGCCAATCCTGAGACTTTTCGTTATGGCCCTAGGGGTATATGGGATGGGGTTTGGTGGTCTGCTGTAACCCTAACTACCGTAGGGTATGGTGATAAAGCACCTAAAACAAAGCTTGGCAAAATTTCAGCACTTATGTTGATGTTCGGAGGCTTACTTTTTATATCAGGTTTAACGGCAAGTATCGCTTCAAGTTTAACGGTGAACCAACTTACCAACAACCCTGAAGGTTTTAATGAGTTTAAGGAGCGACGAGTTGGGACCGTGTCAAATTCTGGAACACGAACTTTCCTATCGGAACACTTTTTTAAAAATGTAAAAACATATGAGGGCGCCAGCAACGGGCTTCAAGGGTTAAAAAAAGGGGAAATAGAAGCATTTCTTTATGATGAACCCATTTTAAAATACCAAATTCAAAAAGATTCCAGTCTTAATAGTTTGGAATTACTTCCGTTAAAATTCGATGTTCAGTTTTACGCTTTTGCGTTACCAAAAACACACACCGCTTTGGAACAGTTGATATCGCAACGTATTTTGGATATTAAAGAAACTAAAGAATGGGAAGTAGTACTAAATGAGTTTGGATTATCAGAGTTTTAAAATTATGAGGATTAAGTCTGTTTTCTAGGGTTTTACTCGATTTAAAATGGTGTTTCGCTACCTATTTTGATATCATTAGACAAGACATGGACTAATGGAGTTTATAATCTCTTGCCGTTATAGCCTTGTATATCTCCCATCATCAACTTAAGGGGTCCCATTTCATGTGATTTAGGCAAAAACGCACCACTTTCCATCACGGCCCAATCGTCCCAGGTGGCCTCTATACCGCCAATAGGTATGATATTTACCCACATTTTAAAACTTTTTGGGAAACCGTTGGGTTGTAACATCCAAAGATAAGAATCGCCAGGTGTACTGCCTCCTGTAGTATAGGTTACTAAAAGTCCGTCCGTACCATCAGGTAGAGGAACGATACTTCGGGTTACTCCAGAATCGAAAACCTTGTACGGCGCAACCAGCCAAAACGAATCGTTGTTGAAATAATCTACTGCTTTTTCTATAATGGCTTCACTTTCTATATCCATTAGGCGTTCTCCATTTTTAAACGCCAAGCTAGACTCTGGGGCGATCAAATCTAAATTGACAAGATACTCGTCCCATGAAACAGCTACGTTTCGCTTCTCCTTATCCCATTTGTATTGATGTGCACCACCTTGGAAGGACCATTCCAAAAATCGAGTTTGCTTGAATTTATCGTAATTAAGGGTGGAAAGCATCTTTTGTGCCAAGGCATCAGCATCGGCACCGGGCCTGCCTTCGGGTAGCTTTTCGTTGTAAACTGCGTAAATAGTAATAAACCCAACAAGTACTACTGCAATGAGTATCCCCAGTATTTTAAGTATTTTTCGTATCATTTTTATTTTTTATAATTCAACTATTATGATGTTGGTCTCAGTGACACTATCACATTTATTTTGAACAGGAATTTGATACTTAAATTTAATACCCTGCCGCAGCATCATCTCCGCGCTTATCTGCGCCACCTTCCAAGGTTCCATCAGCAAGTACCTTAATCGCATCCACTTTACCAATAATAGGAGTGCGGTCTTCGTTTATGATATATCCTTTTGCCTTCATTTTTTCTTTTAGTTCATCCGAAAAACCTTCTGGCTCAAAAATAACCATATCGGGCAGCCATTGGTGGTGAAAACGAGGCGCATTTACCGCTTCTTGCATACTCATATTAAACTCATATGTATTTAGAATGGTCTGTGCCACTGCGGTAATTATCGTTGACCCACCAGGCGTACCAACTACAAGCCAAAGTTTTCCGTCTCGTTCTACGATGGTCGGTGTCATACTACTGAGCATCCGTTTTTCTGGAGCAATACTGTTGGCTTCGGCACCAATGAGACCGAACATGTTTGGTACACCGATTTTTGAACTAAAATCATCCATTTCGTTATTTAGGAAAAAACCCAACTCATCGGAATACAACTTAGAACCGTAGGCACCGTTTAGAGTGGTAGTTACGGAAACCGCATTGCCTTCAGCATCTACGATGGAGTAGTGGGTAGTTTCCATACTTTCTAGGATTTCGACAGATCCATGGGAAACGGCTTCCGATTTGGTGGCTTTATCAAAACTGAAATCCGCCATACGGTCGTCTAAATATCCTTTACTCAAGATAACATCTAAGGGAATATCCACAAAATCTGGATCACCCAAGTAGTAATTACGATCGGCATAAGCCCTTCTTGATGCCTCGGTAAAGAGTTGAACCATTTTTTCTGAATTATGTCCAAATTCCGAAACGTCATAGGGTTCCATCATTTTAAATATTTGGTTCATGGTAACACCACCACTGCTGGGCGGGCTCATAGAGATAATACGGATATCCTTATAATCGAATATCACGGGCTGCCGCCAAACTGCTTGGTACTTTTCAAGGTCTTCCTCAGTAACATAACCTCCATTTTCTTGAATAAATGTAGCTAGTTTTTGAGCAGTTTCTCCCTTATAAAAACCGTCCCTACCGTTTTTAGCAATTCTTCTCATGGTATTGGCCAAATTAGGGTAATTGATTATGTCACCTTCTTTGAATACCCTTGCAAACTTAGTACTGTCACTATTTACTTCAATAAATTTATCACGCTGGCTAGCCAGTCTTTTTTCTTGGTTTGCGGTAACCACTACCCCTTTTTCGGCCAAGGCGATTACCGGAGCCATTATTTCTTCCAAGGGTAATGAACCGAATTTTTTATGAACGGCTATAATCCCCGCAACAGTACCAGGAACACCCACTGCTGTTGCACCAACCGTACTTTTACCCGGAATGACATTTCCGAGGGAATCCAAATACATATCTCTATGAGCAGCTAACGGTGCTTTTTCCCTGTAATCTAGACCACCTACATCCCCATCAGCCTTGCGGTATACCATAAATCCACCACCCCCTAGATTTCCTGCAAAGGGATACGTAACAACCAAGGCCATCTCTGTAGCTACCATGGCATCAAAAGCATTGCCACCTTTTTTCATGATTTCTACACCTATTTTAGACGCTTCCTCCCGTGCGGAGACCACCATGGCTTTTTCAGTAACCAGACCTGTAGGTAGTATTGGCGCTTGCCTACATTGAATAAATAAAAAGGAGAGGACTAAGGCAATTGTAATTCTTTTGATCATAACGTAGGGGTAGTTTGTTTGTATATTAATTAGATTAAAGCGAGTTAAATTTTTGTTGGGAAAAGATAATCAATTCTTCAAAAAACAAGGTAAACTCTTTTTCAAAATCATCATAATGCTCCTCCAAGTCTATTATAGCAAGGTTCATTTTTGATTTGTACTTTGTTCTACGGTTCATTCCGTTAAGTACCTTAGCAATCCCTTCCATTTTTGAATAGTTGAATATCCAGTTATCTGTAATCATATGGGGCATCATGCGCTTAACACCATCTGGTAAAATAGCATAATTATCTTCCAAAAGGTCATAAAAATCATCCACGAACACCGCTAAGGGAATATCGGAATACCGTTTCCAGTTCTTAGCCAAAAAATGATCATAATAAATATCTACGATTACCCTGCTGTAATGACTATAATTAGCGTGAAGCCTTTTACTACTTTTCTTAGGTATCTTATGGGCATCGGTATAAGTATCTATTTGCCGGTGTAATTCTATGCCTTTTATGACCCTTGGTGGTAGGTGTTTGTACTTATTTCCGCGAATACTATCTGCGATGAAGTTTCCTAGTGTTATATCGGCATCGCCAAAAGAGAGGTAAATATGAGCAAGAAAGTTCATTGACCGATAAAATTTTATCCATGTCGAATTTACGAATTGCTACACTCCCAGTTGCCGATAGAGGATGTATATTTGCAAAAACTTATACTGAATTTATGACACTGATTAAATCAATTTCTGGAATACGAGGCACCATAGGAGGAAAACCCGGCGATAACTTAACACCAATTGATGCGGTAAAATTTGCTGCTGCATACGGTATTTGGCTTAAAGCGTATTCTAAGAAAGACAAATTAAAAGTCGTAATTGGTCGTGATGCACGTATTTCTGGTGAAATGATACAGAATTTGGTGGTTTTTACCTTAGTAGGTTTGGGTATAGATGTCATAGATTTAGATTTGTCTACCACTCCTACTGTAGAAATTGCGGTTCCTTTAGAAAAAGCAGATGGCGGGATTATATTAACGGCTAGTCACAATCCCAAGCAGTGGAACGCGCTTAAATTGTTAAACGAAAAAGGGGAGTTTTTAGACGCGGCGCAAGGTGCTAAGATTTTAGAAATTGCCGAGAAGGAGGATTTTGATTTTTCTGAAGTGGACGATTTGGGTGAAATCATAAAAAACGATAGTTATATTGATATTCATATTGATGAAGTGCTGAACCTTTCCTTGGTCGATGCAGATGTAATTCGAAAAGCCAAGTTTAAGGTTGTAGTTGATGGTGTCAATTCTACAGGAGGGATTGCCATTCCAAGATTATTAGAGGAACTTGGGGTTGAAGTTGTTGAATTATATTGTGACCCTACAGGACACTTTCCGCACAATCCAGAACCGTTAAAGGAACACTTGGGAGATATCTGTGATTTGGTGCTTAAAGAAAAGGCTGATTTTGGAATCGTAGTAGACCCAGATGTAGATCGTTTAGCCTTTATCAGTGATGATGGCGAAATGTTTGGGGAGGAATATACTTTGGTCGCTTGTGCAGATTATGTATTGGGTAAAACTAAAGGGAATACAGTTTCCAATCTATCCTCTTCAAGAGCGTTACGAGATATTACAGAAAAGCATGGAGGTGCTTACGAAGCTTCAGCCGTAGGTGAAGTAAACGTTGTAACCAAAATGAAGGCAAACAATGCCATTATTGGTGGTGAAGGAAATGGTGGTATCATTTATCCTGAAAGTCACTACGGGAGAGACTCCTTAGTAGGAACGGCCTTGTTTTTAATGCTGATGGCTGAAAAAGGAGGTACGGTAGCGGAGCTTAGAGCTAGTTACCCAAGCTATTTTATGAGTAAAAAGAAAATTCAGCTCACACCAGAACTAGATGTAGACGCTATTTTAAAAACGATACAGGAGAACTATAAAAACGAGGATATCACAACCATTGACGGTGTGAAAATTGACTTCCCAGAGAATTGGGTACATCTACGTAAATCCAACACAGAACCGATTATCCGTATTTACACGGAAGCAAAAAGTCAGAAGGAAGCCGATGCTTTAGCGGATCGTATGATTTCGGAACTAAAGGAAATAGCAAAAGGCTAAGCAATCCTGCAAATTAACTTAAACAGAAACCCCATCGCTTCCAAAGTGATGGGGTTTCATTTTTTATATCTTTTCAGTAAGACTTATTCTTATGAAAAACTTCTAAAAAATAGGGGAAGTATTTATTATAGAACACCATTGGGAAAAATTGAAATACGTAGTGATTTGCCATGAATTTGAGAAGGAAGATTGAATTGTCTATGCCATATTGGTCTTAATATCTTTACCCTTGGATTCCTCATCCTTGAAATAATTCTCCCTTACAATTTTAGCTGTTTCGTGCTTTCCAAGATGATGCCAACCTGGCGGCATAAAAATATACTTGACCTTGTTTACAAATCCTGGTGCTTTTACCACATCTTTCGCTAAAGCGACAATCTCCCCAAAATAAACATCCAAAAAATTACCAGAATCCATCTCTCTGGTAATGCCATATTCTATCTTTATTTCTTTTTGCTCTTCTTGATACGTGCCAAACACCCGGTCCCAAATATTAAGGAGATTACAAAAGTTCGTATCCATGTATAGTGGATTTCTGGCATGATGAACTCTATGATGTGATGGTGTTAATATATACTTACCTATAAAGCCAAATCGCGCATCTTTTATAATATTTTCCCCTACATGAATAAAAGCACCCCAAGTACCATCAACAAACATGATTAGAAATAATAATTCTGGCTGTACTCCTAAAAGGATACAGACAGTAGTTCTTATGGTATCTGCATAGGGGCCTTCTAAAAAGAAATGAGCATACGTAACGGAAAGGTTCATATCTTCAGGGGCATGGTGTGTGGAATGCAAACACCAAAACAAGCGCACTTTATGCCCCCAATAATGGTATAAAAAATGTCCGAATTCCCAAACAATGTAACCATAGATAAACCAATACCAAGTTAAACTGGTTTGGAAGGGTGCGATTGGCTGTAACAAACCAATAATCCATGTAACCATTGCTATGGCAATGAAACGCCCCACGAAACGATTAAAAATATAAATAAGAAAATTGACCTTGTAGACCTTAGTTTGTGGTTTTTTGTAAAGAAGCCCTAAGGTAAGTTCGAGTAATACCAAAAAGGGGATGAGAGGGTAAATAAGAGCTACTATCCCGTCATATGTTCTAAAAGCTCTAAAATCCCCTGTTTGGAGAATTTCCCAGGCCTTAGAGATACCTAAAAAACCAATAATTTCGTTGTAAAGCGTTTCTAATATTTCCATCGATTAGGAGTTTAAGATAATCAAGTAGTTCATTAATGAAAGCTAAATATAAAAATTTATAGCTGAAACGGTTACGCTAAGTAACAGAAATATAGCTTAGACATTAAGAAATTTTGGCAAAGGAAGCGGGTTGTTTGCCTCTGTGTTTCCAACGTTTGTGCGTCCAAAAGTAGTGTTCTGGTTTTTCTTTAATCTGTTGCTCGGTAAGTCGCAAAAACGCCTCTGTAATTTCGTTTTCTTTCGTTTCTTTTCCACGTTCTGCAATAGTAATGAACTCGGCCTGGTAATAGCCTCGTTTCACTTTGCTAACTTTAAGGAAGACAACGGCTAAATCCAATTTTCTGGCCATCGTTTCCGCACCATTAAAAACGGGAACCTTTATGCCCATAAACTCAGACCAATATTGAGCACGGTGACGTTGTGGTGACTGATCGCTTACCAAACCAAAAATCCCAATCACACCATCTCTTTTATCACGGACAACAGTTTTTACGGTCTCTCGCTGGTTAATAAGCGTCGTATTCCATCTTGCACGCACTTTACGTATAAAGGCATCAAAATATTTATTGGTGATTTTCTGATAGACTGCGTATCCTTTGGAATTTACATAATTATTAATACTTACATTCCATTCCCAATTGGCATAATGAGAGCAAACGATAAGAATGCTGCGTTCTTTCTCTAGTTCCTTTAATACCTCAATATTTAAAACATTATATTTTTTACGAACCTGTTCCTTACTAAGGGACATTGTTTTGATAGTCTCTAGAAACATATCGCACATATGTTTAAAAAAATCCTTTTCTAGTCTATTAATTTCGCTAGCCTTTTTTTCAGGAAAGACAAGTTCTAAATTGTTTCGAACAACAGATTTTCGATACCCTGCAACACGATAAACAAAGAAAAATACTACATCTGAAAATGCGTAGAACAATCGATGTGGCAAGATGGAAATCAACCATAAAAAGGGATATAGTAAGATAAACGCCAGTAGCTGCATATGCTGAAATATAAGCGCAAATATAGCTATATTTGATGCGAAATATAAGCTTTAAAAATGAACAACTTAAGTGTGGCCACCATGGCTATAATTGCAGCTAATGTTATTGTTTCCTTAAAGGGATTTAATGACACTTATTTTTTTGACCGATACAAGTTCGGTATCGGTGCCATAAAAGCGGGACAGAAAGAACGCATGTTAACATCAGGTTTTCTTCATGTAGATATTTCGCACTTGTTCTTTAACATGTTTACACTCTACTTTTTTGCCGAGGTGGTTATTGGTGGGTTTGGTTCTATAAAATTCTTGATTATATATTTTGTAAGTCTTGTAGCAGGCAGTCTTCTGGCGCTTTTCTTTCATAAAGACGAGCCTTATTATAGTGCGGTTGGTGCAAGTGGGGCAGTAACCGGTATTCTTTATGCTGCTATTTTACTGGAGCCAGAGATGCAGTTAGGTATTATGTTCATCCCAATTCCGTTACCGGCATATATTTTAGGAATCGGATACCTACTATATTCTATTTATGGAATGAAAAGTAGACTGGGAAATATTGGACATACAGCTCATTTTGGTGGTGCCGTAGGCGGCTATGTGAGCACCATTGTATTCATGCCCTCTCTTTTGGTTACGGATACCTTTATGATGGTCATATTAGCCTTGCCAATAGTGTTGCTTTTTGTGCTGGCAAGGGCAGGTAAAATTTAATTACGTAGGAAAAAACTTATATTTTAGATTGAATTTTTAGGTAATTTGTGTAATTCATCGAAAAAGACAGGTCTCCTATATGTAGAAAGATAGTGGTTCGTTCTTACTGGACTTAATACCAAATCTTTGTTACAATATGAGAAAGTTCCCTTTATTTATAGTTTTATTCGTTTTAGTATGTACTTCATGCAGCGATGAGACTACGGTTTTTGAAGATGCTGGGAAAAGCGACCTTAGAATGGAAACCAATGAGACCCTTCTAGAGAACAGTGTTGTTTTTGATAAAGCTGGAGTTTTAGACATTTACGATGAAGAAAATATAGCCGGTAAGGCTTATTTGACAGGTAAAAATGATTTGGCTGGAGACTACCCGCTTACATTGGTTGCCCAAATAGATGTACCTTCCTTTAACGGAGGAAATAGCTTAACCGCTTCACATGTAGATGTTTCAGGATCGTATGCCTATGTTTCCTACAACACTGCTGAGGCTGGCTATGTAGGAGCTATAGATGTAATAAACGTTAGCAACCCTAATAACCCAAGGGTTACCGCCAGGCTCTATTATGTAAATGCAGATATTAATGCCATCAAATATGACAATGGGTACATATATATTGCAGGTGGTGTAGATTCTGAAAAATCTGTAACAGCTACTGCAAATTCATTTGTTGCCAAACTACAAACGTCTAATGGAAGAATTAATTTGGATGCAGGTATCCTTTATGGCTTTCAAGAAGGATATAACGCTACCGATATCGCCGTAACTTCAAATGAAGTCATGGTTACGAGTGGTCGTGAAGGCTTTGTTTCCATTTATAATAAAGCAGATCTTAAACCGACCAAGGAAGCGCCGTTTATGGATTTACGTTCCGTTGCTGTAAAGGATAATAGAATTGCGGTCTTAGATGCAAGCCAAGGAATTAGTATTCTAGATGGAAATCTAAACTCCATTAGGGATATTCCAATAGATTCCGATTTTGGAGATAACACGAAAAGGACTTTAGATTTTTCTGGAGAAAACATTGTCGTTGCCGAAGGTGCTAAAGGAGCTGGAGTATATAATTCCAATACAGGCTCTTTTGTAGAGTACATTCCTATTCTGTTAAGCCCCGATAATGTGGATGGTACAGATGTAGTAACGAATGCCGTAGCTACAAACCAAGAGGTATTGCTTATGGCCAATGGTGGAGCTGGTCTTTGTCTTTCAGAAGAGCAGCAAAACAGTACCGATCTAGTTGGTATTATACAATTAGAAGGTTCTATTAATTATGTGGCTTCAAAGGACGATTATATCTTTGCAGCTTCGGGTAAGGAAGGACTACAAATTATTAAACTAAATAGACCAGATGAGAGCTTGGTAAGCCGTTGTGCAGATTTATCTGCCTACACAGGTAGTTCTAATCTAAGTGTGAACAATAATCAAGATTTATCCTATAGAGGAGCTAAAAGATTCAATAATTTTAATGTGTCAGGTTCTTTATTGTTATGTGGTTCTTGGACTGTTAAAAACGATACCAACCTTAATACCGACTCGCTTTTTGAGATGAACGGTACCTTTGTGGTGGGTCGAAACAACAAACGAAAAAATGTGAACGTGAATGCAGGTGCTACCTTACGAGTTGAAGGTAACCTTACCATTTATGGCGACCTTAACCTTAATGACGGAGCCACTATTGAATTTGTAGGAGAGAATTCAATCGTAAATATATTTGGTGCTGTAAATAGAAACGGAAGTACAGTCGTAGAAGGTCCATTTAGGGATATCAAGAACAAGTTCTAAAAAACTTTAGTAGCGCATAAAAAAAGTCCCTAGCAACAACGCGTTGCTAGGGACTTTTTAATTTATAAAAAAGATTAGTCTAAAAGCTCCGAAACCTTAGCTTCTAGTGCTGGCCCTCTGAGATTTTTGGCTACGATTACACCATTTTCATCTAGCAGAAAAGCAGCAGGTATAGCGTTCACACTATACATTTTTGCGATTTCATCATTAAAATAAGCGATATTGGATATGTGATTCCAACCAAGTCCGTCGTCTAGTATAGCCTTTTTCCAAGCGTCGGCAGTCCGATCTAAGGACACCCCTATAACATTAAGCCCCTTGTCATGGTATTTTTCGTAGACAGCAACTATATTTGGATTTTCGGCTCTACAGGGTTTACACCAAGCGGCCCAAAAATCTATAAGGGTAACTTTACCCATAACATCACTTAGAGCGATTATTTCCCCATCTGGGTTTGGTCCTGAAAACTCGGGAGCTTTTGCGCCTACGGCAGTATTCTTGCTTGCTTCTTCAGAAACCTTTTTTTTCGCTAACAGTTCAACCACCTTTTTGCCCGGAGTTGTGTCCTTTATTTCTTGGGAAAGTCTGTCATACATTGCCTGTATTTCGTCAATTTCTAAGGTGTTCATAGAAATTATCCTATCTAAAAGCAGTGCAGATATCAAAGCGTTTGGATTATTTTTGATAAAATCTATTTCGTAGGTCTTGTATTCTTCTTGTAGCTCTTGCATTTCATCATTCAATGCCGCAACGGTTGCTTCTCCGCCAGCAACAGTGCTCGCCTTTTGCATATCCTCTTGTATAGACCTTGCTTGTTGTGAAAGCTCCCTAGATTGTTCTAAATAATCGAAGAAAATTTCGTTTTGTATCGTTCCATCTACGGTAGCAAAGCCTAAACTATCTTTTTGAGCGCTAAAGTTAATAGTCCCATTTTCTAATACAATAGCAGTATAGCCTGGTAATTCTTCAACAAAAATATAATGCAAGTCTGGCGCATTGCTAGTTCCTTTGAACTGGAACTTTCCGTTGGTGAGTAGGGTAGTGTCTAATTCAAGCGGCTGACCATTATCTCCTGTTTTTTTTAGAAAGACTTGAGTGCCCTCTTCAAATTCTCCTCTTAATTCTCCGTTAATTGTGTATCCTTCTGGATTTTGATTACAACTTAATGTAATAACCAGAACCGCTAATAGTAGTAAACTATTTCTCATAAAATTATTAATTTAAGCGCCAAAAGTAGGTATATAAATGCATAAAAAAAAGCTACCTGCCCTTGGGTGGTAGCTTTTTAAATCTATGTAGTATTGCGTTTAAAACTGGTAACGTATACCTAGACCAATATCAAAATCAAATGTATCGGAAAAACCATCATATCCCACCAAACCAATTTCTGGTCTAAAATCGAGAGAAATGACTAACGGAATATCAAAATCATACTCTACACCGATATTACCCGCTCCGAAAATAAACAGCCCCCCGATATCATTATTAGAATTATTCGAAAAATCTGCACTTCCAAGTCCACCACCAACTCCATAATACCAATTGAAATCACCTTCTATTGGTCTTACCCATTGGTAAAGTCCTGCTAATTTAAAGGCGCTAAAGTTTCTGCTGTCGCGCCAGCCCAAATCAACTTCGATTCTATTCGTGTTGCTAATGGATTTTTGGTAGGAGATTTCAGCCCCAAATCCATTACTATCACCCAATCGCAAACCTAATGCGTGATCTGAAATGCTTTGCGCACTCAGCGAAACCCCGGTCAATAAAAGAATAAACGTAAACGATTTTAACATTTTCATATGTTCCTGTTTAAATTAATGAATAAAAATGAGCCGTTCTGATTGATAGCTCAAACAATAAAACTTAATTTCGTTACCAAAATTGTGCCAGTTTGAATAATAGTATACTTTCCCCATTATCCAAAGAGTTAGAAGGAACGTTACAGGTAGATACACTATCAAAAACCTTATACGCTACCGATGCCTCGGTATACCGTAAAATGCCAATGGCGGTGGCCTTTCCAAAAACTGTTGGCGATATTCAAAAACTTCTTGCGTTTGCCAATACCCATAAGATTGGTTTAATTCCTAGAACCGCGGGAACTTCCTTAGCGGGCCAATGCGTGGGAGAAGGTATTGTTGTAGATGTTTCCAAGCACTTTACAAAAATCCTTCATTTGGATGAAGAAAAAAAGCAAGTAACCGTTCAGCCAGGGGTAATAAGGGATGAACTGAATCAATACCTAAAACCATTTGGACTCTTTTTCGGCCCCAACACATCTACCTCCAATAGATGCATGATGGGCGGAATGGTAGGTAATAATTCTTCTGGTACCACTTCGATACAATATGGGGTTACCAGAGATAAAGTGGTCGCAATGAATACGGTACTTTCGGACGGAAGTATCGCATACTTCGAATCACTTTCAGAGGTATCATATTCCAATAAACTGAAAGAAGATTCAGTTGAAGCATCAATTTATAAAAACATACATAAAGAGTTATCAGATAATACGATAGCACAGGAAATAATTGCTGAATTTCCAAAGCCTGAAATCCATCGTAGAAATACAGGTTATGCGGTAGACGAACTATTGAAATCTGTACATTTTGGCGGTAAAGAGCAAACTATAAATCTTGCAAAATTACTATGCGGGAGCGAAGGGACTTTAGCCTTCACCACGGAAATTACGTTTCAATTAGACGATTTACCACCTCCGCTTTCCGCAATGATTGTTACCCACTACAAGTCGCTAGAGGATTGCCTCTTGGATGTGGCGCCCGTAATGAAACATCCTTTGCAATTATGCGAGATGATGGATAAGGTGATTTTAGACTGCACTAAAAATAATAGGGCGCAAATGGCAAACCGTTTTTTCGTGGACGGAGATCCTGAGGCGCTCCTAATGTTGCAAATCAGTGCGCATACTGAGGTGGAGTTGAAAGATAGTATTTCAAAAGTCATGATGACGATTGAAAATTCCGGACTCAGCTACGCACAACCGGTACTTTTTGGTGCGGATATTGCTAAGGCCATAGAACTAAGAAAAGCGGGGTTGGGTTTACTGGGGAACATCGTAGGCGATATGAAAGCCGTTGCCTGTATTGAGGATACTGCAGTAGCATTAGAAGATTTAAAGGAATTTATAGACGAGTTTACTCAAATAATGAAGGGTTACGACCAAAAAGCGGTCTATTATGCCCACGCAGGAGCAGGGGAGCTTCATTTAAGGCCTATTTTAAATCTAAAAAAATCTAATGATGTAGCTCTTTTTAGGAACATCACTACCGACGTTGCCAAGTTAACCAAGAAATACAAAGGCTCTTTTAGTGGGGAGCACGGCGACGGAATTGTGCGTGCTGAGTTTATTCCCCTTATGATTGGAGATGAAAATTATGAACTATTACGACGGATTAAATCCTATTTTGACCCAAACAATATCCTTAACCCTGGAAAAATAGTGGATGCTTACCCAATGGACGAATCCTTCAGGTATGCTATTGATAGAAAGGAGCCAGATATTAAAACCTTGATGGATTTCTCCGATAGCGAAGGCATCCTTAAAGCGGCAGAGAAATGCAACGGGAGTGGAGACTGCAGAAAAACACATAATATGCCCGGTGGTATGTGTCCTAGTTATCATGCAACCAAAAACGAAAAGGATACCACTAGGGGCAGAGCTAATGCACTACGCGAATTCCTGACCAATCCTCAAAAGTCTACCAATGGTTTTGATAGCGAGGAACTAAAAGAGGTTTTTGATCTCTGCCTTAGCTGTAAAGCCTGCGCTAGCGAGTGTCCGAGTAATGTGGATATTGCGACGCTAAAAGCAGAGTTTCTATATCAATACCAAGAGCAAAATGGGTATCCGCTACGTAGCAAACTCTTTGCTTATAATACCAAACTCAACCGTTTGGGAAGTACCGTTTCCGGACTAACCAATGCGGTTTACGCTTCTGAATTCTTGAGTGGCCTAGTTAAGAAAACAAGTGGAGTTGCTCAAGAAAGAAGCCTTCCAAAAGTTTATAGTTTTAATTTTAATAAAGAACTTCAAAAATCTAAAAATCAACATACTGCATCTAAATCAAAAGTCATTTTATATATCGATGAATTTACCCGTTACTTAGATGTGGAAGTGGGTAAAGACGCGATAGGTTTATTAGTGCGTTTGGGATATGATGTAGAACTGTATTATGCAGAAAGTGGTAGAACCTACATTTCTAAGGGCTTTTTAAAGCAAGCTAAATCACTAGCAGAAAAGAACAGTAAAGAATTGTTGGTATTTGCTAATAAAGGCTTACCTATATTAGGCCTGGAACCTTCTGCAATCCTTTCTTTTAGGGATGAATATAAACGACTAACAACAGATAGTGATTCAGCGCAACGTATCGCAGATCACGCATTTTTGATAGAGGAGTTTTTAGCAAAAGAGTTAGAAAAGGGTCATCTGGATGCAGCTATGTTTACAGAAACTGCAAAAGATATAAAAATTCATAATCACTGCCACCAAAAGGCCTTGAGCAATCAAAAAGTAACTTTTGATGTGCTAAACCTTCCCAAAAATTATAAGGTTACTATAATTCCATCAGGGTGCTGTGGTATGGCCGGTTCCTTTGGATACGAAAAAGAACACTACGGAATCAGTATGAAAATCGGAGGCTTAAAACTGTTCCCGGCAGTGAAAAAGTCCAGTCCAGATACCATTATCGCTGCTAATGGCACTAGTTGTAGGCACCAAATATTCGACGGAACGAAGAGAATTGCCAAACATCCCGTAAGTATATTACGAGAAGCCTTAAAAGCCGAATAGATTTTGATTGGATTAGAAAAGTACACTATACTTCTTTTAAAGGTACTCGTTTTTTTGAATTGATGGATGCAACTAACTCGTTGATGTCCATTTGCTTTAATGCAGTTTCTTCAAAAAATGGACTCAATTTGTCCTTTTCATTCTGGTATAACTTCCATCGTTTAAAGGAATACTCCAAAGCCGTACGATTCTCCACCCAATCCCCGGAATTTAAATACAATATAGTACCCTGCGAGGTTTCTCTTTGTTCCTTCTTAGGTTCGTGAATGTGACCACAAACGACACAATCATATCCATTATCGGCTGCAAGGTCAGTAACGGTATGTTCAAAATCGGATTTATACTTGGACCTCGCTTTATTGCCTTTGATTTTCCCTGAAAGTGAATATTTTTCTCGTTTTCTCATTTTTAGGGTCCAGTTAATGAGTCTATTGACCCGCAGTAACAAGTCAAACCCCATGGTTCCAAGTTTCGCTATCCATTTAGCATCTACTAAGGGAATATCTAAAATAGCTCCATGAAAAAACCATGTTTTCTTTCCATCCAAATTCAATACCAGTTTCTTGCAGAAGTTTATATTTCCAAAAGCTGTGCGCTCCAATGATGTGGGTACGTCATTATGGTTTCCTGTTATGTAGTAAACGGCCGTTCCTTCAGAAGCCATTGAAATAATTTTCTTAATGACGTTTAAATGGGACGGTGGGAAATAACTTTTTTTAAAGTGCCAAATATCCACGATATCTCCATTTAAAATCAGGGTTTTAGGGCTTATACTACTCAAATAGGCAAGTAGCTCATCCGCATAACAACCATAAGTTCCCAAATGAACATCAGAGATAACCGCTATTTCAAGTTTTCTTTTTCGCAACGGACAGTTTTGTTTACAAAATTAAACCTTAGGGTATATTCATTCCTAAATTGCGGTAATATCTAATACTAATCTAAAGGTTAAATAATTCTTATCAAACCACGCCAAGGTTAATTTAAGTTTAAGCCAGCTGTAAATTTTTCTTTAAACCATATAAAAATTACATTTGTAGCTACTGATTTAACTAAAGTATGGCAGGAAACACTTTTGGAAACCTTTTTAGGGTAAGCACGTTCGGAGAATCACATGGAAAGGCTATTGGTGGGGTAATAGATGGTTGCCCGTCTGGAATTACACTGGATTTACTGGCCATTCAACAAGATTTGGATAGGCGCAAACCCGGGCAGTCCGCTATCGTCACCCAACGTAAAGAAGCCGACGAAGTAGAATTTTTCTCAGGTATTTTTGAAGGTAAGACCACAGGAACGCCCATTGGCTTTGCTATACATAACACCAATCAGAAGTCCCAGGATTATGGACATATAAAAGATTCTTATCGGCCCTCGCATGCAGACTATGTGTACGACCAGAAATACGGATTTAGGGATTATAGGGGAGGCGGACGCAGCTCTGCTCGTGAAACGGCCAGTAGGGTAGTGGCTGGGGCCATCGCTAAGCAGTTTTTAAAAGGAATACAAATTAATGCCTTTGTTACCCAAGTAGGTGATTTACGATTGGAAAAAGACTATCGAGAACTCGATTTATCGCTTACGGAGTCCAATCCGGTGCGATGTCCGGATACCGAAATGGCTGCTAAAATGGAGTCATATATCAAATCCATTAAAAAAGAAGGGGATACCATTGGTGGAGTCATTACTTGTGTAGCCAAAAATGTACCTGTTGGTTTAGGAGAACCTGTATTCGACAAGCTACATGCCGAATTAGGGAAGGCCATGCTATCCATCAATGCCGTAAAAGGTTTTGAATATGGTAGTGGCTTTGAAGGCGTGAAAATGAAAGGTAGCGCACACAACGACCAGTTCAATTCAGACGGCTCTACAAAAACGAACTATAGTGGTGGAATTCAAGGGGGTATAAGCAATGGAATGGATATATACTTTAATATTGCTTTTAAACCAGTAGCTACAGTTATTCAAGGTTACGAGACTATAAATAAGGAAGGAAACAAAGTGCAAACCCAAGGAAAAGGGAGACATGATCCTTGTGTAGTTCCACGCGCCGTGCCAATTGTTGAAGCGATGACAGCGCTCGTGTTGGCAGATTATATGTTATTGAATCGGACGATTAAGACTGGGTAGCCATAAGCTCAAACTTAAAAACCACATATAAAAACGAGTACAGGTATTAAGTAAAACAAGTTTTTATGAGGTATTTTTTGACCGAAGTAATCTGTTGAAGTCTTCTTGAAGGCGCTAACAAATTGCTTTGTCGCACCAACTTTATGCATCACTGCTGCTTTCTTTCCGTTTCCTCATAAAGTCGAAATTGGGCACTAATTACTTTTACCGCTTACTGTGACTGTTAACTTTTGACTTAAGATACTGCCCACTACCTACTTTTTTCTACCCACTTAGCACAGTTTACCAACATCTCTTTCATCCTTCCATTCAAAATAGTATCTTGTTTGCCTAAACCAACTATTTCTATGAAGAAGCTTGAATTGCATTGGCAAATAATGATAGGTATGGTGTTAGGGCTGGTTTTTGGCTTTGGCATGACGTATCTAGAATGGGGTAAGGAATTTGTTTTAAATTGGATTGCTCCATTAGGTACCATCTTTATCAAACTCCTCAAGCTTATTGCCGTACCGCTTATTTTAGCATCCTTAATAAAAGGGATATCGGATTTAAAGGATATTTCAAAATTTAGAAATATAGGCCTCCGTACCATTGGAATTTATATAGGCACGACTACAGTTGCCATTATTTTAGGCCTTGTTTTAGTAAATGTAATAGAACCAGGAACTGGTATTTCTGAAGAAACTATTGAAAAATTGACTTCAACCTATGCTAACGACGAGGGTGTGACTGCCAAACTTGAAGAAGCTTCGCGCCAGAAAGAAAGCGGGCCTTTAAAGTTTTTAGAGGATATGGTACCGGACAATGCCGTTGCGGCATTGGGCAACAACCAACTCATGTTACAGGTTATTTTCTTCACCATTTTCATGGGTATTTCCATGCTGCTGATTGGAGAAAAGAGAGCAAAACCCCTCAAGGACTTCTTCGATTCTCTAAATGATGTCGTTTTAAAGATGGTCGATTTAATAATGCTTTCCGCTCCTTTTGCTGTATTTGCTTTATTGGCAAACGTAGTGGTTTCGTCCAGTGATCCCGAAATTTTGTTGGCCTTACTCAAATATGCTGGGGTGGTCGTATTAGGTCTCCTTTTAATGATTGTGTTCTATTGTATACTGGTTTCGGTCTTTGCAAAAAAGAATCCGTTTTGGTTTTTAAAACAACTTAGTCCTGCACAACTTCTTGCATTTTCTACTAGTTCTAGCGCGGCTACCTTACCTGTAACCATGGAACGAGTGGAAGAGCATATTGGGGTAGATAAAGAAGTATCGAGTTTTGTCCTTCCTGTTGGAGCCACGGTTAATATGGATGGCACCAGTCTTTATCAAGGGATTGCGGCGGTATTTATTGCACAGGCACTCAGCTTTGACCTTCCGTTAAGTGGTCAACTAACCATTGTGTTAACAGCACTTTTAGCCTCTATAGGAACTGCTGCTGTGCCCGGCGCAGGTATGGTCATGTTGGTTATTGTATTGGAATCCGTTGGGTTCCCGCCAGATAAATATGCGATTGGTTTGGCTTTAATATTTGCAGTGGACAGACCTTTGGATATGCTTAGAACAGTAGTTAACGTAACAGGAGATGCTACTGTAGCTACTATTGTGGCTAAATCGGTCGGAAAATTACACGATAACCCTAAAGCCAAAAATTGGGATGACCATTATGATGAAGTGAAATAGCAATTGTCAGTTATGCTCATCATTATTTGTTAGTAGCTCTTTTATCTATTTGAATAAAAACCCGGTATGAAGCAGTTGCTACTATATTTAAGTAAGGTCGATTTTGAACGCGTTGGTGACGTAGTAAAAAAATGAAGGAGTGGCTGGTTTAGTATTAATAAAAATAGAAAATTGTTCTTTTTTACAGTGTTTACCACAATTAGTTTTAATAAATAAATCATATACGATAGTTCATAAAATACTACTAATTAGTATTTTATGAACTATTATAAAACATACTTCTAGGTATAACGATATTCTTTTCTCCTTTGATTACATTACTTGAAAAGAAAACGATTTCGTCTCGGTCGTTTGCAGTTTTAAGGTGGTTTCCCAAGCTGATAATTCTTTTTTTTGAGTAGTATTCCGCTCAATTCTTTCCAAAAGTTACCACCGGACATAAAGGTAAATAAGTTTCACTGTTCTTGTTTTAGGTTGAGGCAAACTTAAAGGCAACTAGGAGGAGGGGAGGGAAGTAGTGATTTGGAGGAGTTAATTCAAAAACTTAGCCCTCAATTCAGGCGTAGGAATCATGCAAGCATCTTTTTTTCCAAACCAAACATAGCGATAGCGTGCTATTATATCGTATACGATATCTCGTAAACTACTGGGAATCAAATATAAAATTCTAGAAAAACTAGAATAACCCTTTAAGTGATTCGCGATTTGTAACGCTGCGTCCGATTTAATGTAATACGCGACTCCAGGCTCAATAAGGACCACGGAATCTATAGTTTTGGTATCAATTCCACGATCAGACACTAGTTGTTGCCCAATGTCACTCTGTAAAGAAGCATAACGGAAGACATCTTGTTTATCTCGCTTGATAACAAACTGAATAAAGCCATTGCAAAGATTACAAACGCCATCAAAAAGAATAATTTTCTTGTTTTCTTTCACTTCGCAAAGATACGCTAGGGTCAAAGGACCACCTAAATTTTATAATGTATTTAAGAAACTGGTCAAATCTGTTTCCTTATCTAATTTCAGTTTCTTTTTAAGCCGGTATTTCGACTTTAAAATACTATCAGGTAAAACATTTAAGGTAGCTGCAATCTCTTTGGTAGTGAGGTTCATGCGTAAGAATGCCGCCAATCGTATTTCCTTTTCGGAGATATCAGCATAAAGTGTTTTTAACTTTTGGTCAAAGTCATTGTGTACATCTGCAAAATAGGTTTTAAACACCTCCCAGTCCTTATCACTTGCGTTTTCTTTCTTTAATAGCATCACGATACGCCGAAACTCCATTTTGAACTTCTCAGGGGAGTTTTTGATACTTTCCAAATTATCCATGAGTTCTTGGATAAAGGTATTCTTCTGCACAAGGTGAAGGGTTTGCGAAGTGAGTTCCTTCTTTTTATGTTTAATTTCTTGTTTATAGATTTCTTCTTGCTTTTCGCGTGCTATTTTGTTCTTTTTGATACGCTGGCGGAAACCAAAGAATAGTAAACCTGATAAAGCAACACCGGAGAAGGCTCCTCCAGCATATAGACCCTTTGTCAATTTATCGACTTTAGCCTTTTCATTCAGTGTATTTATTTCTTCTTCTTTTAGTACAAGGGCAGCTTCTTTTTTTTCGGTTTGAAA
>RCNE010000073.1_pt1 | contig 42861 bp, 38 predicted proteins | sample 2041361 | NCBI WGS metagenome assembly RCNE01 (sample SAMN09708229, study PRJNA481090) | Marine sediment metagenome, whole genome shotgun sequencing project. | reverse complement strand
GGTGATGGTGATGGTGATGGTGATGGTGATGGTGATGGTGATGGTGATGGTGATGGTGATGGTGATGGTGATGGTGATGGTGATGGTGACGAAATTGAATACGAATATTGTGGAAATAATAATAATAAAAAAGTAGTTATCTGTCACAATGGTAATACTATATGTATTAGTATCAACGCAATATGGGGTCATATGGCTCATCATGAAGATGATTACTTTGGAAGTTGTAATAACTAAAAATAGTTTAATAAAAATAAAAAAAACTGCCCATTAAGGCAGTTTTTTTTATTTTAAAATTGTAGTTACAATATAGTTAAAAACTCCATTTTTTATAATTAGAAGATTTCTCTAACTGATCTTCTAAATCGTTTGGTAAATTCGGAAAGAAGTCAAGCGAAGTCAATTCCTCTATTTCATCAATAGAAACAACAAAATTATACAAAGGAGCGTTGGTCCCTTTATGAGGAATTAGAAAAGCAATAGCTTTAATTTGTGGTTTGGAAAAATCTAACAAAATTTTATAGAATTGTTCTGGAACTGTAACTTTTTCTTGTCCAATCGTTTTTAGTCCGTTTTTTAAAATGCCGCCAGTAATAACATATAAATGTTTGTCTTTGCTTGCCCAATAGCGTGTTTTTTGCTCTAAACGATTCCAAATGCCTGAATTGAAGTCATGCTTTTGCGGAGAAATATTAGAGGTGAAGAAAGTATCATTAAACGCATCTTTCGAGAATTTGCGATCTCCGGCAGGGCACAAATGCCCTCTATCATATCCTGAATTTTTATAATTTCTATAATTGGCAGATGTTGTTTTTACTTTTTTATCATAGATAAAATAAGGTCTCTTTCTGTTTGTTCTAGATATATGAGATGCTTTTAATTCATAAGCAACCCATTCAGCTTGTTCATGGGTTTCACTATATGACAAACTAAAATAATCATGTTTTATAACTTGATTTGTTGTTGACGAAGGTAAATAATCGAAAGATGAAGAAAGAATTTTTGTGTCATCTATAACCTCAGAGTTATCCTCTGTAGGAGAATTATGAGAATCTTCGGGATAGTATAACTCGAAGATATAAAAGCCAATAGTAATTATAACAACGAGCAGCGCATAAATTATTTTACGATTCTTCAATTTAAGAATTTTTTAAAAGGATTTCTTCAAAATCATCAGTTCTATCTATTACATCAAGCATTTTAATTGCTGATATAGGCGGTGTTATTAGTTTTCGTTTAACTAAATCAATCCAAGCAATAAAAACAATTATTTTGGCGGCAAGTGTTCCGTCTTCTTTGTAAACATGATGTAATATTTTAAAACGTTCAGCATGTTTTGAAGAAGCCTTGAGTGCCATGTCGATTGTTAGGCTTTCGCCCATTTTAATTTCACTACGAAAGCTGGTGTTTTCTTCAAATAAAATAGGGCCGAAATTTTCACTTTCAAAAAATTCGGCTGACAGGCCATGTTCTCTAAAAAAACTAATTCTACACTCTGCAGCATAATCATTATACGCAGTATGGCGCATGTGCTTATTTGCATCAAAATCTGCCCATTTAGTTTTAAAAGAAACGCTATAGATCATTTGTTAGCTTAGCACTTCTTTAATGCGTTTAAAAGCTTCTTTTAATTCTTCGGTAGAAGCGGCATATGAGATTCGAATATTCTTTGGAGCACCAAATGCATCGCCGGTTACCGTTGCAACGTTTGCTTTGTCTAATAAGAATAATGCAAAATCGGAAGCATTTTTAATGGTTACGCCATCTATTGTTTTTCCGAAGAAAGAAGACACATCAGGAAAAACATAAAAAGCACCACTCGGCGTGTTTGCTGTTATTCCGTTAATATCTTTCATCATATCTACAACCAAGTCTCTACGCGTTTTAAACTCATCAACCATATACTGAATTTTAGATACAGGTGCGTCTAAAGCAGTAATAGTGGCGCGTTGTGCAATACAATTTGCGCCAGAAGTAATTTGACCTTGCATTTTTGTACAGGCTTTGGCTATCCATACAGGAGCGCCAATATATCCTATTCTCCATCCAGTCATGGCAAAAGCTTTGGCGACACCATTTACAGTAATGGTTCTATCATACATACTTTCAATCTTGGCAAAACTAAATGTAGGCTCACCATAATTGATATGTTCGTAAATTTCATCTGACAAGATGTATATATTAGGGTGTTTTTCTAATACCTTAGCTAAGGCTCTATATTCACTTTCGTTATATGAAGAACCGCTAGGATTATTTGGTGAATTAAAGAAAATCATCTTAGTTTTTGGCGTAATTGCAGCTTCCAATTGTTCTGGAGTAATTTTAAAATCAGATTCAATAGAAGAAGGAATCTCCACATATGTCGCTTCCGATAATATGGCTATTGCGGAATAACTCACCCAATAAGGTGCGGGCAGTAAAACTTCATCACCAGGATTTAATAGAACTTGTGCAACATTAGCAATAGATTGTTTTGCACCTGTCGAAACCACAATTTGACTTTCATCATAAGTCAAGCCATTATCTCTTTTAAATTTTCTACAAATCGCTTCGCGCAATTCTGCATAACCATTTACTGGAGTATACGAATTGTAATTTTCATCGATTGCTTGTTTTGCCGCTTCTTTAATAAAATCGGGTGTATTAAAATCGGGCTCACCTAAACTTAAGCTAATAATATCTTTGCCTTGATTTTTTAATTCTCTCGCTTTTGCAGCCATTGCTAATGTTTGAGAAATAGGTAAATTGTTGATTCTGTCAGAAAGTTCTTGCATTTTTTAAACCTAAAATTAAGCATCAAAAGTAGCCATTATAATGCAATAAATAATGCGTTTAAAATCCTTTTCATTACAAAAAGTTAAATTTTAAACGCATTTTATGATAAAGTGAAATCAGTCTAAGCCATTACAGGCTTCTTACCTAATTCTTTTAATTGATGAAAGTGTGAAATTATGGCTGCTCTGAACGATTTATATTCGTTATACGGTAAATTAAATTCTTTAGCAGTTTCCTTAACGATTTTTGCCAACTCTTTATAATGTACATGACTTATGTGAGAAAATAAATGATGTTCTATTTGTCTATTTAAGCCACCGGTAAACCATCCTACAATTTTGTTTTTTGGTGCAAAATTTGCTGTGGTAAATAATTGGTGAACGGCCCATGTATTTTTCATATTACCTTCAGCATCTGGTACTGGCATTTCAGTATCTGGCATTACATGTGCTAATTGAAAAACTACACTCAAGATAATACCCGCAGTATAGTGCATAATAAAGAAACCAATTAGTACTTGCCACCATGCATACCCTACCACTAATGGTAAAACAACCCATAAAGAGTAATACACAATTTTACCAATGATTAATTTCGTCCATTGTGTGGCTGGACTTGGCATTTTACCGTACGATAACTTTCTTTTTAGGTATATATAGGTTTGTTTGAAATCGGTTGTAATGGCCCAATTAATAGTTAATAATCCATACAAAAAAACCGAATAATATTGCTGATATTTATGCATTTTGTGCCATTCTGAATTTTTGGAAAAACGAATAACTCTTCCCGCATCGATATCTTCATCATGACCTTCGATGTTGGTATACGTGTGGTGTAATACGTTGTGTTGTACTTTCCAATTATAATCATTCCCAGCAAGAATATGGATACTACTACCCATTAATTTATTGACCCATTTTTTACTCGAAAATGATTCATGATTGGCGTCATGCATTACATTCATACCAACTCCTGCGATTCCCACACCAGTAATAATCATAAATAATACTTGTACCCATCCAGGTAAAGTAAGTGTGAGTAATAATATTAAGGGAGTAATTAATAAGGCGAACATGATAATTGTTTTGAAATACAATTTCCAGTTTCCTGTTTTCTTTATTTTTTTTTCTTTAAAATAAGTATTGATTCGCTTGTTTAGCGTTCTGAAAAATTTTGCAGAATCTACTTTCGAAAATTTTATAGTTATATTTTTTGACATACGAGTTGTTGTGCTTTAATAAGTTGCAAAAATACGTCATTTATATTTGCAACCATGTTTTGACATCTAATTTAAGCATTTTTTAACAATATAGTTTAGTTTTGCAATTCGATTTATGGAAGCAATAAAAAAATATTTTACAGATTTAACCGAAGAACAAATTCAGCAGTTTGAGCAATTAGAAGGTTTGTATAAAGAGTGGAATGCACTAATAAATGTGATTTCTCGTAAAGATATAGATGAGTTGTATGTGCGACATGTATTACACTCTTTGGCAATTGCGAAAGTTCAGGCTTTTAAGCCTAAATCTAAGGTGTTAGATGTAGGTACTGGTGGCGGATTTCCCGGAATACCCTTGGCTATTTTGTTTCCTGAAACAAAATTTTATTTGGTTGATTCTATAGGCAAAAAGATTAAAGTGGTGCAAGAGGTTGCCAATGCTTTGGGATTGAAAAATGTACGAGCTGAACACGGTAGGGCTGAAAAAGTAAAAGGAGAATTCGATTTTATTGTGAGTCGCGCTGTTACAAATATGGATGATTTCGTAAAGTGGACGCGTAAAAAAGTAGCCAAAAAGCATAATCATGCGTTGCCAAACGGAATTCTATATTTAAAAGGAGGTGATTTAACGGAAGAGTTGGTAAATTTCCCGAAAGCAACACTCTGTAATTTGACAGATTACTTTACCGAAGACTTTTTTGAGACTAAAAAAGTGGTGCATATACCGTTGAAGTATAAGCCTTGATTTTTGATTTTAGTTTAACGGTTTGTGTATGGTAAGTTGCGTGAGCGACTAAGATAACAAAAAGGAACAGCGTTTAGGAAATTCGTCCCGCCACGCTTTTGCGTGGGAGGATTTCCGTGATACTCTTTATACACCATCAAGCAACTAATTATATACGTTCTTGACTACTGTGATTTATCAATTTATTTTGCTTTTTAAGTATAACTAATTTCCTTCGTAGAATTCATTCGCTAATAATTTCTTTTTAATTTTCATTATTCAGTATAAGTCACTTTTTTTTCTCTAAATTCATTTTTTAAATTACCTAAATAATTTTAATTATGAAACAGTTTTTGTTATTTTTTTCAGTAATCATTTTTTCTATTTTTATTGGTAGTCAAATTGCTGAAGGTGCACTCCTTGTTCCATATTGGCAATCTTTATCTTCAATTAATTTTTATTCTTATTATAACGAATTTGGCCCTTTTATAGGTCAATTTTATACTGTCTTAACTATTATTGCAGCTTTAATACCTATTGTCATCTCCATTTATTGTAAGTCAATTAATTCTAATGCTTTAAAATTTTCTCTAGTTTCCTCTTTCTTTGCTATACTTTTTGTCTCTTCTTTTTATATTTATTTTAAAGATACTAATGAATTGTTTTATCAAGCTTCTTTTAACGATATTGAGTTGAAAAATGAATTAGTTATTTGGAGTTATTGGCATTGGGGGAGAGTTTTTATTGAATGCCTTTCTTTAGTATTTTTGATTCTCACTATAATTAAGATTCAAAATAGCAATAACAATTAACTTCTGAATTGTTACGCCTTTTTACTGAGAAAGTCAAAAACTGAATAATGATATTTATTAGCTTTTACTAAAAATGCTTGGTTTAGTTTTGTAATCATTATAAAAAAACTTACTTATGAGTAACACAAAATCATGCTTGGTTTGTAAAAAACCTTCGAGTGAAACACCGGTAACAAAATTCTATTATCAGGAAAGTGAATTTTATATCTGTCCGCAACATATTCCTATTTTAATACATAATCCTCAGGAATTAGAGGGTTTATTAAATGGTGCCGATAAATTACAAGGAGGATAATGTACGGTACATTTGAAAATTAATAAATATATATATGATGCGTTTTGAATTTGCCGGTTACATCAAAAATTAATCAACCTCATTCCCATTAATAAAAGTTTTAAGAATCTTAATATTCTCTAACTGGTTGCTTGGTGTTTTAAATGGATTTTTATCCAAGATAATAAAATCTGCATATTTTCCTTTTTTTAAGGAGCCTATTTTATCTTCCTTATGTATTTGCCATGCAGCATTGATGGTCATTGATTTGATGCCGTCTAAAATATTTATTCTTTGATTATAACCTAGCGTATCACCTTCTTTGGTCATTCTTTCTATTGCTGTTTGAATTAAGCGGAATGGTTTGCTTTCAAACATAGGTTGGTCAGCATGCATTGAATATTTGATATTATTGTTTTGAGCAGATGAGATGGGGAGAATTTTATTAGCTCTTTCATGCCCAATAATTTCATTTTTTAATGCTTTTCCATAATAGTACAAATGATTTATATGAAAGCTAGGTGATATATTCAATTCTCTTAACTTATCAATACTATTTTCAGTGAGCAATAAACAATGCTCAATACGATGCCTAGAGTCATTTATGTCAACTTGGTCATCTACTTTTTGAAAAGCCTCGAGAACATCGGCATTTGCAATATCACCTTGAGTATGAATAGCAATTTGCCATCCATTTTGATGATGCTTTTTAATAAAATCAACTAAACTATCTTTTTGGATCAATGGACTACCACGATATCCTTCGGGTATATGCAATCCATTTTTTGTTAGATCAGAAACCATATAAGGTTCTTTGATATACATTGAACCTGTATACGGAGAGCCATCATACCAATGTTTTACACCTAAAATAGCATAAAAATCATTGTCTATATCTCTTTTTTTTGGTAATAAAAAATCTTTATCATGACGTATATACATAAAATGCCTTGGATATTGAACCCTTTTTGGAAGGACTCCAAAGTTTGCCAAAAGCTGGTTCAAAAAGGAAGACTTCGCTGTTGATAGATGTTCATATAAACGCAAGGGCTTTGCATCGTTTATCGTAATACCAGCAGAAACGACCGTTGTATTACCGTTTTTGGCATACTCCTTTAATACTTTTGTGGTAGCATTCATTAAATTATTAGTAGTAATGATCTCCTTTTTTAGCTTTTCTAAAATGGGTATAAAAGCTTCTTGTTCTGCAATGAGGCCTGTTAAGTTTCCGTTTTTATCTCTTTCGTAATAACTTGTTTTTGACGGGTCTTTTGTTCCTTTGTTTATTCCTGCTTTTTCAAAAGCTTTTGAATTAGCCCAATAAGTATGCAAGCTTTGTGATACTAAAATAATAGGGTTTTCTGGTGCAATTTCATCTAAAAAAGAGATGTTTGGAGATATGAGGTCTTCCACTAAAATTGGGTCGATACCTTTACAGACAATCCATTCTCCTGGCTTTTTGGTTTTTACCATTTCTTTTAAGTGGTTCCAAACTTCTTCGTTGGTATTATGTTTAAATCCGGAAAGGTCTACCATGTTATACAAAAATGCTGATAAGGCAACATGTGTATGACTATCAATAAAACCCGGAAGTATAACGGCTCCTTTTAAATCGACTATTTTAATTTGATTATTTTGTAATAGCTTTATTTCTTCATTGGTACCAATTGCCTCAATCTTACCTTTCTTTACCAGCATAGCTTGAGCTGTCGGTTTTTTATCTTCTAAAGTAAAAATAGAAGCATTTGTATAAATTGTAGTTTCTGTTTTATCGAAATCTCTATTGATATATTGAAAGGCAAAAAAAAGTAAAATAAGTATTGCTAATAGTAAAAAAACTTTGAGTTTCATTTTCTTAAATCTTGGTATACTCAAAGATACTATATTTTAAATGTCAGTTGTGAGAATAAAAAACCCCTATCAATTGATAGGGGTTTTGTTAATGTTTCTATTGTTCCAAAAACGGATATTTATAATCTGTTGGTGGTATAAAGGTTTCTTTTATAGTGCGATTAGACGTCCAACGTAATAGGTTCCATATAGAGCCTGCTTTATCGTTTGTTCCTGAACCTCTGGCGCCACCAAAAGGTTGTTGCCCAACAACAGCACCAGTCGGTTTGTCATTGATATAGAAATTACCAGCAGCATTTTCCAACGCATTTGTAGCGGTATCAATTACATAACGATCTCCACTAAAAATAGCGCCGGTTAAAGCATATTCAGATGTGCTATCAACAGTTTTTAATGATTCTTCCCAGTCAGCATCTTCATAAACGTAAATCGTAATTACAGGGCCGAATAATTCTGTACACATAGTTGTATACTTAGCATCTTTTGCTAAGATTACCGTAGGTTCTATAAAATAACCTTTCGACTTGTCATGACCACCACCAACAATAATTTCGGCATTAGCATCTGCTTTAGCTTGATCTATATAACTTGAAATTTTATCGAAAGAAGCTTCATGTATAACTGCATTAACGAAGTTAGAAGTGTCGTCTGGACTTCCCACTTTTATCGATTTTACTTGAGCAACGACATGGTCTTTTACATCGTTCCATAAACTTTTAGGAATATAAGCTCTCGATGCTGCCGAACATTTTTGCCCTTGGTATTCAAAAGCACCTCGTGTAATAGCAGTCCCAACTTGCTTAGCATTTGATGAGGCGTGAGCCCAAATAAAATCTTTACCACCAGTTTCACCCACAATACGAGGGTATGTTTTGTAAGTATTGATATTGTTACCTATTTGTTTCCATAATAATTTAAATACATTGGTAGAACCTGTAAAATGTAAGCCAGAAAAATCTTTATGACCCAAAATAGTATCACTAATCATAACAGGATCACCATACACAACATTGATAACGCCATCTGGTACGCCAGCTTCTTTAAATAGATCAACAATAACTTGTGCCGAATAGACTTGACTATCTGATGGTTTCCAAACGCATACATTACCCATCATTACTGGTGCTGCACATAAATTGGCAGCAATAGATGTAAAATTAAATGGTGTGATTGCATATGTGAATCCTTCTAGAGGTCTGTATTCCATTCTATTCCAAATACCTGGGGAAGATTGGGGTTGATTTGAATAGACCTCGGTCATAAATTCAACATTGAATCTAAAGAAATCTATCATTTCACAAGCAGCGTCAATTTCGGCTTGCATTACATTTTTAGATTGCCCAATCATGGTAGCGGCATTCATTCTTGCTCTATATGGGCCAGCTAATAATTCAGCTGCTTTTATAAAGATTGCGGCACGATGTTCCCATGAAGTTTTAGACCATGCTTCGCGAGCTTCCAAGGCATTGGAGATTGCTTGTTCAACATGTTTTTTTTCTGCTTTATGATACTGCCCAACTGTGTGTTGATGATCGTGTGGCGGATGTATAGAAACAGTATCGCCTGTTCTAATTTCTTTGCCACCAATATAAAAAGGAATATCAACTGTTGAGTTGTACATTTTTTTATACGTAGCTAATAACTCATTTCGTTCTGGGCTATTAGGTTTATACGATTTTACAGGTTCGTTAACTGCTTTTGGTACTTTATAAAATCCGCTTGCCATTATGGTATATTTTTATATAAAAAGTCTATTTTTGAAACGCGAAGTTACAATTTATTTATGTAGTTTTTATATGCGATTACACAAATAAACAACTAAACAAATCAATAAAAATTATGTGTACGGTAACCTATATTCCTTTAGGAAATTCTGATTTTGTGTTAACCTCAAGTAGAGATATTCCGTTTGCACGGAAAAAGGCAGAACATCCAAAAAAAACAACAGAAGACGGCGTTGAATTGTACTACCCAAAAGATGGAAAGGCTGGCGGTACATGGATAGGGACCAGCTCTAAAAATAGATTGATTTGCTTATTAAATGGCGGTTTTGAATACCATACTTCAAGGACAAAATATGCTAAAAGCAGAGGTTTAATCGTAAAAGAGTTGTTGAAAGCTGATGATCTGCATAAAGGATTTCAGAGAGTAGACCTTGAAAATGTAGAGCAATTTACCTTAACAATTGTTGATTGGCATAAGGAATTAGAGCTCATAGAATTTGTTTGGGATGGAACTAAGAAACATATAGAATTAATGTTACAAGAGCCTCATATTTGGTCGTCATCAACATTGTATGATGAGGGTGTGAAAGAACTACGCCATGAGTGGTTTGCAACATGGCAAAAAGAACATGGATGTTCTCCCGAGAGTATATTAGATTTTCATCATAAAGCAGGGGTTGGCGATAAATTTATTGATGTGATGATGGATAGAGGTTTGGGTGGTACCGTAAGTATTACATCTATAAAGAAAGAAAACGACCAACTTTCTATGCATTATGAAGATGTTTTCACCAAAGAGAAATCGGCAATACAAATCTCATAAATATACTTTTGTGGAACTATTTTCGTTAAGTTTGTACTGAATAATTGCTATGCATAAAAAGGGAATCACGTTTATTTTTTTAGGATTACTATTTCTATGTACAGGTTGTTTTGAAATTATTGAAGAAGTTAGTTTTAACAAAGATGGATCTGGTCATGTTACACTTATCTTAAATTTAAGTAAAAGTAAAACGAAATTAAATTCAATAATGCTGCTCGACAGTATTAATAATTACAAAGTTCCTTCAGAGTCAAAAATAAGAATACAAATAGCTGAGGCAGTTAATAGGGTAAAGAAAATTGAAGGTATTTCTAACCTTAAAAACACCATAAACTTCAATGATTTTATATTTACGGTTTCATGTGATTTTGAAAATACAGACGCTTTAAATACAGTTATTTCTAATTTTAGTACCAGAAAAGATGCAGCTCTTATAAAGCAAAATAAGCATTTTGACTTCAATAAAGCTCAAAATACATTTACAAGAAATTACCATTACAATATTGCGAAAGAGTTTGAAAAAACAAACATGGAAGATAGGAAAGTCTTCGAAACGGCCTCTTTTACAACAATTTACCGTTTCGAAACCCCTATTATTTCATCAAAAAACACTACGGCAAAAATTGCTGGCAGTAAAAAAGCAATAATGTTGCGAGTAAATGCTCAAGACATTATTCAGAACAGAAATTCAATTAAAAATCAAATTAAATTACAACCTTAAATATTATGAAAAAGATCTTTTTAATTATTGCTATTTGTATTTCATATATAAGTACAGCTCAAAATCTAGAAAGTAAAATACCAAATACTGCTAAAGCTGTTGTTTCTATAAATGGCGATCGGTTGTTTGAATTGGTTTCAGTATCAGATTTTAATACATATGATTTTGCCAAAAAAATGTTCAAAGAGTTTCATAAAAAAGACACCACATTAAACATAAATGGCATTAAAGATTTTGGAATAGATACCAATAGTAAAGCTTATTATTTTTATAGTACTACCGATAGTATTAACTATCATACGATACTAGTAAAAATAGCTGATATAAATAAGTTTGAAAAGGTAATTTTAGAAAGTGATAAAGAAAGAATTGAAAAAAAAGGAGATATCAATATTCTTGTAAACAATAGTGGTGTTACTACTTGGAATGATAAGATACTTATTACATCGATGGGTGATAATTCGTATAGCTATTTTAAAGATAATGAAGAGCGTTTAATGAAGCAGGCTGAAAATGAAGAAGAGTCATATTATAAAGTTAAAAAGAAAATAGGACAAAGCTGGACGAAAGGACATATTCTATCAATTTACAATGGCAACTCTAACGCTTCAATCATAACTAATAAAAGTTATTTAGCAAGTAAAGATAGTAAAGCTGTGGCTTCAGCATGGATAAATAATTACGGAGAGTTAATTGGTGGAGCGATGTCTAGTATCTATGGAATGGCAGGTATGAATTCTCTTAATTCTATAACGGGTATACGATCTAGTTTGTATGGTTTTAAAAGTGTGGTAGCAAACTTATACTTCGAAGAAGATGGTATAAGACTGTCATCCGAAATGGAAGTAAGCGAAGATTGGCGAAAGATTTTTAAGAAAATATACAAGTCTAAAATGAATAGTAATTTCTTTAATTATTTTAACCAAAATGAAGCCTTGGCTTATATGAGTTTTTCTGTGGATATGAAAGCTGTTTTTGAGGAATACCCTACAATGATGGCTAATATTTATGGAGGAATATTACCGGACGCCAGAGAAGAAATTCAAGTAGCGAACGAATTGGTGTCTTTGTTATTAGATGAAAAAGCAATTGGTGAATTAATAACAGGTGATATGCTTTTTGTTTTAAATGATTTTGGTGAGAAAGAAGTAACCTATACTTCGTATGAATATGATGAAGATTATAAAAGAAAAGAAGTTACAAAAACTAAAAAGGACCTTATGCCTGATTTTACACTAATGATTGGCTCTGAAAAAGGCAAATTTTTAACCAAAACAGCTCTTTTAGGTGTAAAACACAAGCTAGCTGAAAATAAAGCAGGTTATTTTAAAGTAGTTGCTCCTAAAAGTGAAATACCTTTCGATATGTATACTGTAGTTAAAAATGATATTTTATTCTTCACGACTTCTGAAGATAAAATTTCGAAAATTGTAAATGGCAGTTATGTAAATAATTTAGGGAAACATCAAAAAATAATTAAAAATAATATTTCTACTTTTTATGTAAATGGGCAGCAACTTTTTTCTAAAGTTCCTGAATCAGAATTAAGTAAGAAAGAAAAAAATTATCTACAATTTGCACAACAAAACTTTACGGATGCATACTTTAAGTCTTCTAAAATGAAAGGAAATAAGATGCATTCAGAAATGAAGATTAATACAACTACAGCTAAAGGTAACTCCTTAAAATTAATGCTAGATTTTATGGAGGTTTTAGCAAAGTAAATTGTAGATGAAAAAAAGGCTTGGATTTATTTTTTTAGGAGTACTTATACTCCTTAGTGTAATCTATCTTTTAAGATACAAGCGACCCTTAGTTTTTGAAGATATAGTACCTACTTCAGCAACCGAAGTGATTCATTTAAATTTGCGACAAATAGAACATCACATTTTGGCGGATGCCATAAATAACCCTCTAAAATATATAGATTTTAAGCTACCTGAAAAGAAGAAAGATTCTTTAATATTAAAAAAGACAATTTCTATACCTAGAAATCTATTTTTCTATACGAATGACGAGCAATTCAATGGTATATGGATTAGTAGTTTTATAAAAGTTAAAAAGCAAGAAAAGCTGTCGGCGTATTTAATTAGAGACGGTTTTGTAAAATCTAATGATATAGATATTACGCTGTTTCGTAAGAAGAATGTGGCCCTGGCGATAAAAGATAAACAACTAATTATTGCTTTTAAGGAAAATAAAGAGGCGTCAATTAGTGCTGTTGCAAGTGAAATTTTTGAAGAGAAAAAGTTCCTCTTGGAAACATCGGATGCTTTAAAACCAATAGTGAATTCGAAGAGTGATATTTGCTATGCTACGGTAGCGGATGATTTTGTAGAAGCTAATTTTAAGAATGGTTTGTTTGAAGTGTTTGGCACTTTAAATTCTGATGTGTTTTTGAATACAAAACAGCCTTATTTTTCTAAAAATTCTCTCAGCTACGTCAATACAAAAATAAACAAAGAGCATCAATTGTTTAAAGCGCTTATCACGGAAGAAAGCAGTCATAAATTTACTGACTTTACAAAACTTTCTTTAGATTCAATTACTAATAAATGGAGTGGTAGTTTCGCTTTTAATCTGAAATCTATCAATAGTAAAACAGATACTATTGTTACGTACGATTATGATGATGATTTTAATAAAATTGAGAAAATAGCGGTGCAAGAACTCACAGTTCCTGAATTAGATGTTAGCTTCGATGCTGATTCAAATTTGTTTGGCTATTTATCAAATAAAAATGCGATTCAAGTAATTGAAGGTGATACCGTTTTTACAAGTATGCCTCTATATAAATTGTATGCTAGTACAACTGCTAGAGCATTAAATATAGCTACCCAAAAAGATTTTTCGGGCTTTTCCATAAAGGAAAATAAAATTAAGTTGAATGCCTATTTTAATATCGAAAAGTACATGCAAAAGCCTTTAGATTTTTCTTTTTTACCAACTAAAAATAGCTATTTGCAACTGCTAAAAGAAACTTCAATTATGTATACTACTGATAATAAATTATCCGTTAAATTGGTGCTAAAAAATAGCGAGCGTAATTTTATAGGGCAATTGATAAAGCCTTAATCGAAAAGAATTCTCCGAGGCTTGCCTCGGGGTTTCCGTTGAAATTGTCATTCCCGCGAAAGCGGGAATCTAAATAACAGAATTTCGATTTTTTACCCTTAGGTCAAAATTAAACAAGCGAAATACCCCTGCGGCTTACTTCGGGGATAGTTCGTTTCAAGAAATTCTTTATTTAATAAAAAATAAAAGAAATCATAGTAAGTAGTACGAAGCCAATTGATGACATTAAAATGAATGAAAAATTAACTAATACAAACTTTATGAAAGTCTTAAACCAGCCTTGCATATAAAATTTTTTCATTGCCATATATATATAAACTGCAAACATTAGTAAGAAAATAGTTATCAATGAATCATTACCATTTAACATATAATTGACAATTAAAAACAATAGCATTAATAAGAAGAAGACAGACTGTGTATAAAACACAAATACCATATGTTCCATGTACGTGTATTTTCTTCGAATGTAAATGAATTTAAAAAACATAGCAAAGATTGGTAGAAATAAAAATACAGCTATAGATAGGCCCGAAAAAAATTTGTCAATAAAGCTATCCCCATCTTGTTGCATCCTATAGAAACTTATCGATTTGTCGAAATAAAATCGATTCCGAAAAGTATTTTTATAACCTAAACTATCAAAAGCTTGTGCGGGAGAATTATCTTTATGCAATTTGTGGTAAGCATAAAATTCGGTAACTTTTTTTACAAATGGAATTTGCTGCTTTAAAGAATCAAAAGACATTTTATCTGAATCGATGCTATCGATGTTAATATTGTTAGTAGCAAGTACTGAATCAATATTGATATCAGCATTTTTTCTAACATTTAATAACCCAGCTGCTATAATAGAATCTTTTTCTTCTTTAGAAAAGTCATTGTTGTCATCGAAATTTAAAAATGTCGATTTAGAGCTCTCTGTACCGTCTCCATTGTATTGTTCAATTGTTTTCATTAAGCCATAGACCAAAAAGAAAATTAGTGATACCGTTAAATAAGTGCGAAATGGGTTTACAAATTCTTTTCGCTTACCAGAAACGAATTCATAAGCAACTTTACCGGGTTTTAGTATTAAAGGAAAAACGGTACCCCATAATCGTGAATCATATGAAAAAACATCGCCAAAAAATTCTTCTACGAAAAGTTTAAAACTAAGCTGATTGATGTTATTACGCTGGCCACAATTAGAGCAAAAGTTTTCTTCTCCTTCTAAAGTAGCATTGCAATTCAAGCACGAATTACCTCTAAGCCTTGCAGGTAGTTTTTCTTTACTCTTCTTTTTAAACAATTTTAACATCGTTTAAAAGTAGTTTATTTTTTAGAAATACAAAAAATGAAAATTAATTTAAAATAGCAGGAACATTTAATTGAAAAGAAGGAATGTTCACTTTAAATCGTTTGGTAGAGGTAAAATTAATCATATTAAAAAAGCCACGCATAGAACCTGTTTGTGAAGTTAAGTTACAGTAAGAACTATAGGTGTAACTCTTTTTAGGCTTTAATATTGGTTTTTCTCCAATAACACCTTCTCCTTCAACTATTTCAGTATTTTTAAGGGAGTCAAAAATATCCCAATGACGGCTTATTAATTGAACAGAGTCGCTGCTTTGGTTTTCAATGGTAATACTATAGCTAAACGAATAATACATTCTGTGATTTTGATAGTGCGACCCTTCAAAATTTGTTTTTACAGAAATCTTAATTCCATTTGTTACTTGTTGAACCATAGGTGTATACTATATTAAATAGTGATGCAAAGATAAGAATTGTTTTACGAATTACAATCTAAGTTATTTTAAGGATGTTAATTGGTGAAATTAGTTGCGTAGATTTTCTGAATTTCCATTCCCATAGCCAATTACTTGTGTATAGCGAGTGCCATAAGGTCTGTAATAAACGAGTACAGTATAATTATTTTCAGTTTGGTAGTGGGAGCCTTCAATTGTATAATTATCTACACTATTATCTTTAGTAAGTAATATGTACTTGTAATTATAAAAGCCTTGTTTAAATAATAATTTTGTTTGGTATGACTTAGTACGTTTGTTGTAGGTCATTTTATTTTCATCTGTCAATTGCCAATTATTAAAATTACCGTATACATAAATTGATGGGTTATTTAATTTTTCTTCAGAAAGTAAATTAAAATGCACCAAGGAATAATCTGCTTCGATATTTACATCTTCATTATCAATAGTTCTTAATACAAAATTACCATTAATATCAGGATTAAAGGTGTAAATTTCGTTTGCGCGTTCTTCATCAGAATATAGATGTGTATTAAAAATATCTTTCATTTCGGTTCGATATACATTGTTAGTTGCATTTCTTATTTCTTTTGTGTCAAAAAACAAATATTCATTGCCAGCCCAAAAGTTAACATTCGAATTGTATTTGTATAACAATTGAGTGCCTCTTATAAACTGAGGTTTTAAGTTTTTTAGAACCGAATTCCAGTCATTATTTTGATAAACAGCTACCTTAATTTCCTGGTTAGGATTGTTTACTGTTAAATTAGGATAATTAATAATAAACTGAATGTTATGTTTCGTGTTTATAGTTGCAATATCTCTACTTCTATGCGTACTTACTCCAACATCAACTATAGGGTTGTAAACTATAAAAGGTTTCGTAAAAACAACTTCGCTATCTTCATCATAAACAGTAATCAAGTAGTTGCCACTTATCTTTATGCTGATGTTGTCATTTGGTAATCTTGCACTGTAATGAGTGTAATCTTGTAGGGTGTTGAACGAATTTTCGAAATCACGAATGAGATCGTCATTAAAGCCATTTAAAAATTCGGTAGAATTTAAGCCGGAAGATTTCCAATCATAATCATAGTGATCGATTTTGTAGCGATATTCTTTTTGGTCGGCATCTAAATCATCAAAACTTAAGGCGAATGAACTTCCTAGTTTAATAATTGGCGCGTATTCGTTTGTCTTAAAAGGATTTAAAACTATAGATTTAATATTGTTAGGTGGGTTTACAATCACATCTTTTTGCGAAAAGATAGATTGCGATAAAAAAGCAATACATACGAATAGTAAACAACTGTTTTTACAGAAAGACATCACTGTTTTTTTTATTTGTTAAATCAAATCTCATACCAATTTAGCGCGTAAAAGTAGTAAAACGATTTTAGAGCTAGTATTTTGCTATTTAGAATTAATATAAATAAAGAATCAAACTATATAATTCACATAAAAACACGTTCAAAATAATTAAATTTGCAGCGTTTTAAAAGACAATAAACTCAAATTTTTAATATGTCAAAAGACATTCGAATCAAAAAAGGCTTAGACGTTAAGCTTGTGGGCGAGGCAGATAAAACAACAACTACAATTCCTTTAAGTAGTGTGTATGCCATAAAGCCTGACGATTTTCATAAAATTACTCCAAAACTATTAGTAAAAGTTGGTCAAGAAGTAAAGGCTGGTGAAGCACTTTTTTACAACAAAGCTAATGAGCACGTTTTATTTCCTTCGCCGGTAAGTGGAGAAGTAGTAGAAATTGTGCGTGGAGCAAAACGTAAAGTTTTAGAAGTAAAAATATTAGCCGATAAAAAACAGCAATATCAAAATTTTGGTAAAAAAGATGCTGCATCTTTATCAGGCGAAGAAGTAAAAGCACATTTGTTAGCTGCTGGTTGTTGGCCATTTGTAAAACAACGTCCTTATGATGTTGTTGCAAATCCTGACAATCAACCTAAAGCAATTTTTATTTCTGCTTATGCTAGTGCGCCTTTAGCTGCTGATTTAGATTTTACACTGCAAGGTAAAGAAGCTGAATTGCAAGCTGCGGTTACGGCATTAGGTAAATTAACAGAAGGAAAAGTCCACGTAAGTGTAGCAAAAAACGGAAATTCTCCATTAGCTGGCCTTAACGGAATTTCATTACATAAAGTTACGGGTCCGCATCCTAGTGGAAACGTAGGTACGCAAATTAACAAGATCGATCCTGTCAATAAAGGTGAAGTTGTTTGGGTGGTTACACCACAAGACTTAGTTATTATTGGGGAGTTATTATTAACTGGAAATTTTAATGCGAAAAGAACTGTTGCTTTAACAGGATCTAAATTTGCAAAACCTAGTTATGCTGACATACTAATTGGTGCCAATATTAGCGATATCGTTGTTAATAATTTAGATGAAACAAATGAACGAATTATAAGCGGTAATGTATTATCAGGTACTCAAGTGAACAAAGATGGTTTCTTGGGGTATTATGACAATCAGATTACAGCAATTCCTGAAGGTGATGACTATGAATTTTTTGGTTGGACTATGCCGGTTTTCAATAAGGTTTCTAAAACAAGAGCTTTGACTTTTTCATGGTTGACACCAAATAAGAAATTCGATCTAAATACAAATACAAATGGAGAACACAGAGCTTTTGTACTTACGGGTGCTTATGAAGAAGTGTTTCCACTAGATATATATCCGATGCAAATCTTAAAAGCATGTTTGTATAAAGATTTAGATGAAATGGAAGCATTAGGAATGTATGAAGTTGCACCTGAAGATTTTGCGTTGACAGAATTTATTTGTGTGTCTAAACAACCACATCAGCAAATTATTAGAGAAGGGTTAGATTTAATGTTAGAAGAAATAGGTTAAGAAAATAAATATAATGGGTTTAAAAGAAAACTTACATAACTTAAAAGAAAAATACAAAGGCACAAAGATGGCCCCTGCATTTAATGCAATCCATACTTTTTTGTATTTACCAAATGATACTACACATAACGGTACACATATAAAGGCTGCAGATGATCTAAAGCGTACTATGAATACTGTTATCTTGTCATTAATACCATGTTTACTGTTCGGTATGTTCAATGCAGGTTATCAGCATCATTTAGCATTAGGTGATATACAAGCAGTTTCTAGTGGGTTCTTTAGTGGAGAATTTTGGGCACTAGATAATTTCATGGTTGGTTTCTGGAAAATTATTCCTCTAGTGATTATTTCATATGGAGTTGGTTTAGGTGTCGAGTTTATCTTCGCTATTATTAAAGGTCATGAAGTAGAAGAAGGATACTTAGTAACTGGTATGTTAGTGCCATTAATTGTACCTATCGATACACCATTGTGGATGTTGTCTGTAGCAGTAATATTTGGTGTAGTTATAGGTAAAGAAGTATTTGGTGGAACAGGAATGAATATTCTAAACCCTGCATTAACCATTAGAGCATTTTTATTCTTCGCGTATCCAACTTGGATGAGTGGTGATAAGGTCTGGGTAAACGGTGCTGTAGAAAGAGATCAATTAATTGCAGCAGGAGAAAATTTAGATGCTATTTCTGGAGAAACGATGTTGGGAGCATTGGCACAAAATAAAGACGTTTTGAGTCAAGGGACTGATGTTTGGAATGCATTTCTAGGCTTTATACCTGGCTCAATCGGTGAAACATCAACATTGTTAATTTTATTAGGAGGCTTATTCTTAATATTCACAAAAATAGGAAGCTGGAGAATTATGCTAAGTGCTGTGGTTGGTGCTTTGGTGATGGGTCTTATTTTTAATAGTGTTATAGACGCAGAAATTATAACTTCGGGAAGCAAATTTTACGGATTAATGAGTACTACTTTTTGGCATCATTTATTAATTGGAGGATTTGCCTTTGGGGTTGTTTTTATGGCAACGGACCCGGTAACTGGATCACAAACAAATAGAGGTAAATGGATTTACGGATTCTTAATTGGATTTTTCTCAATAGCAATTCGTGTGTTCAATCCAGCTTATCCAGAGGGAGTAATGTTAGCCATTCTATTAATGAATGTGTTCGCTCCAACAATTGACCATTATGTGGTTCAAGGTAATGTAAAGAGAAGACTAAAACGTTTAAAAGTTAAAACAACATAAGTTATGGCTAAGAATACAGATAGTAATGTTTATACCCTTTTATTTGCGATAGGCATGGTGTTGGTGGTAGGTTCTTTGTTAGCTTTTACGGCTTCATATTTTAATCCTACAATTGTTTTAAATCAAAAGTTAGAGAAACAACAAAATATTTTGTTTGCCATGGGTGTAAACGAAAGTGCCTTTTCAGGAAATGAAGACGATGCTACAAGCTTTGTCTCAACCGATAGGGTAACCGCTGAGTTTGGTAAGTATATTACTACACAATTGGTAATAGAAGGTGATAGAGCGGTACAAGATAGCCTTGCATACTTAATAAATATCAAAAAAGAAAGTGATCTAGCTAAGAACCCTGATTATACTAGAAGATTACCGTTGTTTATTGGTGAGAAAGATGGTGAAACATTTTATATCGTACCAATGCGTGGTGTTGGTTTATGGGATGCCATTTGGGGGTTTGTAGCCTTAAAAGATGATTTAAAAACTGTAAAAGGAGCATTTTTCGATCATAAAGGTGAAACACCAGGTTTAGGTGCCAATATCAAAGAGCCATATTTCTATCAAGATTTTGCTGATGAACAAATCTATAGCGGAGATCAGTTCAAGGGTATTGTTGTAGCAAAAGGAAATGCTGATCCTAGAAATATGGATAAAACAGATAATGAAGTAGATGCATTAGCAGGTGCAACCATTACAGGTGATGGCGTAACAGCAATGATAAAAAAAGATTTAACAATGTACTTACCATATTTTAACACATTAAAATAAGATTAGATGGCAGAAGTAGCAGAACAAGAGAAAATAGTTAAAGCTCCAAGTGAGCCTTTATTTTCGAAAAAGAATAGAAAACTAATTACAGATCCGTTAACGGATAATAATCCTATTACGATTCAAGTGTTAGGTATCTGTTCGGCTTTAGCAATAACAGCAGAGTTAAAGGCATCCATTGTAATGACCATCGCCGTAATTTTTGTATTGGGTGTTGGTAATGTGGTGATTTCGTTAATGCGTAATATCATTCCATCAAAAATTAGAATTATTGTCCAATTAATTGTGGTTGCCGCTTTGGTAATTATTGTTGATTTAGTATTAAAAGCGTTTGCTTATGAATTGAGTAAAACACTTTCTGTATTTATTGGACTAATTATTACCAACTGTATTATTATGGGTCGTTTTGAAGCATTTGCTTTAGCAAATAGCCCTTGGAGATCTTTCCTTGATGGTATAGGAAATGCTGCTGGTTATGGAGCAATCTTAATTATCGTAGGTTTTTTTAGAGAATTATTAGGTTCTGGTACATTACTAGGTTTTCCTGTGTTAGGAGATCCAATTGATAAAACAGGTTTATATTCTTTAGGGTATGAAAATAATGGCTTTATGTTATTATCACCTATGGCATTGATAGTCGTCGGACTCATTATTTGGGTACAACGTAGTAGAAACCCAGCATTAATCGAACAAGAATAGAGATATGGAACACATTGAATTATTTTTTAAATCAATCTTTATAGATAATATGGTATTTGCAACATTCTTAGGAATGTGTTCTTACTTAGCAGTATCTAAAAAAGTGGCAACAGCTGTAGGTTTAGGAGCCGCAGTAATTTTTGTATTGGCGGTTACTGTTCCGTTGAACTGGTTATTAGATCAATACATTTTACAACCAGGTGCTTTGGCAAAAACGTTAGGACCAGAATACGCAGAATATGACTTAAGTTTCTTATCATTTATCATGTTTATTGCAACTATTGCAACCATGGTGCAGTTGGTAGAGATAGTCGTGGAGAAATTTTCACCAGCATTATATAATTCACTTGGTATCTTTTTACCCTTAATTGCCGTAAACTGTGCGATTTTAGGTGGTTCGTTGTTTATGCAATCTCGAGAGATTCCAACCTTAGGATTGGCATTAAATTATGGGGTGAGTTCTGGTATCGGTTGGTTCTTGGCAATTTTAGCAGTAGCAGCTATTCGCGAAAAGATTCGTTATTCATCAGTACCTGCGCCTTTAAGAGGTTTAGGTATTACATTTATATTAACAGGATTGATGGGAATTGGATTTTTAAGTTTTGGAGGTATGTTAACAGGCTCTGATGATGGTAACAAAAAAGAAAAAGTAGAAGAGGTTATGAAGGTTGAAGATGAAAAGAAAGGAGACATTGTCAAAAAAGAAGAAGAAATAGTAAAAAAAACAACAGCTTTAAATCAATAATATGTTTTTAGAAGTTAGTACAACAGGAACCATTTTAGCAACCGTAGGTGCATTTTTAGCTCTTACATTATTGCTAGTAGGTCTCTTATTATTTGTAAAACAAAAATTGTCGCCATCTGGTCCAGTAAAAATTATCATTAATGGTGAAAAAGAAATAGAAGTAGCTTCGGGTGATTCTTTATTGACAACCTTAAGTGCTCAAAAAATATTCTTACCGTCAGCTTGTGGTGGTGGTGGAACTTGTATTCAATGTGAATGTCATGTTTTAGAAGGTGGAGGTGAAGCTTTACCAACAGAAACACCGCACTTTTCACGTAAAGAACTACAACATGGTGCACGCTTGGCCTGTCAAGTAAAAGTAAAGCAAAACATGAACATTACCATACCAGAAGAGGTTTTTGGTATTAAAAAATGGGAAGCAACTGTAGTTCGTAATTATAATGTAGCTTCTTTTATTAAGGAGTTTGTTGTTGAAATTCCAGAAGATATGGGCTATAAAGCAGGTGGTTATATTCAAATTGAGATACCGCCGTGTGAAATTAAGTTTGCAGATATGGATATCACAGCGCACCCAGAAGAACATGAAACACCAGACAAGTTTCAAGCAGAATGGGATAAATTTAAGTTATGGCCATTGGTAATGAAAAATACAGAGACTGTAGAAAGAGCTTATTCTATGGCTTCTTATCCTGCAGAAGGTAGACAGATTATGCTGAACGTACGTATAGCTACACCCCCTTTCGATCGTGCTAAAGGCGGTTGGATGGATGTAAATCCAGGTACTGCTTCATCGTATATTTTCAATCAAAAACCAGGCGATAAAGTAATAATTTCAGGCCCTTACGGAGAATTCTTTATCAATGAATCTGATTCAGAAATGTTATATGTAGGTGGTGGAGCTGGTATGGCGCCAATGCGTTCGCATTTATATCACTTATTTAGAACCTTAAAAACAGGTAGAAAAGTAACGTATTGGTACGGTGGGCGTTCTAAACGTGAATTATTCTATTTAGATCATTTCTATAAGCTAGAGAAAGATTTTCCTAATTTTAAGTTCTATTTAGCCTTATCTGAACCACAAGAAGAAGATAACTGGAAAGTAAAAGAGAACATAGATGCACCTGGTGACGGTTTTGTAGGTTTCATTCACAATTGTGTGATTGATAATTATTTAAATCATCATGATACACCAGAAGACATAGAATTGTATTTCTGTGGTCCACCATTAATGAACAAAGCAGTTCAAAAAATGGGTGAGGACTTTGGTATACCGGATGAAAGTATCCGTTTCGATGACTTCGGAGGCTAAATGCATAGCGTTTTAGGTAGTACTATCATCCTGCACTGGATACAATCCAGTCACTCTTAAAAATAGATTCCTGCTTTTGCAGGAATGACAAGAAAACCCAACACATAGTGTTGGGTTTTTTGATTAATAAAAATCTTTGTAGAGATCAAACTGAGCTTGTCGAAGTTTTTAATTAGCCCTAGACAAGTTCAGACTGACGTTGTTTTCTTAGACCAAACTCAAGCTTAATAAGAATATTGTCGCTTTGTAATCGTTTATAAAACTAAAAGCTGTCTTATGAATTGCGCTACATGCGATTTTAGATTGGAAAGAATAAGGCGTAGAAAATATCAAAAATTACTATTCACAGATAGTAAAAGATATATTTGTTATAGCTGTAATAAAAGCTTGTTTAGAAGTAATATGCTTAAAAGCATACGAACGTTTCTTAAAATTGAATTCTAAAAAATTGTCAATTTCTAATTGACTAATTTCTTTTTATTAATAGACTACATCAAACTTGTAAATTGGATTTTCTTTTTCATATTCAAATATTTTTGAATAGTCCATCACATTAGAAATTTCATCTAGTTTACACAAAAAGCCAACCACCGCAGATAAACCATTAAACAAGACTTCTTTATTTCTGGGATTTTTCGGCCTAGGGTTATAATGGCATAGCGGGAGTTTAAATCCACAAGCTTCTAAAAATATTTTTTCTATTTGTAGTATCTCAAATGGCGAATATCCATTAAATGTCTTGCCTGCTTTTTGATGAACACTCCCCAAATAGGTAAGTTTTACCGAGCCATGTTCAATCGAAAATTCTTTCCAACTGTCATCATTATCTAAAATATTTCCAACAGCACAAGCTGAGCAGCATTCAGGGTTCAACTCGTCATTATGAAAAGCATTATATAATTTTATTAAAGCCTGTTCTAATCGCTCTGTCATTTTTAAGTAAATTTTAGAACAAAAAGATACAAAAAATTAGAGTTCTTTATCAATAGAACTCAATTTTAACATAATTATCGTTATTTTATTTGACGGAAACATTTAATCATTTAAAAATAGGAGCTAAATGTTGGTTTTGTTCTGTCATTTGCCAATGACCTAATGAAATAGGAATATTACCAATGCTATTTAGCTTATCAAAAAAGTCTTTTGTTACAAATGACTTATTATTGAGTTCTTGGATTCGTGCATAATCTGCTAAGGCACTTTCTAACAAATACTTTCCAGTAATATAACTTGTACCATAACCCGGTTGCCGTAAATATAGATGCTGCTCGAAAATAAGTAGTTCTTTTTCGGTTTTCATCCAGCCACGAGGTGTGTATTCACTATGAATTCCTCCAGCTTCTTCCATAGTCATTTCATTGGAATGAGCATACAAAGAACCGAGACCTCTTGCAGCACGTTGTGCAATCATGATATAAACAATTTCTTTTGTACGAGGACTATCGTCATACAAGCCAGCTTGCATGAACATCTCCTCAACTGCTGTGGCTGTTCCTTCGTTTCTAGAATCGAAAATATTATACAATAATGGACCTTTTCGTATCTCACTTTTATTCGGTTCAATGTCCATCCTCGCCAATTCAAACCAATGGTAAAAATGTGAATACAATGGTCTTGGATCGAAATGTTCACCAATTAAGAAAAAGTTTCGTTTTTCTTTTGGGACATACTCACCTAAATGTTTTCTTAATGCAGTATTAAAATAAGGTTTTACTGTTACAATGTCTTGTTGGTCTAAAAAATTTATTAAACTCTTTGCAGCTTCATCTGCCATTTTATCAAAAGCTTCAGGAGAATTGGCATCAGTCAGTTCCCGAAGATTTCTGTTTCTATGTTCCTCTAACTTTAAAGATGACCACGCCCGAGCGAGTTCTCGTTTTAAAATCATCACCTCATCATCCCAAGTTAAAGGGACTAAATGAACATTTTGCAAATACCATGTGTAATTCTCTTTGCCAATGCCTGATGTTCCAGTTTTAGATTTAGATTCTGATTGTAACCAAGAAACTAGATTATTGGTAGATGTAATAGCGTCATCGATAACAGAAACAATTTCTTCATCAGCTTTAATTTCAGGTTTCTCCTTTAAGTAAGTTAGCACGACACTTTGATATTGGATATCTCTAATTCCTGTAATCCATAAATCTTTGGCATTTCCTGTTAAGTTTTGTTTTGCTTGCTTATTAAGAGGAGAAATTATCTTCAAGTCAGTAAGAAGCCTCGTTCTTTTATCTGATGATAGCGGAAATTCATAGGTCCATAACTCTGTAGTACCATGATTTGTTGGTCCTTCATGTGCAGGCACATCGCTTCTATATTCCCAAACAGATTTGTAATAAGCAGGATCGCGAACCCAAGGTTTTAAAATATTGTGGTTAAAATCATAACCATTCATCTCGGCCCAAACAATCATCCAATCCACTTGATTTTCTACAAGCCAATTCGAAGTATCAATCGCCTTTAATTGTGCTTGTAGTTCTTTAAACTCAGGCCAACGTTTCTTGAAAGTTGCTTTTGTGTAATCTGGTGCACCATCAAGAAGTGGTGGTTTTTCAAAGGTTCGCCATTCATTGAATAGTTTTACTAAATCATCATAGTTATTGGTTTGAAACGTTGCAGTTGTTTCTTGCTTGGCCGTTTTACCATCGTTATTGCAACCTATTATGAATAGACTGATAAAAAGAAAGGCTATTATATGTTTCATTAATTGGTTTATTTAAAGTAAAAAAATTAATCTTTTTTAATAAAGATATAGATGCATTAATTATATTATAAACAAGAATTTAATCATCAATACTACTCTTTGCCTTTAATAATAAGTGCTGGGATATCTAATGATTTGTACAATGTATTATAGGCATTCATTTCAGTAGTTATAATAGCATCACGCTCATTTTTATACACTTGCCAATCTTTCATTAAATCATCAAATCGTTCTTTAGCACCCTTCGTAACTTTAGGATCTGCTTGGTCTATGTAACTTTTAAGCTGAATAAGTTGCGCATTAAGTTTATTATTAAAATTAATAACATCTTGAAATGTTTTTTGCTTCGCTTGAATCAAATTTTCTTCCCAGCTATTAATACGCTTAGTTAAACTCTCTCCTTTCTCTATCAATGGCTTTGCATTCTCGTTATCTTTTAAAAGTTTAGCATAAGCATCTAGTTGTGTTTTAGTAGATCGCATTTGGCTTACAGACTCATGCATATCTCTAATAGTACTTTCAATAGTTACGAGCATTTTTTGTTGTTCTACAAAATCTTGGGGAGATGAATTTATGGTAGGATTTGGAAGAATCGTTGCAATTGTTTCAACGGTATTTCCTTCAAATGTTAATCGTAAAGTATAGTTTCCTGGGGCAACACTAGAGCCTGAAAGTCCACCAAAAATAAACACTTTATCTATTGCAGGTAAGGCTTCACGATTAAAATTCCATGTAAATCGATTAAACCCTTTTTTTGAAGGTAATACTTTAGGTTTTGAAGGTCCACCTGGCCATGATTTAAACTTTTTTGGTTTCTTATTCGTATACGTTCTAATAACTTTTGCGTCTTGTATAACTTCTAATTTCAAATCCAATGTATCTGCATCTTTATCTAAATAATAATCGAATGTTACACCACTTTTCGGATTGTGACCTTGACCCACAGCTTTAGAGGTGCCACCAAAAATACGATAGCTTGCCTTCGGTTTAAATAATTGAACAGATGTATGAGCAGCATTCATGTTTTGTAGCACCCCTAAATCATCTAAAATCCAAAACCCGCGACCCGAAGTTGCTGCCACCAAATCATTATCTTGAATTATTAAATCATTAATGGCGACTACCGGTAAATTCAGTTTTAAACGTTGCCAATTAGTACCATCATCATTAGAAACATATAACCCCGTTTCTGTACCGGCATATAACAAGCCCTTTCGTTTTTTATCGGCCCTTACCACTCTTGTAAATCCGTTAGGATCATTAAGACCGTTTACAATTTTTGTCCATGACTGTCCATAATCGGTTGTTTTAAAAATATGTGAATTTAAATCCATAGACTTATAGCGCATCACTACCACATAGGCTGTTGCCGGATTATGTTGAGAGATATCAATACTATTTATAATACCATCTGGAATCTCTTTTGGTGTTATACTTTTCCAACTTTGACCACCATTTTTTGTGATATGTAATAAGCCATCATCGCTTCCTGCATACAATACACCTTCTTCATGTTGCGATTCTACCAGCGCTGTAAGCGTATTATAATTTTCTCCGCCAGCGGCTTCATTGGTATATGGGCCTCCACCAGGGCCGTGTTTTGCGGTTTCATTCTTTGTAAGGTCTGGGCTTATTGCTGTCCAATTGGTACCACCATCGGTTGTTTTAAAAACAACATTACCAGCATGATAAATAGTAGTTCTATTGTGTGGAGAGCTTATGATGGGCGCATTCCAATTATAACGATACTTAGCATCTTTTGGCGCAATACTTAAGCCTAATTCTGGATATTCTTTAATCGATTTTTGCTCTCTAGATGTCCTGGTCCATTTGCTTATATTTCCTTGATATGTACCACCATAAACAGTTTCAGGATTGTTAGGGTCAAAAGTAATAAAAGCGCTTTCACCACCTGCTACAGAATACCAATCTTTCCAATCTATTCCGCCATCATTTGTTCTACTAGCAATAGCTATCGCGGAGTTATCTTGCTGACCGCCATACACATTATACGGCACCAAATTATCGGTTATAACACGGTAAAATTGGGATGTAACTTGGTTTTGTTGTGTGCTCCAACTTTTTCCTCCATTAAAGGAAATATTAGCACCTCCATCATTAGAGTTAATGAGGTTCTTATTGTTATTCGGATTGATCCATAAATGATGATTATCACCATGAGGAACGCGAATATTAGAAAAGGTTTTACCGCCATCTATAGATTTCATTACGGGTGCATTTAAAACATAGACTACATTCTCATTTTGAGTATCAGTAAAAATCTCCATATAATACCAAGATCGGGCAATATTCACCCGATTGCTATTCACTTGTTTCCATGTTTTTCCTGCATCTTCAGAGCGATATACGCCTCCTTTTTTACCTTCAGCTTCTATAACTGAAAACACTCGATCTGGATTTGCTCTAGAAACGGAAATACCAGATTTACCAAAGGCATCAGGCAATCCTTTTTTCATTTTTTTCCAAGTATCTCCACCGTCTAAAGATTTGTACAATCCAGAATTTTTACCTCCAGATTCCATAATCCAAGGATAACGACGATGTTGCCACATCGAAGCATACAATATACGAGGGTTGGTCATATCCATTGATAAGGAAGAAGCTCCTGTAGTAGTATTTACTGATAATATATTTTTCCATGTTTTTCCCCCGTCTAAGGTTCTATAGATACCTCTTTCGCTTGAAGGTGCATATTGTGCTCCTTGGGCAGTTACATAGATAATATTAGGGTTTGTAGGATGTATGACAACATCCGAAATATGGCGCGTTTTTTCTAAGCCCAAATGTTTCCATGTTTTTCCGGCATCCATAGATTTATAAACACCATCTCCCATAGAAGTCATAACCCCACGAGCAGCATGCTCTCCCATGCCTACAACTACGATATTAGCATCACTCTCTGATACAGCAATTGAACCGACAGAACCTGTTTTAAAAAATGTATCAGAAATATTCTTCCATGTGATGCCGTCATCAGTAGTTTTAAAAACACCACCACCTGTAGAACCCATGTAATACGTATGAGGCTGACCTATTACTCCAGTAGATGTAACACTTCTACCACCTCTAAACGGACCTATATTACGCCATTTTAAACCATGAAATAAGGAATCTGTTAGCTTTATTGTAGGTGCTGCAATTTTCTTTTTTCTTCTTTGCGAATGCATAGATACAGGCAGCATAAGTATGCAAATAAGTAAGAGTTTTAGTGTTTTCATAAGACTAGTTTTGGTTGGTGATATATAAAAGTATGATAAAAGAATTTAATCATTGAAAATTATAATGAATGCTAGTATAACTTTGACTTAATCAAATTTCTTGATCAAATGGTAAGTAAATTCGATGATTTCCTTGTAATTGTCTTTGCTGATTTTTTCGTCAATTCCATGGAATCGAGTCATGCTGTTTGGACTAATACGAATCGGATAAAAACGATATACATCATCTGAAATTTCATAAAAATAACGAGCATCTGTACCACCGCCTACTAATCCTGGTACAACAATACTAGTTGGAAACATATCGCGTATTGTTTTTTCTAATATTTTAAAAGATTCAGAATCAATATTTGAGACAGGAGAAGGATTGGTTAAAAACCCGGAAGCTTCTACTTTTATTTTATCAGAGATGGTATTTTCAATATGTTGCTTTACTGATTCGATAGTTTCTCCTGGAAGAATTCTAAAATTAATTGTAGCCTCAGCAACTGTAGGAATCACGTTATTCTTTACGCCACCACCAATTATGGTTGTAGCTGTGGTAGTATGCGCATTTAAGGCTTCAAGTATTGGTTTTTTAAACAGCCAAGGGTTGGCAAAGGCCAGTTTTTTGAAAAATGGAAGTTCTGCGCCCATATATTCAAGTTGATAATCTACAGGTTTTACGAGTTTATAGGGCAATTGATTATTTTCAAGGTCTACAATAGCCTGAGCTAGCATGCCAATTGTGTTTTCTCGAGGTGGTTGCGAGCTATGTCCGCCTTTGGTCTCAACGATCAATCGGAAAGAAGCAAATCCTTTTTCGGCCAAATTAACCATGGCTACAGGGCCGTCAATACCGGGCACTAGATTTTCTGCAAGAAAACCACCTTCGTCAAGTGTCATTGCGGCATGAACACCTTTTGCTTTTAAATATGCAGCAATTTCAGCGGCTCCATTTGCACCACCAACTTCCTCATCATGACCAGAAGCGAGGTAAATAGTACGTGATGGTACATAAGATTCTTCTAGTAATTTTTCTACGGCTTCTAAAAGCCCTATCAAAGTACCTTTATCGTCCATAGTGCCACGTCCAATAATATCAGTATCAGTAATTTTACCTTCAAAAGGGCCAGCTTCCCAATCACTTAAAGTAGGTTCATCCACAGGTACAACATCCTGATGTGACATTAAAATAATTGGTTTTTTTGATGGGTCTGATCCATCCCATTTATAAAGTAAACTGTAATCGTTGATTTTTTCGAGGGATAGTTTAGCATGCGTTAACGGAAAGGTCTCTTCAAGAAATCGATGGAACCCAAAGAACGCTGTAGAATCTGGGATAGCATCTTCACTAAAAGAAATTGTAGGGTATTGTATGGCTTTTGAAAGGTTTTGAAATACATCGTTTGGGAGATTAACTTTTTCCAAGGTCTCTGAAGCTACTTGTTTAGAATCGAGACGAATAGTATTAACAATTAAGACACCTATTACAATAATAAGTGCTGCAACAAATATGAGGATTATCTTTTTCATGAGGGGTGGTTTATTAGTTAGACTTAGTGGTAACGAATTTAATTATTTTATTGTTAAACAAATAACTAGGAAATTTAATTGAGCATATTTAAAACGCTAATTATTTTAATGTATAGTTTGTCTAAAGAGTTTAATCTTTTATCATTATTAAATCAACCCATTTTGCCATCGCCATCAATATCTTTACCCACAAAATTCTCTAAGGCTTTTAATGTTTTTCTTAATAAAGCTTTTGTTTGTGTCAGTTCTTTTTCGAGAATGTCTACTCTCTCTTCGACACTATTTGCTTGTTTTTGTTGTTTATCTAATTCGTCTTGTTGTAATAGATCCCAAAATATGCCCATCGTTATTGTTTTAGTTAGTATTTATATATTTTCTAGTTTTATTTTCATCATTATCTCATTTCTAATTCTTTATTTATCAATTCTATAAGCTGGTTAGACATGACTTTCATTTCTTTAAATTGCCGGTTCATAGCACCAAATTCATAGGCAGCCATAACGAAGCCATTTTTTTGTTTCTTGTCCTTAAGCATCGCTTCAAAATCTTTTCGAGGTAAGTCAGTCTGTTTACCAGCTTGTCCATTAGTTACTTGATAGGTGTAATTTTGAACAATAGCATTCATGTCCATTAAATTATATGAAGGTTCGTATAATAGTAGTTCGGCATCATATCTAAAATGAGTTTCTTGATCTTTCATCACTTTGTATAAGGTCTCTATATTTAGGAGTATATTCTTTATTGAATCGTTAGAAATTAGTGCAAGATTACCAGAGTTTATAAGCTCTTGAAAGGTGTTATTACTTTGAAAAAATTTTCGCCATGTATAAATATTTACCGTATGCGTACTAAATTGTCTTAAGTCTTCTATTGGTTTGCCTTCGTAATGTTCTATGATAATATTGGCAGATTGTATAGCTTTAGTTCGTGTACCGATGTATTTATCTAGTTCTGAGTTATTGAGATGAAGATCAGTTTTTATATTTTTTAAATAGTGTAATTCTAGGGAACGTAGTTTGTGCTGCTCATTCTTATTATTAATATTAAGGGCAATAAGAATACCAATAACCACAAGGATGATTTCACCAATGGCGTAAAAAAAGTATTTAGAAAATTTATTTTCAGATAACAAATTTTTTCTAATTCCTCGGAAGAATTTGAGCATAGGGGCTTGGTTGAGTTCATTCAATTATAGGTAACACATTCTTATATGATGTTACAAATGCTTGATGCAGTTAAAAATACATAAATTATTATAAAGAAAAATGAATAGTTGCAAACAGCTAATTTTAGCTAAATTTGCAAAAAAATAATCATGAGCACTTTTGAAGATTTAAACATGTCGAAGCAACTACATTATGCTCTAAATGATTTAGGTTTTACCCAACCAACACCCATACAAGAGCAATCTTTTTCTACAATCCTTTCTGGTAAAGATATGGTAGGTATTGCGCAAACGGGTACCGGTAAAACATTTGCCTATATTTTACCCGTATTACGTGATCTTAAATTCTCGAAGCAACTCAACCCTAGAGTACTTATTTTAGTGCCTACGCGTGAATTGGTTATACAAATAGTAGATGAAGTAGTGAAAATGACGAAGTACATGAATGTGCGTACGTTAGGCGTGTATGGGGGTACAAATATCAACACACAAAAACAAGCAATTGCAGAAGGTACAGATATCATCGTAGCTACGCCCGGTCGTTTGTATGATTTGGCATTAAGTAGAGCTTTAAAACTAAAGTCGATACAAAAATTAGTCATTGATGAGGTAGATGTAATGCTCGATTTGGGTTTTCGTTTTCAATTAAAAAATATTTTTGAAATCTTACCAGAACAACGACAGAATATTATGTTTTCGGCAACAATGACCGAAGATGTAGATGCGTTAATTGATGATTATTTTATAGTACCTGCCAAAATATCGATCGCCGTTAGTGGTACACCGCTAGACAATATAAATCAACAGAGTTATACTGTTCAGAATTTTTATACCAAGGCCAATCTCCTTCTTCATTTGTTAAAAGATAAAGAAGTCTATCATAAAGTATTGGTTTTTGTATCGCAAAAAAAAGATGCCGATCGTTTGTTCGAAGTTATAGAGGAGTTTTATGAGACAGAAAGTTGTGTGATTCACTCTAACAAAACACAGAATTATAGAATGCGTTCTATCAAGCAATTTGATGCAGGAGAGAATAGAATATTGATTGCTACTGATGTTATGTCTCGTGGGTTAGATTTAAGTGAAATTAGCCATGTTGTGAACTTTGATACACCAAAGTTTCCTGAGAATTATATGCACCGTATCGGTAGAACGGGTAGAGCAAAACATGAAGGACAATCATTATTGTTTTCTACGGAAAAGGAATTGGAATCGAAAGAGAAAATAGAGCATTTGATGCAGTATAAAATTCCGTGTATCGATGTGCCCACTGAAGTAGAAATTTCTAAAAAATTAACGCCGGCTGAGCAACCGAAAGATGATCTTCTAGAAAATCAGAAAAATAGAGGTTCTAAAACGCATGTGCCAGGTGAAGCTTTTCATGAAAAGAGTGAAAAGAATAGTAAAATCAACCAAGGAGGCTCGTATCGTAGAGAGATTGAAAAAAAATATAAGAAACCGAGGACACGCGGAGATAAAAATTATAATAAGCGTAATAAAAAGAAGTAATAAATGGCGCCTTTATCAGATCAAGAATTACATAATTTGGCGATGAATATTGTGGGTGAGAAACTACAATTAATGGGTTATGAATTTGTGGCGATAAATAGTCAGTTAAAAAAGCATCCACAATTTGTACTCTATAAAAAGGGCGAGACTACAATATTTGTCTTGGTAAAAGCAACAACAAATTTACAACAAAGTCAAACCTTTGACACTGTATGGATGGAGACCATCACACAACATGCAAAAAAACAAAATGCGCGTTTATGGTTTGCTGGTGTAGGTCTAGCCAATGCAGAAAGTGTAGAAATGCCAGTATTTAAAGACCAACCGTATTATGTCGCTTTTGATGATTTTGTGAAAGTGCTCGATTAGTTTTGTATATTTAGTTCATAATCTATGAACTGGCCACTAATTTTATTAATTATTGTAGGAATAATAGTACTGTTTAGTGCTGTCTTGTACTTCTTTCAACAACGATTTATATTCCACCCCGAAAAACTACCTGAAGATTTTGTATTTCAATATGAAAACCAAGAAGTCGATGAGTATAATATGGAACTCAAACCTGGAGTTGTAATTAATGGTTTGCACTTTAAAGTAGAGAAACCCAAAGGCGTTGTTTTTTATTTAAAAGGAAACTCAAAAAACATTAAAGGCTGGGGTAAGTTTGCTGTTGATTTTACGTACCATGGCTGGGATGTTATTATGATGGATTACAGGGGTTTTGGCAAGAGTACAGGCCGAAGAACCCAACAAGCTATGAAAGATGATGTACAAGCTGTATATGATAGAATAAAAAGCAATGTAGATGAAAAATATATTGTGGTGTATGGACGCTCTTTAGGTACCGGCTTGGCTACAAAAATTGCATCTGTAAACAATCCTAGACTATTAATACTGGCATGCCCATATTATAGTATATCGAACAATGTGAAACGTTATTTACCTTTTTTGCCTATTGGTTTACTATTACGTTTTTCTATGCCTACTCATAAATGGATGAAATATGTAAAGTGCCCTATTAAAATTATTCATGGTACCAATGATAAGATGATACCAATGAAATCGAGTATTCGATTGTCTAAAATAAACCCGAAACGAACAAGGCTATATCCAATTATTGGAGGCGGACATAAAAACCTTCATAATTTTGAAGGATATCATAGAGCCTTAAAAGAAATATTACATTCGAAACAGATTCAAGAAGTAGATAGAGAACAAACAAGTATTAACTTTAAAAGGAGCAAAAGCAAGAAAAATTAAGTTATGCTTAAAAAAACATTAGTAACAATTCTCTTTTTATACGTATTGCTCTTAATAGGGTTCTATTTTTTTCAAGAAAAAGTAATTTTTCAGTCAAAAAAACTGAATAAAAATTATGCATTCGACTTTCCTCACAAATTTGAAGAAGTAAATTTAAATGCTACCGATAGCGCACTAATTAATGCATTGCATTTTAAGGTTGAAAACCCGAAAGGCATACTCTTATATTTTCATGGAAACAAAGGAAATTTAAAAAGATGGGGTGCTATAGTTTTGCCATATACAAACTATAATTATGACGTTTTTGTAATTGACTATCGAGGCTACGGAAAAAGTAATGGCATGCGAAGCGAAAAAATGATGTATGATGATGCGCAAGTTGCTTATGAATATCTTAAAAAAAGGTTTAATGAAAATAAAATAATCGTTTATGGTAGGTCATTAGGAGCAACCTTTGCAACGTTTGTGGCTTCTCAAAACAATCCCAAGCATTTAGTATTAGAAGCTCCTTTTTATAGTTTAATAAGTACAGTGCGTAGTAAGTTCTGGCCAGTGCCTTATGACATGTTGTTAAAATATAAATTTCAATCTTTTGAGCTGATTCCCAAAGTGACTGCACCTACTATTATTTTTCATGGAGATAAGGATAGTTTAATCCCTATTGAATTTGGAAAAAAATTATATGAAGCATCTAATACAGAAATAGTTGAATTTATGATTCTTAAAGACGGTACACATCATAATTTGACCACTTTTGAAAGCTATAAAGAAAAATTAGAGACTATCCTCGATTGATTGAATTATATTTAAACTCACCTTAACTAAAAATGATATAATGAAAATTCTTATAATTGGTGGTAACGGAACAATTGGCCGCAAAGTGGCGAGCTATTTTTCAACAAATAATGAAGTGCTTATAGCCGCTAGAACAAATGGCGATGTAAATGTAGATATTGCAGATAGCAATTCTATAAAAGAAATGTTTGAAAAAGTGGGTAAGGTAGATGCCATTATTTGTGCTGCTGGAGAAGCTAAATGGGGAAATTTTAATGATTTAACTGAAGAAGATTATTATATAGGTTTGAAAAGTAAGCTGATGGGGCAGGTAAATTTGGTGAGAATAGGGAGGCATTTCTTGAATGCTAACGGATCTATCACTTTATCTACAGGTATTTTGGCAGATGACCCAGTTGTAAAAACTACGAGTGCTGCAATGGTAAATGGCGGAATTCATAGTTTCGTGCAGGCGGTCGCTCTAGAGGTTGAAAACGGCATACGAGTGAATGTTGTTTCTTTAGGTATGGTAGAAGATGCTTATGAAAAATATAAAGATTACTTTCCGGGTCACAATCCTATACCAATGAAAAAAGCGGTGAATGCTTATGTAAGAAGTGTTATGGGTAAAACAAACGGTAGTGTGATTCGTTTTTACGAATAAAATTCAATTATTAAACATAAAAAATGCCTTTTGAATTTTTCAAAAGGCATTTTTTATAATAGCTATTATAAATTATTTACTTGGTTCTGGTTTTTGCTCTAAAATATCAAAGAACTGATCTAATTTTGGTAAAATCACAATTCTAGTTCTTCTGTTTCTCGAGCGTCCATCAGGCGTATCGTTTGTGGCCAATGGTAAATATTCACTTCTACCGGCTGCTATCAAACGCTTAGGATCTATCTTATAGTCATTTTGTAAGACACGTATTACTGATGTAGCACGTTGAGTACTCAAATCCCAGTTGTCTTTGGTTCGGGAAGTATTGATAGGTCTATTATCAGTATAACCTTCAACCATCACTTCCATATCGGGTTTTTCAGCAATCACAGCCGCTACTTTAGCTAACAATCCTTTTGCTTTCGATGAAATGACAGAACTACCACTTTTAAATAATAATTTATCAGAAATAGAGATATAAACTACTGTTTTTTCTACGTCAATAATAATATCCTCGTCTTGAATGCCATCTGCCAAAGCACTCTTTAAATTAACTGCCAAGGCCAGATTCACCGAATCTTTACGAGACATTGCTCCACGAATTCCATTAATATATTTATCCTTCTCACTTAACTGAGAAATCACATCTTTAATATTACTACTAGCGGATTGCGATAACATGGTCAAATTTTCTATTTGGCGCATATTGGACGCGTTGTTTTCCGTTAGAAATTTGTTTTGAAATTCTATTGCTGACATTTTATTGGCTAATTTGTCTTTTTCAACTTGGCATGCCAATACTTTGCCATTGGCGTCCGTTAATTGTTGCTTCGTTGAGTCAAATTCTGTTTGTAATTCTGCAAACTTTTTTTGCGAAACACAAGATGATAGCAATAGTGTAGAACTTATGGCTAGTATAAAAAATTTCTTCATAATTAGAGTTTTAAATTATTTACTAAAGGTATTAAAAATAAGATGAGTAAAAATAATTTTAATACGATTTTAACAATCTTTAAATTTTATCTTTGACAATGTTAAGTTAAGATTCTAAAGTAATTATGAAGATGTTAAAATATAGTACATTAATAATCATATTTTTTCTTGTTTTTTCTTGCAAGAATCAAGAAAAAGGGCAGTTGACAAAATTGGAAGGATATGCATTTGGCACCAGTTTTCATATTACATATGAAGCTAAAAATGATTATACAGAACAAATTGATAGTTTATTTCATTTGATAAATAAATCATTATCTACTTACATATCAAACTCTGATATTTCATTAATTAATAACGGAGATACTACTATTGTTGTAGATGAATACTTTACGGAAGTATTTAACAAATCGGATAAAATTTATAAAGAGACCGAAGGTATTTTCGACCCTACTATAGGTAGTTTGGTTAACGCATGGAGTTTCGGTCCTAAAATAACTACAAATAGCCCCGATTCATTAAAGGTTGCTGAATTATTAAAATTAGTAGGATTTAATAAAGTACATTTAAAAAACAGCAAAGTTATTAAAGAGAATGATAGTATTTATATTGATTTTAATGCTATTGCGAAAGGATATGCTGTCGATGTTGCAGGCCGCTTTTTAGAATCTCAAAATGTTGAAAATTACTTAGTAGAAATTGGCGGCGAAATAAGAACTAGGGGTGAAAAACCAACGAATAAACCATGGAAAGCCGGAATAGAAGACCCAAATTTTGATGGTACACGCTCTATTAAAAAAGTAATTGTATTAAAAAATGAATCGATGGCTACGTCTGGGAGCTACCGTAAGTTTAAAGTAGATTCACTTACTGGTAAAAAATATGTACACATTATCAACCCTAAAACAGGCTATCCGACACAAAGTAATTTATTAAGTGTTTCTATCATTAGCACATTAGATTGTGCCGATGTTGATGCTTATGCAACAGCTTTGATGGCAATGTCTTTAGAAAAAGCAACAGAATTTCTGAACACTCACACACAACTAAAAGGCTATTTAATTTATGCAAATAGCCAAGGAGACTTAGAAACGTTTAGTACCAAAAATTTTTAAATCTTCAATGTTTTTATAATAGCTTCTAATTCGAACATGTAGTCACGTTTTTTTGCATTAGGAGCATACGTAAAACCTTCAAAAACTAATAAACGGTTATTCGCTTTATCTACAATGGTATAATTTATAAAAGGACCCGCCATAAAATCATTCTTCACTTCCCATTTACCGCGTGTTTCATAAGCAGAAAGATTGTTTAATTTAGTAGAGATAATGTGTGGAGAATAAGCAGCTTCAGTAATCATATACATGCCTTCTTTACTACCTGGAATATATTTTTTTCCAATAGTATCCCTAGAAGCAGTAATCGAATTTACTATATCTTCATTTTCTTTTAATGGTAATTCATAGGCAATAAGGTTTAAGTCACCTTTGTCTATATGTTTTCTAAACCATAAAAAATCGCCAGTGTCATCTACCAATCTATAATCTGTTGGGATGTTGATAGCTACATTTAGCTTTTTTAATGTTTTTAAACTGTCATTTTTTAATGAATTTTTTGCTAGCTTTTTTTGATATACTTTAAGGTCTGCTTCTTTAAATACAGATATAATTTCTTTTTTATGTTTTTCAATTAGCGCTAATAAAGAAACTTCATCTTTCCCTAAAATAGTCATTATTACTTGTGGGGATGCATATAATTCTTTTTTTACCGTGTAACTATCTTTCTCGTTATAGCCAATTAATAACAAGTTTCTACTTGTTTTAAAGATGGTTTTAAATGCTTTTACAGGAGCTTGTGTTACCGAAAATTGAGTTTCCTCTTGAGGTAAGCCTAATACTGGCGCACCAATAATATTGCGCAAGGCATCACCTGGTTTACCCATCCATTCTTTATTATCAATAACAATAACTAAGCTATTGATTTTACCCATTGAGTTTTTAAGAATAAGTTTACCATCATTTTTACACGATAATAAGAGTACTAGTACAAGTGCGAAAGGAAAGATTTTTTTCATTCGTTAGGTTTTAAGTTAATAGCCGCCTAACTCTTGAATATTTTGAGTTTGGTGCCAGGTTTAAGACTTTTTACACTCCAAATATTGTTCCACTTTTTAATTTGGCTTACAGAAACTTCAGGAAATTTTCTAGAAATCAACCAAAGTGAGTCTCCTTTTCGAACAACATAGGTGGTATATTTTCCTTTTGGGTTGTTAGGAGCTAGGCTTTTCTTTGCAACAGTTGTACTACTTTTTTTCGTTGAAGCACCAGCATAATTTCTTGGATATATCGTTAAGCGTTGTCCAATTTTTAGACGACTACTTCTTAAGCCATTCCAACGTTTAATTTGAGAGACTCCTACGCCATATCGTTTTGCAATTTTACCTAAATAATCGCCATTTCTAACTTTATAGCGAATCCTTTGTGGGTTGTTAACTAGCTTAGGTAATGTTTTTTCACGTTTAGCATCATCCGCTTCAGCGAAAGCATAAATTTGACTTTCATTAGATACAAATGTTCCAATAAGATGTTTTGGTAAACGGAGTGTGTAGTTTTTATTTTTTACAAACGGAATAATATTTAGTTTGTATTGCGGATTTAAAAATTCTAAGAGTTCATCATCGGTTTTTAATACCTTATTTATTTGCTCGAACGTTAGTTGCCTTTTAACAATAACGGTATCGGTTTCAAAGTTCTTTAAGTAGCTTTTTTCAGAATCTAAATCGTGCTCTTTTGCGTATTCTAAGATATAGTAAGTAGCATAAAATGCTGGTAGATAGCCAGCGGTTTCTCTAGGTAAATAATTTCTAATATTCCAATAATTTCTATTTCCACCAGAGCGGCGAATCGCTTTAGAAACATTTCCTGGTCCTGAATTGTATGCTGCTAAAGCAAGATCCCAATCACCAAAAATACTGTATAAACTGCTTAAATATTTACAAGCAGCTTCTGTTGCACGTAACGGGTCGAAACGCTCATCTACATAAGAATTTACATTCAGGTTAAATTGTTTGCCTGTATAATACATAAATTGCCATAAACCTGACGCACCTACTCTCGATCGAGCTCTAGGTTTTAAGGCCGATTCTACTATGGCTAAATATTTTATTTCTAAAGGTAAATCATACTTATCTAGATGCTCTTCGAACATTGGAAAGTAGTACTTCGCTTTTTCGATCATATCTCCTAAGGAGTTTTTACGATGTTTTAAGTATGATTTTATAATACGTTCTAAAGATGGATTGTACTCCACATTAAAAGGTGTTTTACTGTTTAAGTGTTGTAAGCGTTCTTTTAAAACTTCAGTAGACAATTCTGCAATCTCTTCGTCTTCAATTTTATCTGGCGATAATACAAATTGATTATTATCAAATATAGGAGAGTTGTACATAGAGTTCAACCATAAACTATCTATTAGGGTTGCTTCTCTATGATTGATTAATTTTAAAGAATCTTTTTTTTGCAGCTCTTTCTCTGCTTTAAGATCTAGCTTGGTTTCTTTTTGTAAATCTTGGGAATTTAAAGGAATAACATTACCATTATCTTGCGCGTAATTTAAAAATGATAACAATAGAAATACTATTGAAAGGGGCTTGTTCATGATATGGTTTTTATTATTAAATGCTAATTAGCGATGGTAGCAAAAATATACATTTTTATTTAAAATAAATGTTAATGTTTTTTGACTGACAGGTTAGTATAACGTAATACGCTTTAAAATAGTTAATTTAATCTGTTAAAATTTTAAGAATGGTGCCCGGTTTTACATGACTAACACCCCAAATTTCGTTCCAATTTCGTAGTTGATTTATAGTAACATTTGCGAATTGTCTAGATATTTTCCATAAAGAATCTCCTTCTTTCACTACGTAAGTTTTTGCTTTTTTAGATTTATCAGGTACTGTTTTAAGAGGAGAGAAACTTAATTTTTTAGTTGTAACGACTAAGCGTTGCTCTTTAATTAAGAAGTTAGTGTCTAAACCATTCCATTTTTTTAGTTGTTGCGTCGAAATATTGAATTTTTTAGCAATTCTAGGCAAATTATCTCCGCTTTTTACAACATAACTATTAGATCTTGTTGGTATAATATAGTTTGGTTTTTCTATTGTACTAATTGCTTTGAATTTAAAATTAGAAGCATTAGCCTCAAACTTATCTACTAAATACTTAGGTAATGTCAATGTGTAATTTGCCTTATTTGAGGCAGGGATAATAGCTAGTTTATACTGAGGATTTAAAAAATGAAGTAACTCATTGTTAATGCCTGTGCGTTGTTTTATTTCATTAAAAGTAATCTCTTTTTTTATTCTGATAGTATCCGTTTGATGAAAATTAATCTGTGTGTTTTTTGGATGAATTTTATGCTCCTTCCCATATTCGAAAAGATACAAAGTGGTATAAAATGCAGGAACATAACTACTCGTTTCTTTAGGTAAAAATGTGCGAATATTCCAATAATTTCGTAAACCACCAGACTTTTTGATCGCTTTAGATACATTACCTGGCCCTGAGTTATAGGCAGCTAAAGCCAAATCCCAATCATTAAAAATTTTATATAGATCTTGTAAATATTCGCAGGCAGCTCTAGTGGCTTTCAAAACATCAGACCGATCATCTACATACGAAGTAACTTCTAAATTATATTGCTTGCCTGTATGATACATAAATTGCCATATACCCTTGGCGCCAGCAACCGACTTCGCCTCAGCGTTTAAAGCAGACTCGACTACAGCCAAGTATTTAATTTCTAATGGTAAGTCATATTTGTCTAAATATTCTTCAAAAATAGGAAAGTAGTATTGCGCCTTATCCATTAAATTTGAGATGTCGTCTTTTCTAGTTTTTAAATATAATCTTATAAAACGTTCTACTGTAGCATTGTAAACAACATTAAATGGCGTTTTGTTATCTAATTCTTTGAGACGTTTTTTTAGAATTTCACTAGTGAAAGTTTCAGTTTCTGTAAAAGTAGCAGCATTCAAAAACCTAGATTGTTCTGTAGCAGTAAGGCCATAATTAGTAGTTGAACTAATAATATTTTGGCTATAATTAATACTTGTAAACACAAAAAAAAGTAAAAAAAGTAGGAATTTTTTCATGTAACTTTTAGTTGTTTTTTTGTATCCATTGAATAATTGTTTGCATGAATTTTTCTTTTTCAAGATCATTATGTAACTCATGGTAACCTTCATTAAAAAGTTCTAAAGTTGCCATACCTTTTGTATTCTCAGCAAACGATTTTGAAGCTTCATGATCAGTAATCATATCACCAGTTCCATGAGCGATTAGTGTAGGAGTTTTTAGTGAATGCGCATTTTCAATTGCCCATTCACCTGTTTCAAAAAATGTCAATGAATAGTTAGGGCTAATTTTATCATGTATCAAAGGATCATTTAAATATTTTTTTACTTCCAATTCATCTCTTGTAATTCCATTTGCATCCAATTCACTAGGCATCGTAATCGAAGGTGCAATTTTTTGAATAATACGACCAATAGTCAATTTCCAGGTAGGAGGTTTGAAAGCTAAACGGAGCATTGGACTCGTAGCAATAACGCCTTTAAAAGAATGTTCTTTTCGGAGAACATAATTCAAAACGACATTACCACCCATACTATGTCCGTATAGAAATAAAGGAATATCGCCAAATACTTC
>RCNE010000072.1_pt1 | contig 43020 bp, 46 predicted proteins | sample 2041361 | NCBI WGS metagenome assembly RCNE01 (sample SAMN09708229, study PRJNA481090) | Marine sediment metagenome, whole genome shotgun sequencing project. | reverse complement strand
TGTAGGTCGACATGACCTTGATATCATTCTGGCCCAGATTGATGGTGCCATCGCCAATCGTGATCTCATTGGGGAAGCGGCCATGCACGGAATCGTATTTCAGCAGGTGCATTGCGGTCTCGATGGGGCCAGTGGCGTTCAGCTTGACCACCTGAATATCGTCGCGGCCAGAGCGCGCGATGTGCGAGAGGGTGCAACGGCCGATGCGGCCAAAACCGTTTATTCCGACTTTGATGGTCATAATAGGCTCCTTTGGGGATCAGTTGAGGCTGCTATAAACCCCCGCTGCGCGTAGGGGCCAGAGGGAATGGTGCGTTTGCGTGTGATGTTAGCGTTAAAGTTAACGGGTTAGCGGTAACGGCATGGCCGCAGTCCTGCATTGGCAATTTCGCGCCGCTGCTTTAGCTGTATCTCAACAAGAATACGGAGCGGATAGATGAGCGGATTAATTGCCCTGCTGGACGATGTTGCAGCGATTGCAAAAGTGGCGGCATCATCGGTGGATGATGTGGTGGCACAAGCAACCAAAGCCTCGGCCAAGGCCGCTGGTGCTGTGATTGATGATGCTGCTGTGTCGCCAAAATATGTGGCGGGCTTCAAAGCAGAGCGCGAACTGCCGATCATCTGGCGCATTACCAAAGGGTCCCTGAAAAACAAACTGCTGTTCTTGTTGCCCGCCGGATTGGCGCTGTCGGCTTTTGCACCTTGGGCCATTGCGCCCCTGTTGATGTTAGGCGGGTCGTACCTGTGCTTTGAGGGGGCCGAGAAGGTCGCCCATGTGATGGGGTGGGGCCATGGCCACGAGGATTATCCGAACAAGGAAACAAAAATAGAAGACCCCGCCGCCCTTGAGGAAGAAAAGGCCGAAGGTGCAATCAAGACCGACTTCATCCTCTCCGCTGAAATCATGACGATATCGCTTGCCGCGATTCCCGAGAGTAACTTCTGGATGGAAGCGGCCACGCTGGCGACTGTGGCGGTGATTATCACCGTTGCGGTTTACGGTTCTGTCGCGCTGATTGTGAAGATGGATGATGTAGGCTTGGTGATGGCCAACAAAGGTCGCCTCTCACCCACACGTGCAGTAGGCCGTGCCCTTGTGCGCGGTATGCCCGGTTTCTTGCGGCTGCTCACTGTTGTGGGGACGGCCGCAATGCTTTGGGTCGGCGGATCGATCATCATTCACGGGTTGGAGGAAATCGGGTTCGCAGCACCTGCACATGTGATCCACGATATCGCCTATGCGATTGGTCATGTAGTGCCGAGCAGCTTCACGGGCTTTACCGAATGGTTTTCAACAGCGGCAATTGACGGGGTGTTGGGGCTTTGCTTTGGTCTGCTGTTGATCCCGCTGGGTGAAAAACTGGTTACACCAATCTGGCGCAAGCTTTTCTCAAAATAGGGGAGGCGCTTTAGGTGTCGCTGTTACGGTCAAATCTGCGAGCGCTCATCATCGCGATCACAAGTGCTGCCATGCCAAGGTTACCGTAGAGCACGTAGTTGAGGAAAATTTGACCCCAGGAATCGCCTGCAAATAATGAAAGGATGGCGGCAATCCCGCCGGTCATTACTGCTGTCAAAAGATAAGCCATGATATGTCTCCACCTATGGTAGCACTATACTTACTCTAGGTAGCAATCTTTAGCAAAGTATTCCTACCGATCAACCCATTCTTTCTTTTAGGTGGGTTATGTGGCCGAAGATTGCCGGAAATGAGGCGAAATTGGCGTGAATTGGCCGATATGGCGGGTCCAAACTACCCCTAATCCGGGAACAATAAGGGCGGCACCTTGGTCAGGTACCGCCCGAATCGTCATATTCATATAGATTTTAGAGAAGTGCTTTTGCCTTTTGAGCGACATTCTCGGCTGTAATTCCGAATTTCACAAACAATTCGTCCGCAGGGGCGGATGCCCCGAATCTGTCCATTCCGACGAAATCAGCTTTGCCATATTTGCCGCGCTCACCGAAAAGCCACTGGTCCCAGCCTTGGCGCACACCAGCCTCGACACCAACACGCACGGCACCTCCAGGTAGAATGCGCTTGCGGTAGGCATCGTCTTGTTGCGCAAACAATTCCATACACGGCATGGAAACAACACGTGTGCCAATGCCTTCCGCTTGCAACAGGTCGCGCGCTTCGAGAGCAATCGCTACTTCGGAGCCTGTGGCGATCAGGATAACCTGACGTTTGCCTTCTGCATCGACCAACGTGTAGGCGCCGAGTGCGGTCATGTTCTTGTTCTTATGTTCCAGACGCACAGTAGGGAGGCCTTGGCGCGTCAGCGACAAAACGGAGGGGCGGGTTTTTTCCGTGAACGCCACTTCCCAAGCTTCCGCAGTTTCAACCGTGTCTGCAGGGCGGAACACAAGCGTGTTGGGGGTCGAGCGTGAAATCGCCAGATGCTCGACGGGCTGGTGCGTTGGTCCGTCTTCGCCCAAACCGATGCTGTCGTGGGTCATGACATAGACAACGGGCACCTGCATCAACGCCGACAGGCGCATCGCGGGGCGCGCATAATCGGTGAAGCACATAAATGTACCGGAGTAGGGGCGCACACCACCATGCAGCGCCATGCCATTCATTGCAGAGGACATGCCATGCTCGCGGATGCCCCAATAGACATAGCGACCACCGCGGGTCTCCAGATCGAACACACCCAGATCGGCGGTCTTTGTGTTGTTGGACCCTGTAAGGTCAGCAGATCCGCCCACAGTCTCGGGCAGGATCGGGTTGATGACTTCGAGCACTTTTTCAGAGGAGGCGCGTGTTGCCAGCTTTGGCGCGTTTTCCGATGTCTGCTTTTTGAACGCTTTGATTACTGCGCTCAGCTTCTTGGGTGCATCGCCTGCCAGCGCGCGGTTGAACGTCTCGCGCTTGTTGCCGGGCATCTTGTCGAACCGCTCTTCCCACGCGCGGCGGGTGTCCGCGCCCCGGCTGCCAATGGCTTCCCATGCGGATTTGATGTCGGAGGGGATGTCGAACGGCGCGGAGGTCCAGCCCCATGCTTCCTTTGCCGCAACCATCTGTGCGGGATCGGTCAAGGCGCCGTGGCCTTTGGAGGTGTCCTGCGCCGCATGACCAAGTGCGATATGCGTTTTGCAGGCGATCATGCTGGGCGTGTCGGTTTTCTTTGCAGCAACCAGTGCTGCATCAATCTCGTCGGGGTTGTGGCCGTCAACTTCCTGGACGTCCCAACCTGCGGCGCGGAAACGTGCAACTTGGTCGGTGGTGTCGGACAGAGTGACGGGACCGTCGATGGTGATGTTGTTGTTGTCCCACATCAAGATGAGCTTGGAGAGCTTGTGACGCCCTGCAAGGGTGATCGCCTCTTGGCTCACACCTTCCATCAAGCAGCCATCGCCCGCGATGACGTAGGTTTGGTGATCAACAACTTTCGCACCGTACGTGGCGCGCTGGATTTCCTCGGCCATTGCAAAGCCCACGGAATTGGCGATGCCCTGACCCAGCGGACCTGTGGTTGTCTCGATCGCATCTGCAAGGAAGTTCTCGGGATGACCCGCTGTGCGCGCGCCCATCTGGCGGAAATTCTTGATCTGCTCGATAGGGAACTGAACATCCCCTACAAGGTGCAGCAGGGAGTAGATCAACATGGAGCCGTGGCCCGCAGACAAGATGAACCGGTCACGATCAGGCCAGAGCGGATTGGCCGCATCGAACTTGAGGTGGTTCTGGAACAATACGGTGGCGACATCGGCCATCCCGATGGGCATCCCGGAGTGACCTGAATTGGCCTCCGCAACAGCATCAAGGGTCAGCGCACGAATGGCGGCTGCCTTGGACCAGTGATCGGGATGGGCGGCTTGGAGGGCTTTGAGATCCACGCGGGAGGGCTCCTTTGCAAGGTGAAGTGCTTTTTCGCTGCATATCAGGGCAGGGAGAAAGATCAAGCGCGGCTGAGCGGTCTCTAATTGATGTAGCAGGTGAGCATGGTGCGCCAAGGTGCTGATCTGAAAGGGGGGGAGTATTTTATCTGTGCTTTGGGTAGGATTAAGCAAATATAGTGTGCTAACCGATTCGCCGACACCACAGGTTGGCGCGATGGTGTGTAAGTTAAGAGGTGCTTATGAGCGATATAGAAGAATTACAGCGACGCATTACCGCCGCCATGGATCAGGTCGCCTTCGGGTTGGAGAAACTGGGACCCACGGCAGCGGCAGGTCCTGATGATGACACTCTGCGCCAGCTCGAAGAAGAGCGCACGGCAAATGCCCAGCTGCAAGAGCGTGTACGCGGCCTGCGCACAAAGTCCGACACCGAGATTGCCACCCTGCGCGCGCAAGTGGACGAGGGAGAAGGACGTATGGCCACCTTGGACGTCGAGCTTCAGCGCGTACGCCGTGCCAATGCCCAGCTTAGCGATGCCTGCGCCGCCTTGCGTGCTGCCAATCGCGAAGGGGTGGGCGAGCCGCATCTCATTAACAAAGCGATGCTGGCCGAGCTTGAGGCCCTGCGCGCGGCCCGGGCCGCAGATGTGGCCGAGGCCTCTGTGATCCTCGCAAGCTTGCAACCCTTGGTGGACGCCGCCGCAACAGATACCGCCCCGCAGGAGGACGCATAATGCCAGAGGTCAAGATTTCCATCGGCGGGCGCAACTTTGATGTGGCCTGTCAGGAGGGCGAGGAAAGCTATCTGCACTCCGCCGCGAAGATGCTCGATGACGAAGCGCAGGTTCTTGCCGATGCCGTAGGCCGTATGCCAGAGGCGCGGATGCTGCTTATGGCGGGTTTGATGCTGGCCGATAAGACGGCAAGCGTCGAGGATAAGATCGTGGAAGTCCGCGCAGAGTTGGCGGAGCGTGAAGCGGAGCTGGAAGGCCTGCGCAATGTGGTCGTTGAGCCTGAACGCATCGAAGTGCCCGTTGTGCCGCAATCAGTCACCGACACGCTGCAAGAGATCGCTGCGCGCGCGGAATCGCTGGCGGCTGAAATAGATGAGAAGGTGGGCGGCTAACCGTCAGGCGCTCAAACAAGAGGGCAGCAAATAGCCGAAGGCGTTTTGTTGAACGTATCGTTTAGAAGCCGAGAACCAGTGACACACCGAAAACGAAAAAAGCGCGCCCCGTTGAGGAGGCGCGCTTTTGCGTTAGCAGTAGGGCGATGCCTTATGCGTTGGCTTCGCGAATTTTTTCTGCCGCGTCTTTGTCAAACGTCACGCCATTGTCGGCAAGGAAGGTATCCAATTCACCAGACAGCGTCATCTCGGTGATGATATCACAGCCGCCGACGAACTCGCCTTTGACGTAAAGCTGCGGGATAGTGGGCCAGTCGGAGTAATTCTTGATGCCTTGACGGATATCCTCATCGGCCAATACATTCACATCGGCAAACTCAACGCCCATGTAATTCAGCACGCCTGCAACCTTGGAGGAAAACCCGCATTGCGGCATCTCTTTTGTGCCTTTCATGAACAGCACAACATCGTTGGACGTTACGGTATCTTTGATTTTGGTATTTGCGTCGCTCATTTGGTTTTCCTAACGGGTACGGTGCGTTTTTGGGGTGTCAGCGCGATACGTGCCACGACAAGGGACACGCCAACAAGTGCTGTAAGAAGGATGATCATTATTCAGGTACCTTTGTTGTAAGGGCAAGGGCATGGAGTTCACCGCTTGAGCCGTCCATCTTGCCTTTGAGAGCAGCGTAAACTGCGCGCTGTTGTTGCACACGGTTTTTGCCGCGAAAGCTTTCGTCCATCACCATGGCGGACATATGCACGCCGTCATTCCCTTCGACCACGATCTGCGCGTCAGGAAAGGTGACCCGCAACAAGTCTTCGATTTCAGTGGCCGTCATGGGCATGGGCAGTCTCCATTGATATGTCTTTGCTTAGATGTAGTAGGGGGGTGGCCTGCGTGCAAGGGACAGCGATCACGTCTTGCACCCGGCGCGTGATTGTCGGACGGTAAGGGCAAACCACTCCACAGGAGGACATCCCGCATGCAACCCCTATCAGGCGCACCGGAACAAGCATTGGCATGGATCAGCAGCGGCAAGCGCGCGGTCTTGGCCACTGTGATCGAGACATGGGGCTCTGCGCCGCGCCGTGTGGGCGCGCAAATGGTTGTTTCCAGCGCGGGGGAGATGGAAGGCTCTGTCTCTGGCGGCTGTGTCGAGGGGGCCGTGGTGCTGGAAGCTCTGGAGGCGCTGGAGGACGGCGAAACCAAGCTGCTGGAATACGGCATTAGCGACGGCGATGCCTTTGCCGTCGGGCTGGCCTGTGGGGGGACCATCCGTGTGCTGGTAGAGCCTGTGGGCGAGGGCGGTATGCCGAAAGAGATGTTGGAGGCGTTGGTTGAAGCCCGCGCCGCGCGCATGCCTGTCGCGTACGAAGTTGCGCTGGACGGGAGCCGCCGCGCGCTTGTGGACGAGGGACACGAGGACCGCTTTCGTAAGGACCGCTCCGGCATAGAGGAAGACACCAAGACATTCATCGCCATTCACAACCCACCCCTGCGCCTTATCGTTGTAGGGGCAGTACATATCGCCCAAGCATTGGTGCCGATGGCGCAGATCGCGGGGTTTGATCCGTTTGTCGTGGACCCGCGAGAGGCCTTCGGCTCGCAAGCACGGTTTCCCAATGGCCGTGTGATCAATGATTGGCCTGATGCGGCACTGGAAGAGGTGGGCGTGGATACCCGCACCGCATTGGTGCTGCTCACCCATGACCCCAAGCTGGATGATCCCGCCCTGCATGTAGGGCTACGCTCGGGCGCGTTCTACATCGGTGCGCTGGGCTCCAAGCGGACCCATGCAGCGCGAGTAGAGCGGTTGACCGAGGCCGGATTTGACCCCCACACCATTGCGCGCATCAATGGCCCTGTGGGTCTTGATATAGGGGCTGCAGGTCCCGCAGAGATCGCGGTGTCTATCCTTGCCCAGATGATCGAGGCGTTGCGTCAGCCATGAAGTTTGGTGCTGTCCCGGTATCAGGCGCGCTGGGCGCCGTTCTGGCGCATTCCGTGGCGCTGCCTGACGGGCGTCTGCGCAAAGGCGTGGTGCTGGCGGAGGACGACATAAGTGCACTGGAAGCGGCCCGGATCAACGAGGTCACTGTCGCTACTCTCGAGATAGGCGATATAGACGAGAACACCGCTGCTGACAGGCTCGCAGATGCGCTCATGGTCGGCAGTTCCGGTTTGCACCGCAGTGCTGCCTTCACCGGACGGGTTAACCTGATTGCGGATACCGCAGGAATCGCGGTGCTGGATGTAGCAGCACTGCACGCGGTGAATGGCGTTGATCCCATGATCACTGTCGCCACAGTGCCGCCGCACCACCAGTTGCGGGCAGGTGATATGGTCGCCACGATCAAGATTATCTCCTATGCCGTGCCAGAGGTAGCGCTGGTCAAAGCAATTGCGCATGCAAAGGCGGCTATCAAAGTCGCTGGCCCTACATTGACGTCAGCCACTTTGATAATAACCGAAATTGCTGGGGGCGCGGGCGAAAAGGGGCGCGGTGCCATAGAGGACAGGCTGACCGCGCTGGGCGTGGCGCTGGCCTCTGTGCAAACGGTCCCGCACAATCAGGACGCGTTGAGTGAAGCGATTACTGCAGCACCAACGCCGCTTGTGCTGATTCTCACAGGATCGGCCACCTCCGACATAGATGACGTGGCACCGGCGGCTGTGGTGCAGGCGGGCGGTCATATTACCCGCTTTGGCATGCCCGTTGATCCCGGCAATCTGTTGTTCCTTGGTGCGCTGGGCGAGACGTGTGTGATCGGCTTGCCGGGCTGTGCGCGCTCACCTGCGCTCAACGGTGCGGATTGGGTGTTGGCGCGGATGGTTTGCGGAATAGATCTCCAATCGCATGATATCGCACAGATGGGCGTGGGCGGTTTGCTCAAGGAAATACCCACGCGTCCGCAGCCACGTCAGCCCAAAAACTGATCATGCAATTTGCAAAGGATGCGACATCATGCGCGTCAAGCCAATTTTTTGGTTCTCAAGGCGGCGATGCCATGCTTAACTCATTTCAAAACAACAATTAGAGAAGTCTGGGAGGACGCGAATGACACAGCTAAAAATGACTGTGAACGGCAAGGCCGCATCCGGTGAGGTCGAAGGCCGCACCCTTTTGGTGCAGTTTTTGCGCGAGAACATGAACCTGACCGGCACGCATGTCGGCTGCGATACAAGCCAATGTGGTGCTTGTGTGGTCCATGTAAACGGCGAAGCGGTGAAATCTTGCACCATGCTGGCCGTTGAAGCCGAAGGGGCCGAAGTGGCTACCATCGAGGGCCAAGCAGCCCCTGACGGCACACTCAACACCATTCAGCAAGCGTTTCAGGACCACCACGGTCTGCAATGCGGTTTCTGCACGCCGGGTATGGTGATGTCCGCAGCAGCCCTGCTCAAAGACAATCCAAAGCCCACGGTGGATGATGTGCGCCACTACCTCGACGGCAATATCTGCCGCTGCACAGGCTATCACAACATTGTCAAAGCGATCATGGCCGCATCCGGTCAGGACGTCAGCGCCATCGCGGCAGAGTAACGATTGTCGCCCGCGGGAAGGCGGGTGGCACATCTTGCGGTATTGTCCGCGATAAAGATTTGGTGCGCAGATGGCGCACCGCCCCTAGGGAGGAATTGAAATGCCAAAGGATCATGGTATCGGCGCCAGCAGTAAGCGGCGCGAGGACGTCCGGTTTTTGACCGGCGAAGGTAATTACACAGACGACATCAATGTAAACGGGCAGGCGTATGTCTATTTCCTGCGCTCTGACATCGCCCACGGCACGCTGAATTCAGTGGACACATCCGCCGCCGACGGCATGCCGGGCGTGGTCAAAGTGTTTACTGGTGTGGATTTTGAAGCTGTAGGCTCCGTGCCTTGCGGCTGGCAGATTACTGACAAACACGGCGAAGTCATGCAAGAGCCGCGCCATCCGGTGCTGGCCCACGGCAAAGTGCGCCACGTAGGCGAACCGATTGCAGCAGTGGTCGCCGAGACGCTCGAGCAAGCCCGCGATGCGGCAGAGGCGATCGAGCTGGACATCTCCGAGCTGCCCGCAGTTGTGAACATGAAGGAAGCGGTCAAAGAGGGCGCCACCAAGGTCCATGACGATCTCACCTCGAACTTGTGTTATGATTGGGGCTTTGTAGAGGAAAACAAGGGCGCAGTGGACGCAGCCTTTGAGGAGGCGCATCACGTCACCACACTTGAGCTGGTGAACAACCGCCTTGTCGCCAACCCGATGGAGCCGCGCGTGGCTGTGGGTGATTTCGCCCGTGGCACAGGTGATCACACGCTCTTTACCACCTCGCAGAACCCGCATGTCATTCGTCTGTTGATGGGTGCATTCGTGCTGGGAATCCCCGAGCATAAGTTACGCGTCGTAGCACCGGACGTGGGCGGCGGTTTTGGCACGAAGATCTTCCACTATCAGGAAGAAGCCTTTGTAACATTCGCCGCGAAAGTCTGTAATCGCGCCGTGAAATGGACGTCTTCGCGCTCAGAGGCGTTTATGTCTGACGCCCATGGACGTGACCACGTGACCAAAATCCAGCTTGCGCTGGACAAGGACAACAACTTCACCGCGCTGCGCACCGATACCTACGCCAACATGGGTGCGTATCTGTCGACATTTGCACCATCGGTTCCAACTTGGCTGCACGGCACACTGATGGCGGGCAACTATAAAACGCCGCTGATCTATGTGAACGTGAAGGCCGTGTTCACCAATACGGTGCCCGTTGATGCCTACCGTGGCGCGGGCCGCCCCGAGGCAACATACCAGCTTGAGCGGTTGGTCGATAAGGCCGCCCATGAGCTGAACGTTGATCCCATCAAACTGCGTCGCCAGAACTTCATCATGGAGTTCCCCTATGCCACGCCAGTGGCCGTGGAGTACGACACGGGCGATTATGTCGCCACGATGGACAAGCTCGAAGAGATGGCGGACATCGCAGGCTTTAAAAAGCGTCGCGAAGCCTCTGAAGCAAAAGGGAAACTACGCGGATTTGGTGTGAACTGCTATATTGAGGCTTGTGGCATCGCGCCATCAAACCTCGTGGGGCAGCTTGGCGCGCGTGCAGGTCTGTTTGAAAGCTGTACTGTGCGTGTGAATGCCACGGGTGGCCTTGTGGTTATGACAGGCTCGCACAGCCACGGGCAGGGACATGAGACGTCCTTTGCGCAGGTTGTGGCCGACATGATCGGTATCCCCGAGGATATGGTCGAGATCGTACATGGTGACACGGCCAACACGCCGATGGGTATGGGCACCTACGGGTCGCGCTCTCTCGCGGTAGGTGGCTCTGCTATGGTGAAGGCGACGGAAAAAATCATCGCTAAGGCGACGAAAATTGCCAGCCACCTGCTGGAAGCCTCGGAAGGGGATGTGGAGCTGAAGGACGGCGCATTCACTGTTGCAGGTACGGATAAGTCCGTGGCTTGGGGCGATGTGACGCTGGCCGCTTATGTGCCGCATAACTACCCGCTGGAAGAAATCGAGCCGGGTCTCGAAGAGACGGCCTTCTATGATCCGTCGAACTTCACCTATCCGTCAGGTGCCTACGCCTGCGAAGTCGAGCTTGACCCCGAAACGGGCCATGTCACGGTCGAGCGGTTCTCGGCTGCAGATGACTTTGGCAATATCGTCAATCCGATGATCGTGACGGGTCAGGTCCATGGCGGTATCGCGCAAGGCATCGGGCAAGCTCTGCTTGAGAACTGTGCCTATGACAGCGACGGACAGCTTCTGAGCGCATCCTATATGGATTACGCAATGCCGCGTGCGTCCGATCTGCCGTTTTATGACGTGGATCATTCGTGCCAGACACCGTGCACGCACAACCCGTTGGGTGTGAAGGGCTGCGGTGAGGCCGGTGCGATTGGCTCACCTCCTGCGGTGGTCAACGCTGTGCTGGATGCGATGCGGTCGGGCGGTAAGGATATAGGGCATATTGATATGCCTGTAACTCCGCACCGTGTTTGGGAAGCCATGAACGGGTGATGGTATGTGGGAAGGGTGTTGCGCCCTTCCTGCGGCTCAGTCGTTTTCGAATATGTTGAATGGCGCCACGCGTCATTGAGTTTAAAGGCCAAATGAAGCGGGGAGTTGTGCGCCAAAGTGAGCCGCGCCCTGCTTTGAAAGGAAAACAAGATGTATAACTTTGATGTTGAATTACCGACAACTGTGGCCGACGCGGTCAAGGCGTTGGGACGTGAAGAGGCGCAGCCGTTGAGCGGGGGGCAGACGTTGATCCCGACGCTCAAAGCGCGGCTGGCCGCACCTTCCGTGCTGGTATCCCTGCACGGAATTGCCGAGATGAAAGGCGTTTGCAAAAACGATGCGGGCCAGATTTGTATTGGCGGAGGAACCACCCATGCAACTGTGGCCGCACAGGCGGGTGATTATCCGGCACTTGCATCACTGGCTGCGCGGATCGGGGACCCCGCGGTGCGCAACCGTGGCACGATAGGCGGCTCTGTTGCGAACAATGATCCATCCGCGTGCTATCCTGCTGGCGTGCTCGCCTCTGGTGCAACGATTGTGACCAACAGCCGCGAGATTGCGGCGGATGATTACTTTCAGGGCATGTTCGACACGGCACTGGAAGAGGGCGAGATCGTAACGGAAGTGAAATTCCCGATCCCCGAAGTGGCGCATTATGAAAAGCACCTCCAACCTGCGTCCCGCTTTCCGTTGGTCGCTGTTTTCGTGGCAAAGTTCGCGGACGGTGTGCGGGTTGCGATCACGGGTGCATCCGAGAATGGCGTTTTTCGCTGGACCGAAGCCGAAACAGCACTGAGCGCGAATTTCTCTGCTGAGGCGCTTGAGGGTCTGACGCTTTCGGGTGACGAGATGATCAGTGATCTGCACGGCTCGGGCAAATACCGCGCGCATCTGTGCGGTGTCATGGCCAAACGTGCCGTTGCTGCTGCAAGCTAAAGCTACCAGCTGATATGAGACGGGAAGGGGCGCGGATTGAGCGCCCTTTTTCTTTGGGAGTTCGCATGTATTTAAATGCAAAAAGGCCCGCACATGCGGGCCTTTGAGGTGTCTACCGTGAGGGCAGCCGCACTTACTTGCTCGGGAGTTGCCCGATCAGCATGACCATTTGACGGCCTTCCATCTTGGGGAAGTTCTCGATTTTGCCATGCTCTTTTACATCTACTGCAACACGCTCAAGCAGCTCACGTCCCAAATTCTGGTGTGCCATTTCGCGGCCACGGAAGCGCAGGGTAATCTTTACCTTGTCGCCGTTTGCCAGAAACTTGAAAACATTGCGCATCTTGATCTCATAGTCGCCGCTGTCCGTATTGGGGCGGAACTTGACCTCTTTGATCTCGATGATCTTTTGCTTCTTACGGGCTTCAGCTTCACGCTTTTGCGTCTCGTATTTGAACTTGCCGAAGTCCATAATCTTGCACACAGGTGGATTGGCGTTTGGCGAGATTTCCACAAGGTCGAGCCCTGCCTCGTCAGCCATTTCCATGGCACGCGCTGGTGTTACAACACCGGCATTTTCGCCATCGGCGCCAATCAGGCGGATTTCGTTGGAGCGGATAAATTCATTGACGCGCGGGCCGGTGTCTCGTTGCGGCGGTGCGTTATGTGGTCTGCGAGCGATGATGGACGTCCTTTAATGGTGATATTACCGAATTGAGAAGATAAACACGCACGCCGCGCCCTTCAAGGTGAAAATCATGCCTCCGTGCGCTTTGGTTGTGCGTTTTCCCCTTGAACATGCGCGGATGCACGCGCATTTGAGCCGCAATGGTGCGGAACTTGGCATTTTGCTGTATCGTACCGAAAAAAGGGGAAAGTAATATGAAGAATCTGGTTTGGATTGCCGTGGCAGCTGTCATCGCGGTTGGGGGCTATTTGCTCTATTCCGGTCGCAGCGTGCAAGAACTTGCGACTGACGTGACAGATACGGCTGCAACAGCGACCGAAGCTACGGCAGAGGCGGCAAGTGATGCAGTTGATGCAACAGCAGAAGCCGTCGATACGGCAGCTGAAGCGGCTGCGACTGTAGCAGCAGAAGCGGCAGCCGCGGCAGAAGCAGCAGCTTCGGAAGCAGCAGCCGCAGCGGAAGCGGCAGCAGCAGAAGCAACAGCGGCAGCAGCTGAAACAGCGGCAGAAGCAACAGCGGCGGCAGAAGCAGCAGCTGATACTGCAGCGGCGGAAGTAACGGCTGCAGAGCTTGCGGCTCAAGCAGAAGCAGAAGAAGCATTGCGTCTGGCCGAAGAGGCAGAAGCAGCAGCAGCCAGTGCAGCAACCGCCACAACCGAAGCAGCAGCAGAGGCAGCAGCCGCAGAAGCGGAAGCAGCAGCAACTGCAGCAGAGCAAGCGGCCAGCGATGCGACCGAAGCGGCAACAGATGCGGCTACCGGAGCTGGCGACTCCTTGGCTGAACTTCTGACGGTTGAAGGTTTTGACTTTGATAGTGTAGCGAAGGTTCTAAATGAATCGGACCTGGGTGCGGTGCAAAAAAACGTGCTGACCCAAGGCTTGAAAGCGGCGCAGGACAATCCTGAATTGCTGGGTCCATTGCTTGACAGTGCACGCGAAGCACTTGGTCTGTAAGTTCACACTTCATAAAATCTAAGAAAGCCGCTCCTTCGAGGGCGGCTTTTTTTATGGGCGTAGGGGAAGCGCCAAGTTGCTGCTGCGCCCGAGAATTTTGCGCAGGCACCACATGATAACCACGATGCTGATCAGCAACCAAATCGCGCCCCAGATCATGGCAGTGCCGCCAAATTCCGCCGCAAGCATATACGCGTCCGAGCGTTCGCTGGACCGCGCGATGGTGTCATCGAAAATATCGTAAGGAACATAGATCAAGCTGCTCAGCCCGATCACCCGCAGAGCCATGTCATTTGCCCCGTGGCTCAGAAAACGCGCCATCGCGAGCAGGGCAACACCGGCGAGGATGCAAAATCCCGCAGCAAACAGATCGCGCACATAGAGCATTGTGACCAGAAGCATCACGCCGCCGAGCAGGGCAGTGACTGCACGGTCGGCCTCACTGCGCAACGCGACGAACAAGAGTAGAGCCCCTAACGCAAGCGACCCAAGATAGCCCGCAGAGAGAATCGCAAACAGATTGCCCCCGCGCGTGATGGCAAATCCGCCCTGCTGTGGGGACAGCGATATCTGGATCACCGAGCCGCCCGTTAACCATGCGGCCAGCGCGTGGCTCAACTCATGCAGGAACACCACCAGAATTTTTAACGGCACCACAACAGGCGTTTGCCACAGGGCAAATATCGCGGCGGTGAGGGCCAGCAACTGCCAATGGGATTTAAGATATGTCATCGCATCAAAACGCATGCGGGCGCTGCGAATGTCAATTCGCAGCGTCCTTAGAATGCAATCAAGAGGCGCGTTTAGCCGACGAAGGCCTTTTCGACCACGTAGTGCTTAGGGTCGGAATTTGCCCCTTCTTCGAGGCCGAATCCCTCCAAGATCACTTTGATGTCCGTATTTAGCCCCATGGAGCCGCAGACCATCGCGCGGTCTGTCTCGACATTGATTCCCTCGATGCCGAGGTCGGCAAATACAGTGCCATCTTCCAGCAGCGTCGTGATGCGGCCCATTTTGGCGGATTGCTCGCGCGTGGTGGTGGGGTAGTAGCGGATTTTGGCGAGGTTCTCGGTTCCGATTAGCTCTTGCATCATTTCGTCAGCTTGCAACTCCGCGATGAGTTGGCGGGAATACTCAAGCTCGGCCACGTCGCGGCATGTGTGGGTGACAATCACCTCATCAAACTTCTCATATGTCTCGGGCTCGCGCAGCAGCGAGGCAAACGGAGCAAAGCCAGTGCCAGTGGCAAAGAACCAAAGCCGCTTGCCGGGCAGCAGCGCGTCATGGACCAGCGTGCCTACAGGCTTGGGGCGCAGGATGATCTGGTCGCCCACTCCGATATGTTGCAGCCGTGAGGTCAGCGGGCCGTCCTGAACTTTGATCGAATAGAACTCCAACTCTTCATCCCAAGAGGGCGACGCGATGGAGTAGGCGCGCAGCAGCGGCTTTACCTTGCCCGTTTCAGGATGCGGGTCGCCCATCAGGCCAATCATCACAAACTCGCCAGAGCGAAAGCGCAAGGACGCAGGGCGCGTCACGCGGAACGAGAACAAACGATCGGTCCAATGTTTGACGGACGTAACAGTCTGCGCATCGGGCAGGGTCGGGACGGCTTTTGCAGTATCAAGGGTCACAGGGTTATGCTCAGTCATAATTTCTCCGCAGAGCGATGCTCCACAGTCCTTTTCTAAACGGGGGGGGAGGCGCGTACAATGCGCTGGATCAATTTGTGCGGCGGCGGGGTGAATTAGCCGCGCAACCGTGCCTGAAAATCATGTTGCTGCCAATCGGCGCGGAATTCCCATTGCTCGGCGGGCTGGCGGGTGGCGAGGGCATCATCAATCTCGACCTCGTCAAAGCCGCTGCGCCGCGCCATGGCGTATTGATCGGCGAGCACATGGCCGCGGGCACGTAAGCGTCCCGTAAATCCCCGCAACCGTAGCGCACGCGCAATGGTAAATCCGCGCCCATCCGCAGAGGAGGGGAAGTCGATGCGGATCATCTGGAGCGTCGGCGTGAGAGGGATGTCTTCGGGCTGTGTGTCCGAGGGCAGATCGAGGGCCACGCAATCATTAGCCGCTCCTGTGGCGCAATACCCACCCGTCCAGTCGTCCGTGTGAAAACCGTCATCGTTTACCAATACTGTCATGCTGTCGCTCCAATTCGTACCATCTTGCCGTTCACAAAATGGATGCCACATTCTTCTTTTTGCTGTCCGCGCCAACGCCCTGCGCGTGGGTTTTCGCCTGCAGTCACGGGCGAGGTGCAAGGCGCACACCCGATGGAAGGATATCCCCGTGCTACAAGCGGGTGCCGTGGAAGGCTGTTCTCGGTCATGTATTCCTGCACGTCTTGCGGGGTCCAATGGGCCAGTGGGTTCACTTTTATCCGGCCTGTGCCGTCCTCGATCTCGAACGCGGGCAATTCGGCACGGGCGCCGGACTGAAACCGTTTGCGCCCCGTGATCCAGCCGTCAAAACCGTCCAGCGCATTGCTCAGCACGTCCGCTTTGCGCAAGGCACAACAGGCATCCACGTCACGCTGGTGCAACGTGTCATCAGGGTCCGTGGCCTGCGTGTCTGCGCGCAGCACCTTCACGCGGCGCAGCCCAAGCTTGCGGGCGACCTCCCGTTGATAGTTCAGCGTTTCAGGGAACAGCAACATTGTGTCAATAAACAGCACCTGCACATCCGGTTTCACCCGTGAGGCAAGATGCAGCAGGGCTACGCTCTCAGCGCCAAAACTCGACACCAGCGCCAGATTGGGCGCAGCATCGAAAGCACGTCGCAACACATCTGCCGCAGCGTGATGCTTGAGCGCCGTGTTAAGGGCCTCGACGCGGCTCTCGATGGGGTCATCAAGCGGCATTGGCCTTTGCCTCCGGATAGAGTGCCGCTTTGAACGGCGCGAGCCCGAGGCGGCGGTAGGTTTCAAGAAACGTCTCAGAGCGCTCTATGCGCAAATCGAGATAAGCCATGACCAAACGCTCGATCGCGGGGATGATCTCATCTGCGGAGAAACCGGGGCCTGCACGCTCTCCGATGGCCGCATTTTCAGTACCGTCCCCACCCAGCGTGATCTGGTAACTTTCCACGCCTGCACGGTCGAGACCAAGGATGCCGATATGTCCTACGTGATGGTGACCGCAGGCATTGATGCAGCCGGAGATCTTGATTTTAAGCGGACCTACATCATGCTCCAGCTTCAGATCATCAAAACGGGTGGCGATTTCTTGTGCAATCGGGATTGAGCGGGCGGTGGCCAGCGCACAGTAATCCATTCCGGGGCAGGCGATGATGTCTGAGATCAGACCGATATTGGCCGTTCCGAGACCCGATTCCTTGAGGCGCGCATGCACGGCGGGAAGATCAGCGCGGTGCACATGCGGCAGGATGACGTTCTGCTCATGGCTGATCCGCAGCTCATCGTGGCCGTATTGCGCTGCCATATCAGCCATCACACGCATCTGTGCTGAGGTCGCGTCACCGGGGGTGGCACCGTGGGCCTTGAGCGAGATCGACACAATGGCATAGCCCGCCGCCGCGTGATCGGTCAGGTTGGTATCTGCCCATGCGCGAAAGACGGGATCGTTGGTGTATGCGGTCTCGTACGCGCCTAAAGATTTGGCCACGAAAGAAGGCTTGGCAAAGTCCGCCTCAATGCGGGCGAGCATCTGTTGGTCTACGCCAGTGAAATGGGGCCGTATCAGCTTGTAACGGGCATCCACACGGGCGCGAATGTCCTCAATCCCGTTTTCGTGTACTGTAATCTTGATCCGCGCTTTATACTTATTATCGCGCCGTCCCAGAAGGTTATAGACGGACACGATGGCCTCCAACGTGGGCAACAAGTCCTCTGCAGAGACGAAGTTATAAAGCACTTTGCCAATCATGGGTGTGCGGCCAAGGCCACCGCCGACAATCACCTCGAACCCCCGCTTGCCGTCCCGATCAACGATTTGCAGGCCGATGTCATGTGCTTTGAGCACCGCGCGGTCGTGTGCGGCACCAGAGACAGCAACCTTGAATTTGCGCGGCAAGAATTGGAACTCTGGATGGTCGGTGGACCATTGGCGGATCAGCTCGGCCACGGGGCGTGGATCGGCGATCTCGTCCGCCGCAGCACCGGCAAAATGGTCGGCTGTCACATTGCGGATGGTGTTGCCGGAGGTCTGGATGGCGTGCATGTCCACTTCGGCCAGCGCATCGAGCATGTCTGGCACATCGCGCAATTCAGGCCAGTTGTACTGGATGTTCTGGCGCGTGGTGAAATGGCCATAGCCCTTGTCCCATTTATCCGCGATATCGGCGAGCTTGTGCATTTGCGCGCCGTTGAGCGTGCCGTAAGGGATCGCCACGCGCAGCATATAGGCATGTAGTTGCAGGTAGAGGCCGTTCATCAGGCGCAGTGGTTTGAATTCGTCCTCGGTGAGGCTCCCGTCGATGCGACGCTCTACCTGCGCACGGAACTGAGCGTTACGTTCTGTCAGAAATTTATCGTCAAAGTCAGTGTAGGCGTACATTAGACTGTCTCCCTTTTGCCGTGGGCATAGTTGGACGGGCCGGTGGCGCGAAAGGCCTCGCGGAAATGTGTGGTTTGGATCGTGCCTTGGGCATTAGCGACCGCGATGAGATAGACACCCACCACATCGGCCACTTGGCCCGCCGCTTCGAGCAAGCGGATATCGGCATCGGCCTCATCGGTAAGAACCTCTGCCTGAGCCAGATCACGGACCCAAGTGGTGTCATTAAGGTAAACCACATCGCCGAGCAGCAGGTCATTGGCGGTGATGACGGAGGGCTGAAACGTTTTAGGCATTTGCAAATTCCTCATGGGGGAGCGCAGGGACAGCGGCCAATGCTGCACGGGGTGCAAGGCCAAGAAAGGTGAGGGCAGGGCCCGAGAGTTCGGCCGCCTCAAGGGCAGAGGGGAGAGCGGAAAGCGTTGTCTCGATCACGCGCTGGTCGGGGCGTGATGCGTTCTCGATCAGAGTGATTGGCGTGTGACGGTTCGCACCGTGCATGAGCAACCGGCCCTGAATAAAGCGTGCGGACCTCTTGCCCATATATATCGCGGCGACTTCGCCTGCGCGGGCAAGGGTTTTCCAATCGTGATCGGCAAAACCGCGGGTGTCATGGCCTGTCAGAAACCGGACCGAAGTATTACGCCCACGTTTTGTCATGCTTTGCCCGATGGCAGCCACGGCGGCAGAAGCAGAAGTGATCCCCGGCACGATATGCCAGCCGATGGCATGGGCTTCCACCGCGTCAATCTCTTCGTCCAGACGGCCGAAGACAGTGGCATCGCCGGATTTGAGCCGTACAACCTGTGCACCCGTCTGTGCGTGCTCGACCAGTAGCGCATTGATATGGTCCTGCGACGTCGCGGGGCCAAAACCCTCTTTTCCAACATCGATCATGAGGGCCTCACGGCGGGCGAGCTCCAAGATCTCGGGCGTGATCAAACGGTCATAGATCACGACGTCCGCCTCATCCAAAGCGCGGCGTGCTTTCAGCGTCAGCAACTCGGGATCACCAGGGCCACCGCCGACAAAGGCCACATGGCCTGCGCGCGCGGGCTTGGTGAGATGGGTGTCGAGGAGCGCTTCCAACGCAGGCAGAACCCGCTCCACGCTCTCGTTTATCGCTTTTGGACCAGTGTTGAAGTAATAGTCCCGCCAGAAATCGCGGCGCGCGCGGCCAAAGGGCAGCGCATAGGAAGCTTTTCGGAATGTCTTGCCGATGCGGGCGAGCGTCCCGAGCGATTGGGGCAGACGCTCTTCCAGATCCGCTTTGATCGCGCGGGCAAGGACGGGGGCCGCACCTTCGGTGCCGATGGCAATGGTGACAGGGTCACGGTCCACAATCGCGGGGGTGATGAACTGGCTGTCTTCCAGATTGTCCACGATGTTCACCAGCGCGCCGCACGTCATCGCCAGATGGGCGGTACGGGCATCCTCGACAGCGTCTTCAGAGGCGGCGTAAAAGAGCTTGGCACACAGCGCATCGCCGAAGTCCATCGCGCGTGTCACAAGGGTCAGACGGCCCGCATGGTGCCACGCCGCGATCTCGGGCGCAGGGGAGGCGGCAAAAACCGTGATATTGGCCGAGGATTTCATCAAAATGCGCAGCTTGGCCAAAGCAGCATCGCCGCCACCCGCCACAATAATGCGCGCGGTCTTGGTGCTCAGGAAGATAGGAAAGTGGTCCATGGGGCGGGTTCCTTTGATGTGTTGCCCTATTTGTAGAACAAAATTCCCGTTAAGCGCCACATAGCTGGATATATAAGAACATATGTTCTAATGTGCCGGTATGCTGGAACAGGCAGCCTAAAGAACAGGGAGAAACGGGATGAGTGTCCGGATAGACGACATAGACAGGAAAATTTTGGCGGCGCTTCAAGCCGATGCAAGCCGCTCTTTGGATGAAATTGCCCGCGAAGTGGGGTCCTCAAAGACGCCGGTGTGGAACCGGATTCGCAAACTGCGCGAGGCGGGGGTTATTGGCCAACAGACAGTTGTGCTGGATGCCGAGGCGCTGGGGTTCGAGGCGTGCTTCTTTGTTCTGATCAGAACGTCCGAGCATGAGGCAGACTGGCAGGCGCGGTTTCTAAAGGCATTGCAGGACCGGCCCGAGGTACAAGAGGCACACCGTTTGGCGGGGGATATCGACTATATCCTAAAGGTGCGGGTAGAGAATGCACGGGCCTATGACCGATTTTATCAAGCTCTCATCAGCGAGGTGCGGGTACATAATGTCACCGCGCTGCTGTCAATGGAGCAGATTAAATCGACCACGATGCTGCCGCTTTAGAACTGATCTGACGGGGCTGGGTGTACAGGCACGGGAGCCCGCTGTTCATTTACCGCAGCGCCGACCAAGCAGAGCGGGGCTGAGGCGCTTCTTAGCGCGGCAAGACGTGGTTGTGCTGGTCAATGTAAGGATTGACGCATAAATTGACCGCTATGAAAGACGGAATTGGCAGGCGTGGCCTTGGCATCGCACTATATTTGATCTGCGTCGCGCTATTGGCAGGCGGGGTCTGGCGCTATGCGACCCATCAGGGGATGACGCAACTGTCGGCGCGGGCGGATGCGGATCTGGCGTTGGCCAGTGACCGTTTGGTGGGCCAGCTTCAGCGCTACCGTGATTTGGCGGTGGTGATGGCCGATCATCCGGAGGTTGTGCGCGTGTTGCAGGGGACTGTCCGGCCCGAGGATAGCACCCTTCTGCGCGGGGTGGCAGACCGTGCCGCAGCGCTTGATGTGATGGTTGTGGACCGCGCGGGCCGGGTGCTGGTCGCGGCGGAGGATGGCGCAGGAAGCGGGAACGCGCAGGCCTTTGTGAAACGTGCGCTCAATGGCGCTTTGGGGCGCGGCTATGGCTCTGACACCGGCGTCGGGCGAAGCTACTTCTATGCGGCCCCTGTTTTTGGACCTGTGGGCAATGTGCTGGGGGCGTTTGTTGTGTCGACCGATCTCAGCTCGGTTGATTATGCGTGGCGCGGGGATACGGCGCCGGTCTTTTTCACGGACGGGCGCGGGCAGGTGCAGGTCTCCAACCGCTCCGAGTTGATCTTTTGGCAGCGGCCTAAGGGGGCGGCGGGGCTGCGGTCGCCGCTCGGTATCGCGCCGGATTTCAAGGTGAGCTATGTTGGCCCGCATGAAATCTGGCGCGTGGGGCTGGGGCCGTATCTGCCCCAAGAGGCACTGCACCTGACGCAGGATTTGCCAGTGATCGGCATGTCGGGGGAGGTCTTGATGGATGTGGCGCCCGTGCGCAGTCTAGCGATGTCACAAGCAGCGGCGGTGGCGGCGCTCTGTTTGGCGTTTGGAGCGTTGTTGTTCATGGCGACGGAGCGGCGGCGTACATTAACCCGCGCCAATGCCCAGCTTGAGGCGCGGGTGCGTGCGCGGACCCAAGCGCTGCGCGACATCAACGCAGAGCTGCGCCGCGAGGCGGCGGAGCGCACCGAGGCGCAGCTGGCGCTTGCACGCGCGCAGGACGATCTGGTGCAGGCAAGCAAGCTCAGCGCCTTGGGCCAGCTTAGCGCGGGGATCAGCCACGAGTTGAGCCAGCCGCTCATGGCAGTCCAGTCCTTTGCCGAGAACGGTGTCCAGTTTATCGCACGTGGCAAGCCGGAGCGTGCAGCAGAGAACTTTACACGGATATCGGATATGGCGCACCGCATGGGGCGGATCATCAAAAACCTGCGTGCCTTCTCCAAGCAAGAAGGTGTGCAGCAGGTGCGGGTCGATCTGGTGGGTATCATCGCCTCTGCATTGGACATGACCGAAGCGCGCTGTGACGAGATGGGCGTGCGCGTCGACTACACTGTGCCGTCCACTGCTATTTGGGTGCGCGGAGGTGAGGTACGTTTGGGGCAGGTGTTTATCAACCTGATCACCAATGCACTCGATGCGGTGGAGGGACGTGAGACACGGCGTTTGCACATCGAGATCACCCAAGGCGTCGCAGTCACGGTCTCGATTAGTGATACAGGACCGGGGATCATAGCACCCGAGCAGGTGTTTGATCCGTTCTACTCGACAAAAGATGTGGGCGCGGCCAAAGGGGTCGGACTGGGCCTGTCTATCAGCTATGCCATCGTGCAAAGCGTAGGCGGCGAGATCAGGGCGCATAACACGGACACGGGGGCCTGTTTTTCGGTGACATTACTGCCCATGGTACAGGAGCGCGCGGCGTGAGTAATACGGTTCTATTGGTCGATGATGATGCAGCGGTGCGCGAGGCACTTGGCCAGACGCTTGAGCTTGCTGATCTGACATGCATCGCTGCGGGGTCGTTTGTGGTGGCCGCTGATCATATCGCGCTGGAGTTCGGCGGTGTCATTGTATCGGACATCCGCATGCCGGGGCGTGACGGGTTTCATTTGTTAGCCCATGTGCAAGGGATTGACCCCGAAATTCCGGTTATTTTGCTGACGGGTGAGGGTGATATTCCCATGGCGGTCAAAGCAATGGGTGAGGGGGCGTTTGATTTTCTTGAAAAGCCCTGCGCTGCTAAAGATCTGCTGGCGGTGGTGGAGCGGGCACTCAAGACGCGGCGGTTGGTGCTGGAAAACCGAGAGCTGCGCCAACTGGTCGAGAGCGGCGATCCTGCTGCGCGGATGATCTTCGGAGCCTCTGATCTGGTGCAAGGCCTGCGCGCCCATGTCCGCCGCGTGGCTCAAGCACAGGGCGATGTGCTGCTGTCGGGTCCGCAGGGATCGGGGATTTCCAAGATTGCAGAAGTGATCCACCTGTGCTCGCTGCGCTCCAAACGCCCGTTTCTCAAACGCGCTGCGATTGATCTGGATGCGGCGGTCCTTGGTGCAGCCTTTGCGCAGGGCGAGGGGGGCAGTCTGTTCATTGACGAAATTGCCATGTTGCCCGCGCAAAGCCAGTTGGCACTGGCCGAAGTGCTTGATGATGCGCCCGCAACGCGGCTGATTGCAGGGACCACCCGCGATCTGGGGGCAGAGCTGGAGGCGGGACGGTTTAACGCAGACCTTTATTACCGCCTCACCGTGATGCGTGTCCGTATCCCCGCCTTGTCGGAGCGACCAGAGGATATTCCGGTGCTGTTTCGGCGTTATGTCGCACAAGCAGCCGAACAAAGCGGGCAAGTCGCACCGCACATAGGGGCGCAAATCGACGCGGACCTGATGGCGCGCGAATGGCCGGGAAATGCGCGTGCGCTTATGACGGAGGCGATGCGTTTTGTCATGGGCATGTCGGAGCTGGACATGCCGCGCATGGGAGGGGTCGATGCGGCCCTCGGGCTGACGGCTCATTTGGCACAGGTCGAGCAATCCTTGATCGAAGGTGCGCTGCGCCGCGCCAAGGGCCAAGCCACCGAGGCTGCGCGCGCGCTGCAACTGCCGCGCAAAACATTTTATGACAAATGTGCGCGCTACGCGATCAAGCCAGAGGATTTTCGCGCCTGAGTCGGAGTGAATATCTGTGCGGATTTCCGCACACGAACAGGCGGGCGGGTGCGATATTCCGCACTAGTGCTGCGTGGTGCTTGCGCTAACAGTTCTTAATGGAAAACCTATCTTTTTGAAATTGCTTTGGAAAATACTATTGCCTATGCGCTGCTATCGCCCTCTTGCGATGTGCGGAAACCAGCATAATAGTAGATCATCGCGGCAAAAAATTGCCGTATCACTATTTCTCTGGGAGGAGATATCATGAAATTCGTAACCGCGGCCGTTCTGGCCATGACCATGTCCGCAGGCGCTGTTGCCGCCGCATGTGATGACGGCGAGATCGTTATCAAGCTGAGCCACGTGACAAACACAGACAAGCACCCAAAAGGCATCGCCGCCTCCTTGTTGGAGCAGCGCATCAACGACGAGATGAACGGCAAAGCCTGCATGGAAGTCTTCCCGCAGTCCACGCTTTATAACGATGACCAGGTTCTCGAAGCGCTGCTGCAAGGCGACGTTCAGATGGCCGCACCGTCCCTGTCCAAGTTCGAGCAGTTCACCAAGCAATTCCGCATTTTTGACCTTCCGTTCATGTTCAAAAACATCGACGCCGTTGACGAGTTCCAGAACTCCGAGACCGGTCAGGCGATGAAAGAATCCATGACAAAGCGCGGCCTGCTGGGTCTGGCGTTCTGGCACAACGGTATGAAGCAGATGTCGGCGAACAAGCCGCTGAACCTGCCCACGGATGCCGATGGCCTCAAGTTCCGCGTACAGAACTCCGACGTTCTGAAGGCACAGATGGCAGCAATGGGTGGCTCACCCCAGCCGATGGCCTTTTCCGAAGTGTATGGCGCGCTGCAAACCGGCGTTGTGGACGGTCAAGAGAACACATGGTCCAACATCTACGGCCAGAAGTTCTTTGAAGTCCAAGACGGTGTAACAGAAACGAACCACGGCATCATCGATTACATGCTCGTGACCTCCACAGACTGGTTCGAGGGTTTGCCAGAGGACGTGCGCACACAGTTGTCCACTATCGTCAACGAAGTGACCGAAGCGCGTAACGCTGAATCCACCAACGTGAATGCAGCCGCAAAAGCAGCGATCCTTGACGCTGGCGGCGTTGTCATTGAGTTGGACGCAGCAGGCCGTGACGCATGGGTCAATGCGATGAAGCCCGTCTGGGAAGAGTTCAAGGGCGACGTTGGCCAAGAGAACATCGACGCAGCCCAAGCGATCAACGCAAAGCACTAAGACCCGCGAGGGTCTAACCGCACCCCGCCTGCCAGTTGGTCGGGCGGGGTGTATTCTACGCGGTATCGCGTTTTCCCCCCCTTAGTAGGAGTGTTTTCACATGGCACATGCTTACGTGGCAAAGACGGCCATTGGCCGCGCCGTCAACGAAATCGAGGAGACGGCAATTGCTGTGCTCCTGGGCCTGATGACGATTATTACATTTATCAACGTGGTGCTGCGCTACGGGTTTAACACAGGCCTGATTTGGGGCCTTGAGGCTGTCACGTTTCTGTTTGCATGGCTGGTCCTGTTTGGCGTGAGCTACACGGTGAAGGTGACGGCGCAGCTGGGCGTGGATGCGGTGATCAATCTGGTCTCGCCGTCCAAACGCAAAGTTCTGGCGCTGATCGCGGGCGGTGTGTGTATCGCCTATGCGTCATTGGTGCTGAAGGGGGCATGGGATTACTGGGCACCGTTTGCCAACCTCAATTCAACCTCTGGCCATTGGTTTCCGACGGGCTTTGAGAATACGCGCAATCAAGGTTGGTACGAGGTGATCGACATCCCGTTTCCCGAATGGCTCCGCTGGATCGAGCCGTTTATGAACGACGGTGACACTTACGAGAAACTCCCGCGCTTTATCCCTTACGTGATACTGCCGTTCGGCATGGCGCTGCTGCTGTTTCGCTTTGTTCAGGCGTTTATGCGCATCTGGAGTGGGGAAGAGACCAGCCTGATCGTGAGCCATGAAGCCGAAGACGACGTCAAAGATGTCGCACATATGAACGCAGGGGACTGATCACATGGAAGTTGTTGTTCTATTTACGATGGTGATCGGCCTGATGCTGATCGGGGTGCCGATTGCGGTCTCGCTCGGTACGTCTTCCATCATCTTTTTGCTGGTGCTGTCGGATACATCGCTCGCCTCTATTGCGCAGACGTTGTTTCAGGCGATGGCAGGGCACTATACGCTGCTGGCGATCCCGTTCTTCATTCTGGCCTCGTCGTTTATGTCGACGGGCGGTGTGGCGCGGCGGATCATCCGTTTCTCCATCGCTATTGTGGGTCACTTACCCGGCGGTCTGGCGATTGCGGGTGTGTTTGCCTGTATGCTTTTCGCCGCACTCTCCGGCTCATCCCCTGCGACGGTTGTGGCCATTGGCTCCATCGTGATCGTGGGCATGCGTGAAGTGGGCTACACCAAGGATTTCGCCGCCGGTGTGATCGCGGTTGCGGGCACACTTGGCATCCTCATCCCGCCAAGCATCGTGATGGTGGTGTATGCCTCCGCCACGGATGTATCGGTGGGACGGATGTTCCTTGCGGGTGTTATCCCGGGCTTGCTGGCGGGCTTCATGCTGATGCTCACCATCTACATCATCGCGCGGGTGCGTAATCTGCCCAAGGGTGAATGGAAAGGCTGGGGCGAAGTGCGCCGGTCCGGTGTGGAAGCAGGCTGGGGCTTGTTCCTGATCGTGATCATTCTGGGCGGTATCTATGGCGGTGTGTTTACACCGACAGAGGCGGCAGCGGTCGCGGCGGTTTATGCCTTCTTCATCGCCTCCTTTGTCTACCGTGATATGGGGCCGCTGCATGTAAAGGGTGACGAGCAGAACATCTCGCTTATGTCGCGTCCATGGGTGCTGGTCACTGCGTTCTTCCACAAAGACACGCGCAACACGCTGTTTGATGCGGGTAAACTGACTGTCACGCTCATGTTCATCATCGCCAATGCGCTGATCCTCAAGCACGTGCTGACAGACGAGCAGATCCCGCAGCAAATCTCGGCTGCGATGCTGGACGCGGGCTTTGGACCAGTGGTGTTCTTGATCATCGTGAACATCATTCTGCTGATCGGTGGTCAGTTTATGGAGCCGTCGGGCCTCCTTGTGATTGTGGCACCCTTGGTGTTCCCCATCGCCATCGAGTTGGGCATTGATCCGATCCACCTTGGCATCATCATGGTGGTGAACATGGAAATCGGGATGATCACGCCGCCTGTAGGTCTCAATCTCTTTGTGACCTCTGGGGTGGCGAACATGCCAATGATGAATGTGGTGCGCGCGGCACTGCCATTCCTCGCGGTACTCTTCGTCTTCCTGATTATGGTGACCTACATCCCTATCATCTCCACGTGGTTACCCACGCTGATGATGGGACCGGAGATAATTGTGAAATAGCCGGTCTGCGGATGTGTGACTTGGAGCGGGGGGCGCGGGACTTTCAATTGTCCTGCGCCCTTTGTTATTGTGGGATTGAGTTTATAGGCAAAATAGAGAGGCGGGCAGGGCGCGCCGTCGGCGCGTTAACTTTTGGCCAGCGCGGCGATGATAGGGGCGAAATCGGCGGCTCTTAGGGACGCGCCACCGACGAGGGCGCCGTCAACATTTTCGGCCTTGAAAATCGTCGCTGCATTATCCGGTTTGACGGAACCGCCATAGAGCAACGGGATCATATCTGCGACATCACCACCAAAGCGCGCGGTGATGCGTTCGCGAATGAAATCATGGACCTCTACAATCTGCTCAAGGGTAGGAACTTTGCCAGTGCCAATGGCCCAAATTGGTTCATAGGCAATGACGGTGTTCGTGGCGGTCATGCCCCCGGGCAAGGAGCCTGCCAGTTGGCCTGCAATTATGTCGAGGGTGTTATTGGCCTCGTGGTCTTCCAGTGTCTCACCGATGCAGATAATCGCGGTGAGGCCGGCAACCCACGCCGTTTTCGCCTTTTTCCGCACATCGCGGTCACGCTCTTCATGCCCCTCGCGCCGCTCCGAGTGGCCGACGATAACATGTGTGGCCCCCGTATCGGCGATCATGGAGGCGGAGATATCGCCGGTAAAGGCGCCGCTCTCTTGCATATGGCAATCCTGAGCGCCGATCTGGATGCTGGTGCCTGCGGCTGCCTGTGTGGCGCGAAAGAGCAGCGGAGCGGGCGGACAGATTACGACATCTGGGGCATCGGCTGGTAACAGTGACTTGAGGGCGTCGAGCTCTGTCAGGCTTGCTGCGGTGCCGTTCATCTTCCAGTTGCCTGCTGCCAGTTTACGTCGCATGCCATGTCCTTTGTTTGTTTGGATGTGCTTAGCACTGGCATTCTACGGGTTCAACGATGGCGTTACGCGGGTCAGCGCGATATGAGGGCGCGAACAGGTAAGGAGAGGGCGTATGATCCCGTCTATTGATCTTGAAGCGTTGGTGGCTGGTGATGTGGCGGCATTGGATGCGATGCACGACGCGGCCACGGGTGTTGGTTTTGCCACCGTCTATAACACGGCGCTTGATGGCGCGCGTGTGCGCCATGTGATTGAGACCTACCGCGCGTTTTTCAAACTGCCCGAAGCAGACAAACAACCCTATAGCATGGCCGGAACAGGGGCCAACCGTGGTTGGGGCGCTGCTGGGACAGAGCAGGTCGATCCCGATGCAAACCCTGATTATAAGCAGTATTTCGATAGTGGTGTTGTGTTGGAGGCGGATGACCCACGCAGTGCGATGCCCGTTTATGCGCCCAACCTCTGGCCCTCAGAGCCTGCGGCGTTTGAGGCCGTTGTGAGCAGCTACTATGAGGACGCGCGCGACGTCGCCATGGCGGTGCTGCGCGGTGTCGCGCAGTCAATCGGTGCGCCGCGGGATGCTTTTGATGCAGGGTTCGAGACGCCGATGGCGCTTTTGCGCGGTAATTACTATCCTGAGCGGCCCGACTGGGCAGGGGCTAATGATTTCGGCATTGCGACCCACACGGATTATGGCTGTTTGACGCTGCTGGCCACGGATGGCTCCCCCGGATTAGAGGTGTGCAAGCGTGGCGGTGGTTGGATTCCGGTGAGTGCGGAGCCGGGGGTCTTTGTTATCAACTTTGGCGAGATGATGGAGATCTGGACCGATGGCCTTGTGCGCGCAACGCCGCACCGTGTTGTGGGTGGCGTGAACGAGCGGATATCTGTGCCACTGTTCTTCAATCCGGCGCATGACACGAATGTGGCGCCGCTGGGATCTGATAAGGTTGTGTTGGCGGGAGAGCATTTGGCCGCGCGGTTTGGCGAGACCTATTTGCACCTCAAGAAGTGAGCGCGTCCATAGCTTCACGCGCGAGATCGCAGGCCTCGGACGGGTCATCGAGATAGGCGTCCGGTAGCGTCCAATAGGGCATGGCAGAGATTTTCCCGTTCTTGCGCAGTGTGGTCCATTCTGTTCCGCCGAGCGCCTTCATCCGTGCGGCAAAGAGGCCTTTGGCCTTGAGCATCAGCCGTCCGTCAGAGAGTTGTAATGCAAAGATGGTGGGGCCGCTGTAGAGCCCCATGCCACCGAACATGCGGCGGGTGTTGAGATCGGGGATGTCGTTGAACAGTTCGCGGGCAAAGTCCATATCGGCCTCGCTTAAGCTCATTTGGCGAAAAGTGTTTCGTCGAATTTGATGGATTCGCCGCAGCCACAGGCCTCCGAGACGTTGGGGTTGTTGAATTTGAACCCGCTCTCCAGCAGGGAGGTTTCATAGTCGATCTGTGTTCCGAACAGGAACATCTGTGCCATGGGTGCGATCATCACAAGTGCGCCATCCTGCTCGACCACTTCGTCGTTGGGATCGGCGTCATCGACGTATTCCATGGTATATTCCATACCCGCACAACCGCCCTTTTTCACGCCAATGCGCAGGCCTGCGTGGCCTTTGGAGGTCATCAACTTGATGATTTGTGTTGCTGCCTTATCGGTCATGGTGACCGCTTGCTTGCCTGGAATGCCGAACATGAACGTGCTCCTTTGAACCATAGATAAGGGTGCTGTGGCGCAATCTCAAGGGGTTAGTAACCGAGCGCGCGCATCGTGGCCATGGTGGCGAAACTCGCGGCCAGCGCCCAGCCGAAAGAGGCCAGCGTGCCGATGATGACGTATTCGCTCATCTTTTGATCGCGCGAGACGGTGTCAAAGCGCAAAATGGACTTGGCAGCGATGAGAAAGCCGATGCCGGAGGGCTCCCCGATCATGACCATAAGGAAGATCAGCCCGCGTTCCATAAGCCCAATGATGCGGCCGGCGTATTCAAGGCCTTCAGGCTGCGCATCTGATTTGAACCGCGCCATGAGGTGGCCCACAGCAGGGCCGCCCGCCATTGTCGCGGTGATCAGGCCGCTCAGCACAAGCGCGACTTGGATCATATCGGCAGAGAGCGGCGGCCACCAATGATCCAGCAACGTATCGGGGAGCCACATGACGGCCAGCAGCAACACCAGCAGATGCGCACCCTGATCCACCAGATAGCTGCGCAGATCATCGGGGGCGAGGTGAACTTTTACCGCATCAATAGCGATGTGGCTGAGGGCAATCCCGAGGGCCAACAGCATGGCGCCACCGGACAAGAGCGCCGTGAGCGCAAAGACATGTGCGCCGTGCATCAGCATGATCAACGGACGCTGTTTGTTCAGGACCATATATGTGGTCTGGAACACGAAATCCGCCAGCAGGTGCGCTGTGACCAGTGCTATCAAAAGCTCGATGGTGAGAAGAGGCACAACTGGCAGGGTCATGTCGAAAAGGTTGCTTTTTGGTAAGGCAATACAATTTGGTTGCTTTTAAAGGGTTTCATAAAGCTCACAACACTCCAGCAGGGCCATGATGCCAGCAGCATCCGCCTGTTTCTGCGTCATCTGACGGCTTCGGCCCAGTTTTTGCGCGACCGCGTCTTGGGTAGGGGCATCAGGGGCCAAGAGCGCCTGAACAACTTGCGCCTGTTTGGGAGTCCAGCCTTGGGCAATTTCATCTGCCAACGGCAGGGCGATGCGCAGGGCTGTGGGGCCGTTAGGTGCCGCCATGCGCGGGGTCCGTTTGAGCGTATCAAGGGCATGACCTGATTGAACAAAGGCTGGGCCGTCTGCACCGGCCAAATCTTCACTGTTCAGTGTCCCAGCGCCCAACCCAATTCCGATGCGGGTATCGCGTCCTTTTCCGGTGGTGCGCACAGCGGCGCGCACCGTGAGGGCCGCGCGCAGGGCATAACGGGGGGGCAGGGCTATCTGCCAACCATCGCCACGGAACCGCACGAAAGGAGCGGTGCTGTCGGGCCACCCTGCGATCTGCTGCGCAGCGCCTTCCAAAGCGGCAAAGATCTGATCTAAGCCGCCATCCTCCAGATCGCTGGAGCGGACAATATCGCCTGTGAAAACGGCCCAGTTCTGCATGATCGCCCTTTGTTGCGTGCCTCGGTTGCCCGTCAGTTTGACAGGCACGGCGCAGAGGGGCAACAACGCAAACGGGCCGCCCAGATATGGAGCGGCCCGTTTGATCGTCTAATCTCAAATAGCGCTACATAAAGCCAAGCTCGAGCCGCGCTTCATCGGACATCATATCCATGCCCCACGGTGGCTCCCAGACCAGCTCCACATCAACCTGCTTTACGCCCGCGAGCGGTTCAACTGCATCTGCGACCCAGCCGGGCATCTCACCCGCAACAGGGCAGCCGGGTGCGGTGAGTGACATCTTGATCGCCACAGCGTTCTCGTCATTGATGTCGATGGTATAGATCAGGCCCAATTCATAGATATTCACTGGAATTTCAGGGTCATAGACAGACCGGCACGCCTCAACGACTTGCTCGTAGAGCGGGTGATCGGTGCTTGATGGCGCGATCAGCGGGGTGCCTTCAAGCGGGGGTGTTGAATTGTTCATCTGCGCCTCATCCATAAACTTGACTATTTATATATGGATTGAAGGCAGCGGCGTAAAGGGACGGCTTGCGATCATCTCCATATGTCCTTGAAGTTACCCTTCGTTAATGTCGCGCTTAACAACACGCGCGCCGCTCGATTGGCTCTTGAACGCCAGTTTGAGCACGATCCACGCGATCAGCGACAGACCTGCGAAGAGTGCAAGCAGTGCTGAGGTGTTGGTGATTGCGGTGAGCACCACCACACCTGTCATGACCAGCGCACCAAGGGCGAAGCCCAGAAAGATCGACGTCGGCACTACCAGTTCAATCAACGCAAGGGCAAGAGCGGCACTGAGCCAGACCCACCAGATGTGCAAAAGGCTGGTGGCGTCCATTATCCGCGCCCTCTGAGAAGTTTGAATGCATCGCCAAAGGCAGCCAGCGCCTCGGAAGGGACGATGACGGTGTTGCTGCCTTGTCCATTGCTCATGGCGCCAAAGGCTTCGACCTGCTTGAGCGCGATCTGGTATTGTGCCGCCTCAAGGCCGTTTTCGTTGATCGCGGTCGCCACGACTTGGGTTGCATAAGCTTCGGCATCGGCCAGCACGCGGCGTGCTTTTGCGGTCTGCTCGGAAGCGTAGAGCTCCGCATCGGCGGCCAACTCAACCGCGCGTTTGGAACCTTCGGCCTCGGTCACTTGCGCACGGCGCGCACGCTCAGCGTTGAGCTGTTGCATCATGGCCGCGCGGGTCGCGACATCAAGGTTCACGTCGAGGATCTCGGCACGGGTTACTTCGATGCCCCAGTTCTCAACCGATTCAACGACGTTGTTCTTGATTGTCGCAATCAGCGCGGTGCGGTTGGCCTGTACCTCGTCAAGGTCCATCATCCCGATCTCGGCGCGCACGATCCCCGCCACAGTGGTTGCGATGGCGCTGTCTACATCGCGGATACGATAGACCGTTTTTTCCGGCTCGATGATGCGGTAGAATACCGAGGTATCCACCTGCACCAGCACGTTGTCGCGGGTGATCGCATCTTGGCTTGCGGTAGGGAGCTGCCGCTCCAGAATGGAAATCTGGTGGGCAATTTTATCAAAGAAAGGCACAATCAGGTTGATCCCGGGCCCAAGCACCGAGCGCAATCTGCCAAAGCGTTCAACGACATGCTGCTCTGATTGCGGGACGATCTTGACCGCCTTCAACACCACGATAATCAGCACAGCAGCAAGAAGCAGCCAGCCCAAATTGCTTTGCAGCAAATCCAAAATCAGTTCTTCAGGGCTCAACGCGGTATTCCTTTTGTATGTTACCCCTATAATGTGGGGGTAAAATGCCCCGATTGCAAGACGGCGAGCGGTGGGTTAGTCCGTGACAACAACAGTTTGAGGGCCTTGCATGACCGGAATTACATACCAGATCGACGCCACGGACGGGCGCGCACGCACAGGCCAGATCAACACGCCGCGCGGGGAAATCCGCACGCCAGCGTTTATGCCTGTGGGCACGGCGGCCACGGTCAAGGCGATGATGCCTTCTTCGGTGCGCGAAACCGGTGCAGATATCTTGCTGGGCAATACGTATCATTTGATGCTGCGCCCCACGGCAGAGCGGATTGACCGCCTTGGCGGTTTGCACAAGTTTATGAATTGGGACCGTCCGATCCTCACGGATTCAGGCGGCTTTCAAGTGATGAGCCTTGCCAACCTGCGCAAGCTGACAGAGCGCGGCGTGACCTTCAAAAGTCACATCGACGGGAGCAAGCACGAGATTACGCCCGAGCGCTCAATGGAGATCCAGAAGCTGCTCGGCTCTGATATCGTGATGTGTTTTGACGAATGTCCCGCGCTTCCTGCGGACCGCACGCGGATCGCTGAGAGTATGGAGATGTCCATGCGGTGGGCAAAACGCTCCAAGGATGCCTTCGGGGACCGCCCGGGACATGCGCTGTTCGGTATCCAGCAGGGGGGGCTTGAGCAAGACCTGCGCCAGCAATCAGCAGAGGCGCTGCGCGAGATCGGGTTTGATGGCTATGCCGTCGGCGGTCTGGCCGTGGGCGAGGGGCAGCAGGCGATGTTCGACTGTCTTGACTACGCGCCCGAGCAACTGCCGCAGGATAAGCCGCGCTACCTCATGGGGGTGGGCAAGCCTGACGATATTGTCGGCGCTGTGGCGCGGGGCATTGATATGATGGACTGCGTGCTGCCTTCACGCTCGGGGCGCACGGGGCAGGTCTTCACGCGCATGGGGGTGCTCAACATCAAGAATGCGCGCCACGCCGATGATCCGCGCCCGTTGGATGAGAGCTGCAGCTGTCCCGCTTGTTCAAATTACTCCCGCGCCTATCTGCACCACGTCTTCCGCAGCCAAGAGATGATCAGCTCCATGCTGCTCACGTGGCATAACCTACGGTACTATCAGGACATTATGGCAGGCATGCGGGAAGCGATTTCTGCGGGGACGTTCACGCAATGGCAGGCTGATTTCCATGCGGGCCGTGAACAGGGCGATATTGACCCACTTTAGACCGATTGCGCGCCTCCGCAGTCTTTTAGAATGGTCCGTTCGGGCGTCGAGCCTCTGCGGTTGCAGGAACACGCACGGGTACGCCGTGCCCGCCGCGTGGGCCGTCATCCTTATCGTCGCTGTCGGCCATCAGCATCACGGCCACGCCGAACTGGACACCCGCAAACACAATACCGTTGAGCACCCAGAACACGATGATCGCCATTAGGCCGATGTCAGAAGTGCTTATCAGATGCCATAGGTTGGCCACGTTGAACCACATGATGGCGAAGGTGAAGATGCCAGAGACGGTGAAGCCGATGGCACAATTCAGAATATAAAAGCGAATGAGTTTTGGCATGGGTTGCTCCTTCGAGAGACAGTTTAGCTCATCCTAGGGCGTGTTCAAGCGGTCCGAACCAACCAGCGGATACTGGCCGGTTGCTGAACTCAAGCAGTCTCATAAGCGTTCATCGTCAGCAGCTCGTATTCCGCAACCAGATCATCATCCTGATTGGTAACTGTCACGTGCCAGCGAACTTGGCCATACTCTTCCGTACGGGGTGTCTTTTTCTTGACGGTCAGGCGCACCTTGATTTCCTCATCTGGAGAGACAGGCTTCATGAAGCTCAGGTTGCCGAGACCGGTGTTGGCGAGCACCGGACCGGGGTCAGGCTGCACAAACAAACCGGCAGCAAAGCTCAGCAACAAATAGCCGTGGGCGACGCGACCCGGGAAGAACGGGTTGGCCTTTGCTGCTTCTTCATCCATGTGGCCATAGAAAGTGTCGCCAGTGAAATGCGCAAAGGTTTCAATGTCTTCTAATGTAACCTTGCGGGACGGCGTATAGAGGGTTTCGCCCAATTGAAGCTCGTGGAAGTTTCGGGTGAAAGGGTGGGGACCGCCAGTATGTTCGGCCGCACCGGGCACCCACTGCTCGCCAATCGCAGTGAGGATGTCGGGGCTGCCTTGGATCGCCGTGCGCTGCATATAGTGCATGACGCCACGTATTCCGCCCAGCTCTTCACCGCCACCGGCACGGCCCGGACCGCCGTGAACCATGTGAGGCATCGGCGCGCCGTGGCCTGTGGATTCCGCCATTGAATCGGAGTTGTTGAAGTAGAGGCGGCCATGCCACGCGGCGGAGCCCATCACCATTTGACGGGCAAGTGCGCCGTCACGGGTGATGACAGAAGCAACGAGCGAGCCTTGCCCACGGTTCAGCAGCTCAATTGCATGATCCGCGTCGCGGTAGGGCATGACGGTGCTGACAGGGCCAAAGGCCTCCGTGTCGTGCAGGCGCTGTGCCGCGTCAGGGTCTGCACAATGAAACAGCATCGGCGGCAGGAACGCACCTTTTTCAGGGTCGGCGCCGTGGACTTCAAAATTCTCGGGATCGCCAAACACGCGCTCCGCCTCGGTGCCGAGGATCTTGGCCTTCTCGATGACATCGTCGCGTTGCGGACGGCTGACCAGCGGCCCCATACGCGTAGCAGGATCACGCGGATCGCCGATGGTGGTTTTGGCGAGACGTGCGCTGAGCGCTTCAATCACCGCTTCTACATGCGCCGCAGGGGCCATGATACGGCGGATGGCGGTACATTTCTGGCCCGCTTTGGTGGTCATCTCGCGGTGTGCTTCTTTGATGAACAGATCAAATTCCACTGTGCCGGGGGCCGCATCGGGGCCAAGAACAGAAGCGTTCAGGCTGTCCTGCTCGGCAACAAATTTAACCGAATTTTCAAGTAGATGTGGTGTGGAGCGCAGCATGAGTGCGGTCTGTGCTGAGCCGGTAAAGCTGATCACGTCCTGCGCGTCCGTGTGCAGGAACAGATCGCCCACACCTCCGGAGATCAGCTGAAGCGATCCTTCGGGCAGGATGCCGCTTTCGAGCATCAACTTCACGCACAGATGCGTGACATAGCACGACGCGGTCGCAGGCTTCACGATTGAGGGAACACCCGCAAGGAACGTAGGCGCGAACTTTTCCAGCATGCCCCAGACGGGGAAGTTATAGGCGTTGATGTGGATGCCCACGCCCTGCATCGGCACGCAAACGTGCTGGCCCAGGAACGTGCCTGTGCGGCCCAATTGCTCCAGCTCTCCATCGAGGAAAATCTGCGCGTCCGGCATCTCGCGCCGCCCTTTGGAGGCAAAGACAAACATCGTACCAATGCCACCATCGATGTCAAAGGCATGGTCGGATTGTGTGGCACCTGTCTCGAACGACAGATCATAGAGCTTTTGCTTATGCTCTGTAAGATACATCGCCAGTGCTTTGAGCATCCGCGCGCGGTCATGAAACGTCAGTTTGCGCAGGTTCTTACCACCCACCTCGCGGGCGTAGGCGTGCATGCTTGCCACGTCGAGGCTGCTGTTGCCCGCGGCTGCTATGATGTCGCCAGTGATGGCAGAAGCAATGTTGCGCGCGCCGCTGTCGGGGGCGACCCACTGGCCCGCCGCAAAAGAGGAGATCATCATCATGGCAGTATCCTTAATGGTCGTAGTCAAAGCGAACCGTATCCGAGAGTGGATAGCACTGACAGGTGAGCACAAAGCCGTCCGCGACCTCGTTATCCTCAAGCGCGTGGTTGGTCAGCATCTCGACCTCGCCTTCGGTCACTCTCGCGCGGCAGGTAGAGCAAACACCCGCCTTACATGCAAAGGGCGCATCCATAGCGTTATCAATGGCGGCCTCAAGCAGGCTCATGTCGCGGGGCATTTTGAAGCTGCGGGTGGCACCGTCCATTGTCACGGTGGCCTCCGTCATAGCACCCGATAGCGCGGCATCTGCGGCAACCGCCTGCTTTTTCGCGCGACCCGGTTGGGAGGAACCGAAAAGCTCGAACTTGATCTGCTCGTCACCGAGCCCGTGGGCACGCAGAGAGGCGGCAATGCCCAGCATCATAGGCTCGGGCCCGCAGATGAACGCAGTATCCACGGAGGCGATATCAATCCAGCGGCTAAACAGTTGCGCACATTTCTCTTCGTCGACCCGGCCTGTGAACAGGTCGATGTCCTGCGCATCCGCCTCCAGCACGTGGATCACATTCACGCGGCCCATATAGGTGTTCTTGAGATCTTCCAACTCGGCGCGGAACATGATCGTGCTGACCGCGCGGTTGGCATAGACAAGAGTAAAGCGCGACTTCGGCTCCCGCGCCAGCACCGTGCGCAGGATCGACAACACGGGCGTGACGCCAGAACCACCAGCAAAGCCGAGATAGTGGCGTTTTGCATCGGCATCGAGGTCGGTGTGGAATTTGCCCATGGGTGGCATCGCCTCAAGCGTATCACCGGGTTTGATGTTGTCATTGGCCCACGTGGAGAAGGCACCGCCCTCAACCCGCTTGATCCCCACCTGCAAGATACCATCGTCGAGACCTGCACAGATGGAGTAGCTGCGGCGCAACTCCTCGCCGTCAAATTCGCGGCGGAAGGTCAGGTACTGGCCTTGTTTGAAATCGAAATCCACCCCTTCGGGTACGGAAAAACTCACGACAACAGCATCGCGGATGGTTTTGTGGACGTTAGTGACGGTGAGTGGATGGAAGCGGGCCATGAGTTACCTCAGATACATTTGAAATAGTCGAAAGGCTCAAGGCAGCTGAGACAGCGCCAATGGGCCTTACAAGGGGTGGAGCCGAACTGGCTTACTTTCTGGACGTCTGTGGATTGGCAACGTGGGCATTTGGAGGGACCGCCCGCCGCGGAAGGAGGGGCGATGCCGTAAGCCTCCAACTTGGCCGCGCCTTTTTCCGACAACCAATCAGTCGTCCAAGGCGGAGATAGCTGTGTCTTGAGTTTGATTTTGGTCAAACCACGGTCCCGCAAGGCAGTTTCCACATCCAGATTGATGATCGAAGTGGCAGGGCAGCCCGAGTAGGTGGGCGTGATGGCCACAACAACCGTGTCATCCTCCCACGTCACATCCCGGATAATGCCCAGATCGACCACAGAGATCACGGGGATCTCGGGGTCCGGCACTTCGTCGAGCCAACTCCAGATGGTGTCTACGTCCGGTGTCACCAGGTTGCACCGGGGTAGGCGCGCTGGAGCCATTGCATCTGCGTGAGAATGTGGCCGAGATGCTCGGTGTGTTGCTTGCCTGTGCGTCCACCTTTGTGGGCAAAGCCATCTTGCGGCATGGCCAGCGTGGCTTCGGTCAGAGTGTCGCCTACCAGTTGCATCCACGGGTCGCGCAGGGAGGCAGGATCGGGGATCACACCCGCCGCTGCCATCTCGGCGTCGATCGCATCGCTCTCGAACATCTCACCGACAAAGGGCCAGAGCAGGTTCAAGCCGTTTTGCATAAACGCGTGGCTCTCTGGGGTGCCGTCGCCCAAAGAAATAACCGTCTCGGCAGAGCGCTCGAAGTGATAGGTCGCTTCCTTGACGGCTTTTGCGGCAATCTCCGCAATCCGCGGATCACTGGAATCCTTCAGCGCGGTGAGCAGGGTGCGGTGATAGGCGTCAAACAGGAACTGGCGCATCATGGTATGACCGAAATCAAGGTTCAGGCGCTCGACCATCAGGATGTTGCGGAAGTCCCAGACATCGCGCAGCATCGCCAGATCATCGGCAGAGCGCCCCTCATCTTCAACCTCCGCCGCATAGCCTAGCCACATCTGCGTCTGCCCAATCAGGTCCAGCGCGGTGTTGGCCAATGCGATATCTTCCTCCAGCACGGGCGCCTTGCCGCACCATTCGGAAACGCGGTGACCAAGCACAAGTGTATTATCACCCAGCCGGAGCAGGGTCTGAAATAGTGCTGCGTTGCTCATTACATATGACCCACTTCGTCGGGCACTTCAAAGAAGGTCGGGTGGCGGTAGACCTTGTCGTTGGCAGGATCAAAGAGCGCCTCTTTGTCGCCGGGGGCGGAGGCGTGAATTGCCTCGGCCTCTACGACCCAGATGGAAACGCCTTCGCTGCGGCGGGTATAAACATCGCGTGCATTCTTGATCGCCATCTCGGAATCGGGCGCATGAAGGGAGCCTACGTGCCGGTGGCTCAGGCCGTGTTGGCCGCGAATGAATACCTCGAAAAGGGGCCATTCGCCGGTGCGTTTTGGTTCGGTCATTTTATTACTCCGCTGCGAGGGACGCACAGCGCGCGGTGCGCCACTGTGTTGCCTCTTTGAGGTGGTCCCAACCGAATGCATGATCAGAAGGGCCTTGTGTGTTAAGATGGTGAAGGCGGGCTATGGCCTCGTTTACGTCAGGGCGGTGGCCGTCTTCGACCCACCACATGGCAAAGGCCATGCTGTCCATAACGTGAAACCACTGGTCGCGTTTGGCATAGAATTGTTTGTGCAACGTGCCCCAGACAAAACTTTCCAATGCGGGTGCATCCCGCCAGACCGATACATTGACGAGGACCCGTGGATCATCGCCAATCTGCGTGTCAGTCGCATTGCCGCTCTCGTCAACATAACGCCAGACAAAGCCGTCCATCCGCTCCGCGATTGCGTTCACGCGGTCCAGATTGTCCGCAAACTCTGCCACGGCCGGATGCCCGATTTCGTGGGTGAGTTTGGCTATGTTGATCTCGGCCAGCTGCATTACTCGGCAGCCAGCTTTGCTGCGCGTTTCTTGGCGGCGTGGGCCAGCATGCCGTCACGCACCCATTGACCGTCTGCCCAAGCATCTTTGCGCGTTTGCAGGCGCTCTTGGTTGCACGGGCCGTTGCCTTTGAGCACGTCAAAGAACTCGTTCCAGTCTGGCTGGGCAAAGTCATAGCCGCCCTTTTCCTCATTCCATTTGATCGTCTCGTCGGGGATGGTGAGGCCAAGGTATTCTGCTTGCGGGACAGTCTGGTCCACAAACTTTTGACGCAGCTCGTCGTTGCTGTTCACCTTGATCTTCCACGCCATGGACTGGACGGAGTGTACGGAATCCTCATCGGATGGTCCGAACATCATCAAGGATGGGAACCACATGCGGTTGATCGCGTCCTGCGCCATCCGCTTTTGCGCGGCGGTGCCGTTGACCATCTTCATCATGATGTCAAAGCCTTGGCGCTGGTGGAACGACTCTTCTTTGCAAATCCGCACCATCGCACGGGCGTAGGGGCCGTAGGACGTGCGTTGCAGCGGTACCTGGTTCATGATCGCAGCACCATCAACCAGCCAGCCCACAGCGCCCATATCGGCCCATGTGAGGGTAGGGTAGTTGAAGATGGAGGAATATTTCATCCGGCCTTCATGCAGCGCCTCGAACATCTCGTCGCGTGTAATGCCCAGTGTCTCTGCCGCGCAATAAAGGTAGAGGCCGTGGCCCGCCTCATCTTGTACTTTCGCGAGCAAAATCGCCTTACGCTCCAACGTCGGTGCGCGGGTGATCCAGTTGCCCTCGGGCAGCTGGCCTACGATCTCGGAGTGCGCGTGCTGTCCGATTTGGCGGATCAGGTTCTTGCGGTAGCCGTCCGGCATCCAGTCTTTCGGCTCAATCTTGCTGCCCGCGTTGATACGCTCCTGAAAGGCGCGCTCGTTTGGTTCCATCTCATCGAGGGATTTGAGACCCTCACCGGTGGATTGAATCATTTGTGCATACATTGTTCAGACCCTTTCAAGAATTAGAGCAACACCTTGGCCTACGCCCACACACATTGTGCACAGCGCGTAGCGGCCTTGGGTTCGTTTCAGTTGGTAAGCAGCAGTCATCACCAGCCGCGCGCCGGACATACCCAGCGGGTGACCGATGGCAATAGCGCCACCATTGGCATTAACATGGATCGCATCATCGGCGACCCCAAGGGCACGTAGTGTCGCAATCCCTTGGGACGCAAAGGCCTCGTTCAGCTCGATCACGTCCATCTGGTCGATGGTCAGACCCGCGCGGGCGAGGACTTTTTCCGCCGCTGGAATGGGGCCAATGCCCATCACACGGGGTGTCACACCTGCAGCGCACATGGCCACCACACGCGCCATTGGCTTGAGGCCGTGTTCGTTCGCAGCGGCCTCTGACGCGATCAGCATCGCAGCGGCGCCATCGTTCACACCAGAAGCGTTGCCGGCGGTTACGGTTTTATCCACGCCGTTGATCCCGCGCAGCTTGGCCAGACCCGCCTCGTCAGTTTGAGGGCGGGGATGCTCGTCTTTATCGATGACCTTGGGGTCGCCTTTGCGCTGGGGGATGGTGACGGGCACAATCTCTTCGCTGAACACGCCTGCGGCATCCGCTGCGGCCCATCGCGCCTGAGAGCGCAGGGCAAAGGCGTCCTGATCCGCGCGGCTGACGCTGTGATCCTCTGCCACGTTATCCGCGGTCTCTGGCATGGAATCTACGCCATACATTTCTTTCATCTTTTTGTTCACAAATCGCCAGCCGATCGTGGTGTCGTAGACGGCATTGGCGCGGCTGAAAGCTGCTTCGGCTTTTGGCATCACAAACGGTGCGCGGCTCATGCTCTCGACACCGCCTGCAATGGTCAGGTCCATGTCGCCCGCGCGGATTGCCCGCGCCGCCATACCCACTGCATCAAGGCCAGAGGCACACAAACGGTTCACGGTGATCCCCGGCACTTCCACAGGCAGACCTGCCAGCAGGGCGGCCATGCGCGCTACGTTCCGGTTGTCTTCGCCCGCCTGGTTCGCGCAGCCCATGATCACATCATCAACCCGCGCCCAGTCCACATCCGCATTGCGCGCCATCAACGCAGCAAGCGGCGTCGCGGCCAGATCGTCTGCCCGCACGGATGACAGCGCGCCGCCAAAGCGCCCGATGGGTGTGCGCACAGCGTCGCAGATGAAGGCTTCAGGCATTGATGGATCTCCAATTGGTATTTTGTAAGCGTAAGAGTAGCGGGTGTGGTCCGTCCAATCAAGATTTATGTTACACAAGTTTCATTTTTTCACGCCAGTAAGTAACGTAATGCGAGATTTCACCTGCACTGCGTCAAATTTCCCTCAAAGACTCGCCAATCCGCAGTTGCCGAGGGTGGGGGATCGCGCCATGTTAGGGAAAACGCCTCAACGAAAGGGGCACCATTGAAACAGGCGGGCAGGGACACCACATCTCTACCCTATAGGAAACGGCCCAAACGTTGCCTCCTCGAGGGACTAAAGCCGTTTTGCCAAGATAAGGAACTGAGCATGCAAGAGCCTCTGAACGCGAGCTATCCCGTACTTCCGTTGCGCGATATTGTCGTATTCCCTCATATGATTGTGCCACTTTTTGTGGGCCGCGACAAATCCGTGCGCGCGCTGGAAGAAGTCATGGCGGATGACAAACAAATCCTGCTGTCGAGCCAGGTCGATCCCGGCATCGATGATCCAGACAGCGACGGTATCTTTAAGGCAGGCGTGCTGGCCAATGTGCTGCAACTGCTGAAATTGCCCGACGGCACTGTAAAAGTACTGGTTGAGGGACAAGCGCGGGTGCGCATCACTGAATACCTCGAGAACGACAGCTTCTTTGAGGCGCGTGCCGAATATCTGACCGAGGTGCCCGGCGATGCCATCACGACCGAGGCGCTTCTGCGTTCCGTTGGTGATGAGTTTGCGCGCTATGCCAAGGTTAAAAAGAACGTGCCCGAGGAGGCGCTGACTGCTGTTGGCGACGCCACGGATGCCGCACGTCTCGCTGATCTGGTTGCCGGTCATTTGGGCATCGAGGTCGAGCAAAAGCAGGACCTCTTGGAAACGCTGAGCGTGTCTGACCGTCTGGAGAAGGTCTATGGCCTGATGCAGGGTGAGTTATCCGTGCTGCAAGTTGAGAAAAAAATCAAAACCCGCGTGAAAACGCAGATGGAGAAAACCCAGCGCGAATACTATTTGAATGAGCAAATGAAGGCCATTCAGAACGAGCTGGGCGATGGTGAAGACGGCAAGAACGAAGTTGCCGAACTCGAAGAGCGCGTCGCCGCGACGAAACTGAGTAAAGAGGCCCGCGAGAAGGCGGATGCCGAAATCAAAAAACTCAAGAACATGTCGCCCATGTCTGCCGAAGCGACCGTTGTGCGCAACTACCTCGACTGGATGCTGTCCATTCCGTGGGGCGTAAAGTCGCGCATCAAAAAGGACCTCGGGAAAGCCGAGGCTGTGCTTGATGCCGATCACTACGGGCTTGAGAAGGTCAAAGAGCGTATTGTTGAGTACCTTGCGGTGCAGCAACGCTCAACCAAGCTGAAGGG
>RCNE010000432.1_pt1 | contig 43048 bp, 41 predicted proteins | sample 2041361 | NCBI WGS metagenome assembly RCNE01 (sample SAMN09708229, study PRJNA481090) | Marine sediment metagenome, whole genome shotgun sequencing project. | reverse complement strand
TCTTGAAACGAACGGGGCGTGTCTGACATGCTTTTGTCCTTTGCCATTTGGCGCTCTTACTAGGGTGCGCCAGCCCAAGGGTCAATCAGCGGCGACACAGATGCGCCCAGTGGTCGCAAATGGGTAGAAACTACGGCAAACAGTCGCTTCGTATATGGGAATCACCGCTAAATACTGTTTTACGTCCCGTAAAGTATTCCTACGAGAGATTTTAAACCGATGCTGCGCATTTTCACGGCCCTACTCACTGCACTCACCTTGTGTATCTCAACCGCTGCCCATGCGCAGTCAAATGATCCAGATGAGGTCGTTTGGGTTCAGATCGAAGCCCAGCCATCACTGGCCCGTGCCACAGACCGCGCGCGGGCATACACAACCTTGCTCGAAGACGTGAACGGATTTGCCGTGGGCGGCGGATGGTATGCGGTTGTTGTCGGCCCCTATCGCCGCGCCGATGCTTTTATCGTTCTGCGCCAATACCTCCGCGAGGGTCTGATCCCGCGCGACAGCTTCATCCAGAGCCGCAACCGCCTAGGACAGCAGTTCTGGCCCGTGGGCGCAAATGTGCTGGGAAATGGTGCTGTTGAGGTACCTAACAGCACCGAGCCCGCGCAACAGCCCGAAGAAGCCCCAGTTGTTGCAGAACTTGCACCGGAACCAGCAGCCGAGCCTGAACGACAGCCCGCAGACGAGACACCATCCGAGGCACAGCGCCGCGAGCGTGATCTGACCCGCGACGAGAAAAAACAGCTTCAGGTAATGCTGCAATGGGCCGGGTTTTATACTGCGGGCATTGATGGCTCATTCGGCCGTGGCACGCGAAACTCCATGGCTGCATGGCAAGAAGCGAACAATTTCGAGAAGACCGGCATCCTGACAACCCTCCAGCGTGCGACGTTGAAGAACCAATATAACGCTGTGCTGAATGGCTTGGGACTTCAAACCGTACGTGATGCACAGGCGGGGATCCAGATGACCCTGCCGATGGATGTCGTGAAATTTGACCGCTACGAGCCGCCATTTGCGCAGTACACGCCAACAGGCGACATCCAAGCGCGCGTGTTGCTCATCAGCCAGCCGGGCGATCAGGATACTCTGTTTGGCCTCTATGAGATCATGCAAACACTTGAGATCGTCCCACTGAGCGGTCCGCGTGAGCGCAACAATTCAAACTTTACCCTTGTGGGCGAAAACGGCCGCATGATCAGCTATACCGAGGCCACTCTTGAAAACGGCGAGATCAAAGGCTTCACCTTGTTGTGGCCTGCGGGCGATGAAGAGCGCCGCCGCCGCTTGCTTGCCGAAATGCGCAGCAGTTTTGCCCGCATGCCGGGCGTGCTCAGCGCCTCTGCTGGAGATGCTTCGCAACAATCCATTGACCTGATTTCCGGCTTGCAAATCCGCAAGCCAAAGATGTCTCGCTCGGGCTTTTTCATCAATAATGTGGGCAATGTCGTCACCACCTCCGCTGCCGTGCAAAGCTGCTCGCGCATCACGCTCGATGGCGACACGGATGCCGAGATTGTGGCAGATGACACCGCGCGCGGTGTGGCCCTTCTAAGGCCAAAAGCAGCGCTTGCCCCTTTGGAGATTGCCAGCTTCGCACGCCAGCCCGGGCGTCTTCAGAGCGAAGTTGCGACGGCGGGTTACTCCTTTGAGGGTGTCCTCAGTTCCCCATCCATGAATTTCGGCACGCTGGCGGATATCCGTGGCCTGCAAGGGGAAGAAAACATCAGCCGCCTCGCCTTGCGCACACGTGCCGGTGATGCTGGCGGTCCTGTCCTTGACCGCACAGGCGCTGTGATCGGCATGATGACCGCAGCACCGGAAGGTGGGCCTCAGCTGCCTGATGATGTGAGCTTTGCACTGGCCTCCGCAACTGTTGTCGCAGTAACCAATGATGCAGGCATCAAATTGCCTGAAGCCGCTGCCGAAGGCACCGCAAGCCTCACTGCGTTCCAACTGTCCGAAAAGGCCAGCGGGATGACCGTCCTGGTAAGCTGCTGGGAATAAAGACAGATGGACGCCTGTGGTGACGGATCGGAATTTTCAAAAATTCCGATCCGTTGTTTGAGAGAAACGGCTCTCCGCCCGAGGCTTAAGCAGTAAGCGCAGGTGTCGCATAGATCAGCGTTGGGCCATCCGCCTCAAACGCAGCCAACACAGCATCCTGGAACGCCTGAATCGTTTGCGGCGCTTCCGCGCGCGCGCCAAAGGCCTCGGCCAATTTGCAAAAGTCAGGGTTCCGCGCGATTACCGCATTGGGGGCAATCTGAGCGCGTACCATGCTGTCTTCGATCTCACCCAGTTTACCATTATCCCATAGGATGATTGGCAGGCTCAGCCCCAACTCAACGGCGACGCCAAGTTCCTGCATCGTATAGTGAAATCCGTAGTCTCCGATGATCGCCACCGTCGGTTTGCCCCTGCGCGAAATCGCTCCACCGATGGCAGCAGGCGTGGCGTAGCCCAGCGTGCCAAATCCGTAGGGGTGATGCCAGTGTCCTGGGCGGTCCATGTCCCAGACCTCCTTGGCGACATAGGCGAATTGCGTCATGTCGGAATAGATCATCGTATCCGCAGGCACGACTTCACGCAGGGCGTCACACAGCGGCACAATGCCGGGCCGCTCCGCATCTGTCTCTGCCCGCCAACGCGCCCGCGCTTTGGTGACCTCAGCCGCGCTCCAGTCACTGGCTTGTGGCGCTTCAATGCCGTCAACGAGTGCAGCCAAAAATAGCCCTGCATCCATTTGTACAGGCAGTTCAGCCCGTTGCGGATCACTTAAAACTTCCGCATCAATGTCCACACGGATCATTTGCGCAGTATGGCCCAGATGCGACCGCCAGATGTCTACCTCCGCCAATTCGGTGCCGATGGCGATCACCAGATCCGCTTGGGCGATGATCCCCGCGCTGTCAGGCCGCGCAAGTGCCGCTCCAAAGAACAGTGGGTCATTAGGCGCCATGATGCCCCGCCCTGCATATGTGACGAAGCTGGCAGCACCAAGCGCCTTCACAACCGCACGCGCAGCAACACTTGCCTGCGCTGCACCGCCACCGAAAACAAACATCGGCTTTTTTGCGGCCTTGATATGCGCCAACAACGTACCAAGCTCCCCCTTAAGGGATTGTGCCTGCTGCGCAGGCACCACGGGCGCTGCCGCTGGCAGCGCCTCCGCTTGAAGCGCGGCAATGGGCACTTGGAGATGTTTGCTGCGGGGGCGCCCTGTCGCAAACTCCTGAAATGCGCGGTCCACCAGACCGTAGGCCGCCTGCGCACTCGGCGCTGTGTGCGACCAGTCACAAACCGTCCCCGCTGCAATCTCCTGATCCTTCATCTGGTGCAATTGTCCGCGCCGCGCCGCCGTTTCGTCCAGACAGCTTGAGATCACCAGCATCGGTACACTGTCCGAATAGGCCTGCCCCATCGGCGTCATGATATTGCACAGGCCCGGCCCGGTGATCACATAGGCCACACCTGGCTTGCCGGAAGCGCGGGCATAGCCGTCGGCCATGAACCCCGCCCCCTGCTCGTGACGGGCCAGCACATGGGTGATCCCCGCCTCCTCGATCCCGCGGTACATCTCCTGATTATGCACACCCGGGATGCCGAAAATCACATCGACTCCGCGCGCTTTTAGCATGTGGGATATTTGCGCGCCCAGCGGACGGGTCAAAGGGTCAGACATTAGGCTCTCCAGAATTTCACAGTAAATATGACGTAGACTACCATCAGCTCCAACCGTCCCAGCAACATCGCCAGCGTCAAAATCCACTTCGCAGTGTCGTTAAGGGATGAAAAGTTGCCCGCAGGACCGATGGTATCGCCCAATCCGGGACCAATATTGCCCAACGCGGCAGCGGCACCCGACACGGAGGTCACAAAATCCAATCCCGTCATGGAGAGCGCCACGGCGACCAATCCCAAGGTCACAATGAAGAACATGAAAAACGACATGACGGAGGCCAGCACTTCTTCGGTCACAAGCCGCCCGTCGTAGCGTGGAGTAAAGATACCATGCGGAGAGCGAATGCGTTGAAGTTGTGCACGGATGGATGCGAACAGGAGCTGGTAGCGGAATACTTTGATCGAGCACGCGGTTGAGCCCGCGCACCCCCCGATCAGCCCCATAAAGAAGAAGAGCGCCACCGCGAACCCGCCCCATTGCATGTAATCGACAGAGGCATAGCCGGTACCGGAAATGATGGACGTTACATTAAACAGCGTCTCGCGCACGGCCTGCTCGTTGCTCAGATGCACCCCGTTGTCCAACAGCAACACCAGCAAGATCACCAGCACCGCAATTGTCATTACAAAGCCACGCACTTGGGGGTCACGGTGCAGCGCCATCGGGTTGCCGTTGATCAACTGGACATACCGCACGAAAGGCAGCGCCGAGAGCAGCATGAAGAGTGCGGCCACATATTCAAGCGGCCCCTGAAACTCCCCGAAAGAGGCATCGTAATTCGAAAACCCGCCCGTCGAGATCGTGGTCATCGCATGAGCCGTTGCATCGAATACATCCATCCCAAGCGAGATATAAACAAGCGCACAGATCATCGTGAACGCTACGTAGAGCCCTGAAATCTGTGTCGCGATCTGTCCCGCCCGCGGTAAGATTTTGCCAAAAGTATCAAAACCTTCAGACTTAAAAATCTGCATCCCACCCACGCGCAGCTCTGGCAAAAAGACCATCGCGACGACAATGATACCAATCCCGCCGAGCCATTGCAGGATCGCACGCCAGATCAGCAAACCTTTGGGCATATCATCAAGCCCCGAAAAAACGGTGGCACCCGTGGTGGTAAGCCCTGACATGGCCTCGAAAACCGCATCCACTGTCCGCGAGTCCGTTTCACCCAGCACAAATGGGATCGCACCAAACAGCGGCAACGCCACCCAAACAGAAGATGTGAGCAAGAATGTTTGCTGGATCGTCAATCCCTCGCGCACACCACTGGCACAGGCCAGCGCGATGGCGATGCCACCCATCAGCGTAATAACTGCACTTTGCAAAAAGACGGGCCATTGACCCCGACCCTCGGCCAAATCAACAAGCAGCGGGATGAACATAGCCACCCCGAGCACGGCCACCAATAGGCCAATTACATATCCAACAGGGCGCAGATCCATCTGCGCAGATGGTTGGCGCGCATAACACCAAGTGTCAAGCAACAGCGCGCCCTAAGGGAGCCCCTTCGAAATGCAAAAAGCCCGTGTCAGGACCTGATACGGGCACTGAACACGGGCTTTCTCCTAACGCAGTAGATTAGGTGTAATAGAGGTCTCGGAACACATGATGGACGATATCGTCACGCTTGATGCCAATACTGGCCAATTCGGCATCGGATTTTGCCTGAAGCGCTTCGATACGGTGAAAGCGAGAGGACGCCTCGGTTGCGCGCATGATGCTCGCACCAATTGATCTGAAAATATCTGCCAACTGAGCAAGGCCTGTGCGGGCGCTCATGAAAGGTGCGGATGTGATGCTCATGCCACGGGCTGGGATTTGGGCGGCGAAATTCTCGGATGCGGTTTGATAGGTCATCGTATATGCCTTCGTTCTTTTCTGTATCAGCGCGGGATCATCCCCGTGCTGATGAAATAGGCACCGCTGCAGTGCAGCACCACCACCAAAACTGCATAGCCGTCCCGCGCTACACGCAATCAGCACATGCAGGATCCTGTTGTGAAAAATAAAAAGGCCACCCCGTCTGTCGGAATGGCCTTCATAGTTAGATATGGGATTTCGTGATTAGCCTACGTGGAACAATGTGTTGAACAACTTTGGATCAAAGCTTGATTGCGCAAAGGTTGGCCCTTCGGTTAGCACACTTACCGCGTCATGGCTGTGCAAGCTTTCCTGATGACTGGCGATCACGCGAAAATCAGCAATCCGCGCATCCGCCAACAGCTGCTCACAGAACAGGCGTGCTGCATCCTCAACAAATATCGGATTTGCGGCATTCAACTCGGCAAAGGCTTGCTCGTCCTCGCGCTTGACCATGACCTGCGTCTCGGTCGGCACGGCACGGCGACACGCCTCGATCAAGTCCTCGAACCAAAGACAGTTCGCACCTTCTTCCAGCAGCACAGAAACCCGCGCAACAGAGCGCTGCGAATGGGGCGTGGCCAACTGGTTGCGGGTTGCGCGTGCGTGCTCGGACAACTCAAGCGAACAGGGGCATGTGCTAGAATAGACATAGTCGAGATGGATGATCTGCTGGCGTACTCCCGCCTGCTCAACCAACTCAAGCGCCACATCGTAATACTGATACCCCTCAAGGCCAGAGCGCAGGCTGCTGATCTTCATTGGAAAAGAAAATCGCATCTGGATACGCGCGTCAAAGCTCTCCAGATCGGAGATGTAGTCGTCCAGCGCTGCCTCGATCACCTTAAAGCTGAACGTGCTTTCCGCGTGTTTGTAAAAGCTGCGCATGATGCGCGACATGTTGATGCCCTTTTTGTCCGCGTCGAGGCTTACGGTGCCGGTCACGGAGGTCTCGAGCGTGAACGGACCGCTATCGCGCGTCTCGAACTGCACAGGCAGGCGGAAATTAGAAATCCCCACATGCTGAATTTGCTGCTTGGTCCCCCTGATCAGGCTGGATGGGCCATTTTGCAGGTCAGGCAGGCTTGCCTTATACTCAGGCTCGATCTCGAAATCGTCAGGATACGCACGCTCGAACAGGGGGTAGGCAGCCCCCCCCTGAAGCAACTGTGCCACCGCAGGATCAAGCGTGGCCAGCTCCGCTGCATCGGCGTTTGACGCCCACGCGCGCAATGTCTCAAGCGCTTCTTCCGCCGCGATACGGTCCGGAATTGCAGTGATTGGTGTTGCGATATTCATGGGTAGCCCCCTAAACGGTCAGGAACCATATGTAGGCTCCTAAATGCACATTGCCAAAGTTTTATCCGACTTAACGGGGAAATAGCGACGTCGCCCCCTTAATTTACGCCTCCAACGCCTGCAAAAAATCTGCAATCAGATCATCGGCATCTTCCAACCCGATGCTGATGCGCACCAGACCCGGCGTGATTCCAAGGCTGACTTTCTGATCTTCGGGCAACCGTTGGTGCGTGGTCGTGGCAGGATGCGTCATGATGGTTTTCGCATCACCAAGATTGTTAGAAATCAGCCCGATCTGCACAGCGTTGAGGAAGCGGAAAGCGCCCTCTTTGCCACCTGCAACATCGATAGCCAAAACGGTGCCGCCCGCACCCATTTGCGCTTGGGTCAGCGCGTGTTGCGCATGATCCTCAAGCCCTGGATAGATCACCGCATTGAGACCCGCATGCCCCTGCAGCGCCTGCGCCACCGCCAGTGCAGTAGCGGTTTGCGCCCGCACCCGCAGCCCCATGGTCTCCAGCCCTTTGAGCATCACCCACGCGGTAAACGGCGACATGGAACCGCCCGTATGCTTCATATAAGGCTCAACAGTGCCACGGATAAATTCGCGAGAGCCGAGGATCACACCCCCAAGGGTCCGGCCCTGCCCGTCAATATGCTTGGTGGCCGAATAAATAACCACATCAGCGCCCTGCTCAAAAGCGCGCGAATAGACTGGCGTGGCAAATACATTGTCAATCAGCACCAGCGCACCTTTTGCATGGGCGAGCGCACAAACAGATTCGATATCAATCACTTCCAGCGTGGGATTCGAGATCGATTCGAAAAACACTGCCTTGGTATCCTCACGGATCGCGGCCTCCCACTGCCCCAAATCAGTACCGTCGACAAAGGTCACCTCAACACCGAAGCGGATGAGGATATCTTCCAACACATAAAGGCATGATCCAAACAGCGCGCGGGCAGAGACCACGTGATCTCCCGCCTTGAGCATCGAGGTCAGCGCACCGGATACCGCTGCCATGCCGGAGGCTGTAGCAAAGGCATCTTCTGCCCCTTCCAACGCCGCAATCCGCTCCTCAAACATCTTGACCGTCGGGTTGCCGTAACGGGCATAGATGAACTCGTCATCCCCCGACTGAATGAACCGCTGCTCTGCATGCTCGGCGCTGTCATAGACAAAGCCCTGGGTCAGGAATATCGCCTCCGAGACCTCACCATACTGGCTGCGCCGTGTTCCTGCGTGGACCGCTGTTGTGGATGGTTTCCAGCTATTACTCATCGCTATTTTATCCTTTGCACACCTCTGGTGTGACTTCCTCTGTGCGCCCATCAAAGGGGTGGGCACAAAAAAACCCCAAACGCGGTCAAGCGAAAGGGGGCTTTCATCCTGACCTTTTAGCGGAATGTTTAACGTGGCCCGCAATCCGGTAACAAATCGCCACATGTTTGGATTAGGATATCTGCGCTGTGGGGTCAAGCATCCCGCGCCCTTGCCCCGCGTGGCAAAACACGCATCATGGCGCCTAAACCGCTTGAGAGGACCGCAGACATGCCCACCCCCATCGATCTTTACTATTGGCCCACGCCGAACGGCTGGAAAATATCCGTCTGCCTTGAGGAAATGGACCTACCGTTCACCACGCACCTGATCAACATCGGTAAAGGCGACCAGTTTGACCCCGATTTCCTGAAAATCGCCCCAAACAACCGTATGCCTGCCATCACTGATCCTGACGGGCCAGACGGCGCGCCAATATCTATCTTCGAGAGCGGCGCAATCTTGCAATACCTCGCCCGCAAGACAGGTCAGTTTTGCGGTAAAACTGAGCGGGACCGCATCGCCGTCGATCAATGGCTCATGTGGCAGATGGGGGGCCTTGGCCCCATGGCGGGACAAGCGCATCACTTTCTCAAATTCGCACCCAAAGCCGATCCGCCTCAAGATATCCCCTACGCCAAAGACCGCTACCGTTCCGAGACAACCCGCCTCTACGGCGTACTGGACCGGCAATTGGCAAAGAATGAATTCGTCGCAGGGGACTTCATCTCGATTGCGGACTTCTCGATCTGGGGGTGGGCGTCCTTGTGGGAAGGACAGCAACAAACGCTGGAAGACAAACCCCACATGGCCCGCTGGCTGGACGTAATGGGTGCACGCAAGGGGGTACAAGCAGGCCGCGCATTACACGCCGATCTGCGCAAGTAAGGCGAAATGCTCGCCAAGAATTAACTTCAGCCCGCGTCGTCACCCTCTTCGATGACATAGGGCTGGAGCTGTGCAAACTGCCAGAACAAGAAAACCATCAGAACCACCGGAAAAGCAAAAGTCTCGATTTTCACCCACGCATCGGTGGACATGGTCCGCCAGATCACCTCATTCGCAATCGCCAACACGCCAAATGCCATGGCCAGCCGCTTGGTCAGGATCATCCAGCCCGCGTGCTGCATCGGCATCATATCAGCCATCACATATTCCAACCAGGAGCGACCGCGCAGCAGCCCCACCGTCAGGATCAGCGCCAACAGGCCATAAACAATGGTGGTTTTCATTTTGAAAAATCGCTCGTCGTTGAACCAAGCTGTCAGCCCGCCAAAGAAGATCACCATAAACGCAGTGAACACCTGCATCCGGCTCAGCTTTCCGGTCAGCGCCCACAAAATCCCCATGGAGATCAACAAGATCGGCACAAAGACGACCGCAGCCACAATAAATCCGGTGTATTCCGTCCCGCCAAAGGTGAACACATCATCCTTGATCCGGATATAGAGCACAAAGAACGCAAGCGTCGGGCCAAGCTCGAGCACCTGTTTCAGGATTGGATTGATCTCACGCGCGTTTGCCATCACTAGCCTCCAAATTCCACGATCACGGCCCCGAGTGCGATCAGCGCCATAAGGGCGATGCGCCTCGGGCCGACAGTCTCTTTGAGCACCAACCACCCGATCAGGGCAGCAAACACCGTTGATGTTTCTCTCAATATTGCGGCTTCGCCCACGTTATCAAGGCGCGTTGCCATCATAATCGAACCAAAGCTCATGAAGGCGATCACGCCGCCGATCACACCGCGCTGCATCAGCGGCCCCACAGCAGGCGGACTGTCCATCGCATGCCAGCGCCGATAGGCAATGATCGGCATCAAAAAACCGTCAATCATGAAAAACCACGCCAGAAAGGTAAACGGATTGGCCGTCGCGCGAATGCCGTACGCATCAAACGTGGTGTAAAGTGCAACAAACAGGCCCGTCACAAATGCCAGTGCCAAGGCGATGTTTAGCGTCTCCCGCTCCGCCTGTAGATACAGCATGTTGTACGCGGCCAAGCCAAAGATACCCGCCATCAGAACAGCCACGCCCAACCATTGGGTACCGTTGAACACTTCTCCAAACAGCCAATAGGCCCCGATCACGGTAAAAAGCGGCCCCGTCCCGCGCACCACGGGATAGACAACTGTATATGCGCCCTTGGTGTAAGCAGCGGCCTGCAAGAATTTGTAAAGACAGTGGATTACCCAAGCGCCTGCAAAGATGGGCCACATATGCGGCTCGGGCCATGGCACAACAAACAATGCAAAGGGCGCGGCCATCAGACAATAAGATCCGTCAATCGCCCCGCGCGTCAGCCACGGGTCATGCCGCCCCTTTTGCAACGCGCCAAACACCGCATGCAAAAATGCCGCCGACAGCGCAAGCGCCAGCGCAAGGCGATGACCCGCCTCCGTCCCCTCAATCGAGATAAGCCAGTCTGTCACGCGATTAGCGGTCCAGTCCTGTCAACGCATCTGCAAATTCTTGCGGGTCAAACGCTTGGAGATCGTCGATTTGTTCGCCCACCCCAATCGCATGGATCGGCAGACCGAATTTATCCGCGAGGGCGACCAGCACACCGCCTTTGGCCGTCCCATCAAGCTTGGTCATGACAAGGCCCGACACATCGGAAATTTCCTGAAACACTTTCACTTGATTAATGGCATTTTGCCCCGTCGTGGCATCCAGCACCAGCAGCGTATTGTGTGGCGCGTCAGGGTCTTTCTTGCGGATCACCCGCACGATCTTGGCCAGTTCCTCCATCAGATCGCCACGGTTCTGCAACCGCCCCGCCGTGTCGATCATCAGCAGATCGGCACCATCAGCCTCGGCCTTCACCATCGCATCAAAGGCAAGGCTCGCCGGATCGGACCCCTGCGGCGCGGTGAGCACTGGCACGCCTGCCCGCTCCCCCCAGACCTGCAACTGCTCCACAGCGGCTGCGCGGAATGTATCCCCCGCCGCAATCACCACTTTCTTACCCGCAGCGCGAAACTGGCTGGCCAGCTTCCCAATCGTCGTCGTTTTGCCAGAGCCATTGACGCCGACCACCAACACGATCTGCGGTTTCTTTGTGTAGATCGGCAACGGCTTGGCTACAGGCTCCATAATCCGTGCAATTTCGTCGCTCATCAGGGTTTTGATCTCCTGAACCGACAGCTTCTTGCCCAAGCGTCCTTCGGCCATATTCGCCGTCACGCGCAGGGCCGTATCTACGCCCATATCCGCCGCAATCAGCAGCTCTTCAAGCTGCTCAAGCATCGCATCGTCCAACACACGGCGCACAACAGGCGCATCACTGCCTCGCCCCATCAAACGGCCCAGTAGCCCACGCTTGGGTACTGGCTCCACAGGCTCTGCATCCAACATCGGGGCCACAGGTGTCAGCGTTGTGCGCAAAGGCTCCACCGTCCGCGCCGCTGCCTCTGCCGCTTGCTCGGCTTGTTCCTGCGTCTCACGCGCGGCCTTCTCTGCTGCCTCGGCTTGCGCAACGCGGACCGCTTCGGCCGCTTCCTCAACTTGACGCTTTTGTGCCGCCTCGGCAGCCTGTGCGGCGGCTTCGGCTTCTTGTGCCACTTGCTCTGCTTGTCGTTGCTGGTCCGCTTGCGCCTCGGCTTCCGCTGCGCGTGCTGCGACCGCTTTTTCCCGCGCGTCAGATGCAGCACGTGCTGCCGCAGCGGCCTCTGCCTCCACCCGCGCTTGCTCTTGCGCGCGCGCCTCCTCTATCGCGCGGGCTTCTTCCGCAATCCGCTGCTCTTCGCGCCTGGCGGCCTCGGCTGCCGCCTCCGCCTCGCGACGCAGCGCCTCTTCATCGACCTGTGGCGCGACGGGTGCCTCTAGGAGCGCGTCCTCAGCCTGCCCCCCATCACTCACAATCGCCTCAAGCCCCTCATCAATCTTGGATGAAGATTTGAACAATTTGTCTTTGAGCTTTTTGAAAAATGCCACGCGTCTGGGTCTCCGGCTTATAGTGTTCCCCTGATCTACCCCCTTGGGCCATGGGATGGAAGGGTGCGCGATTGACAAGCCTGCACACTGACGCCACCAACATATCATGCGATATCTTATGATCATTCTGATGTTCCTAGGCGTTTTTGGCATTTCGACTTTGCCCGCCCATGCCGATCCGCGTGACGCAAAATGCAGCACCGGGAAATGGGGCCACGCACATTGCATCCGGCCAGAGCATTTTGTCTATGACACCTGCAATGCAATCGAGGTTTTCAGCACCCGCCACGGTCTCGACACCGGTTTTTTTGCCCGCCTGATCTGGCAGGAAAGCCGCTTTGATCCAAACGCGCTCAGCCATGCAAACGCACGCGGCATTGCACAGTTCATCCCCTCTACTGCCCACCAGCGGGGCCTCAAAGACCCCTATAACCCCGCTGATGCATTGGATCATTCCGCGCAATATCTGTCCGAAATGGTAAAGAAATACGGGAACGAGGGCATGGCCGCTATCGGATACAATGGTGGGGAGCGGCGCGCAGAAGGTTTCTTGGAAGGTAAAGGCCTTGCCTCCGAGACAATTAGTTACGTGCCCATTATTACCGGCCTCACGGCTGAGCAATGGCGCGATGCTCCACCCAAAGACCCTGATTTTAGTCTTGCTCGGGACATAGCTTTCAGAGCCGCCTGTACCGAGATGGCCCTTAACCGGCGCCTCACGCCAATCAAACGAGCAAAACCTTCCCCGCCTCCGATCAAGCCTTGGGGTGTGCAACTCGGCTTTGGCACGTCTAAGAATTCGGCCATGGCGAAGGTGAAAACCCAAACCCGCAGTTGCCGTGGTCAGGTCCAGCGCGAAAAGCTCGATTTGATCTACATGAAAAATAGGGTGGCGGGGAAGAAAGGCTATTTCTTCGCCCGCATCGGCCGCAACACACGCCAGAACGCAACCAAATTATGCGACAGCCTCAAACGTCAGGGCTGTGGCTGTCTGGTGAAGCAAAACAAATGACAGTTGCTACACGGTGCATAGCCCAACGCCCCAAACAGGACGACTGGGCGATGGGCTTATATCTCGTCTGAGAAATGCTTCATTGTCATGCGGATCGGGTTAGGTGCGGCCTGACCCAAGCCGCAGATGGACGCATCCACCATGGCCGAGGACAGCTCTTCCAACAGCCCCTGATCCCAGCGGTCCGCCTGCATCAACTGTACCGCTTTGCCACAGCCGACACGGCAAGGCGTACACTGGCCACAGCTTTCGTCCTCAAAAAACCGCAGCATATTAAGTGCCGCATCGCGTGCGCGGTCCTTATCCGACAGGATCACCACAGCAGCAGAACCGATGAAGGAGCCGTGCGGTTGCAGCGTGTCAAAATCAAGCGGGATATCGTTCATGCTGGCTGGCAGCAGACCGGAAGAAGGCCCACCAGGCTGATACGCTTTGAACGTATGCCCATCGGCCATGCCCCCTGCCGCCTCAATCACATCCATCACGGTTGAGCCTGCGGGGAGCAAGTACACGCCCGCGTTCGCCACGCGGCCCGAGACTGAGTAACTGCGCAGGCCTTTGCGGCCATTCTTCTCGACGCTCGACAAAATCTCCGGCCCTTCACGGCAGATGCGCGCAACCCAATGCAATGTCTCGATGTTGTGCACCAGCGTCGGGCGGCCAAAAATACCCACCTGCGCCACGAAGGGCGGGCGGTGACGGGGCATGCCGCGCTTGCCCTCAATGCTTTCGATCATCGCGGATTCCTCGCCGCAGATGTAGGCCCCCGCCCCGCGCCGCAATTCGATATAACCCGCAGGAACAACGCCAGCGTCTTCCAATGCGGCAATCTCGACAGCCAGAATATGCAACACTGCAGGATATTCGTCGCGCATGTAGATATAGGCGCGCTCCGCTTCCACGGCCCATGCGGCGATTAGCATACCCTCAAGGAACAGATGCGGCACCCGCTCAAGATAGTACCGGTCTTTGAACGTCCCGGGCTCGCCTTCGTCGCCGTTTACAGCGAGATAGCGTACCCCTTCATTGGCGCGCACAAAGCCCCATTTTTTCCCCGACGGGAAACCCGCACCGCCCAGACCGCGCAGCCCTGAAGCCAGCACCTTCTCCTGTACTGCCTCCCAATTGCCATTCTCACGCAGGTCGACCAACGTGGTGTAACCACCATTTGCCGCGTAGTCGGCATAGGTCTCATATTCGGGGATATGCGCGTGGGTATCGCCCGCCGCAATAGCAGCATGCACTTTTTCGGGTGTGGCATTGTCGATATGTGCATGACCCAGTTCCAGCACAGGGGCGGTATCACAACGGCCCATACAGGGCGCACGCAGCACGCGGACCTCGCTCGCGTCCAGACCGTCTTCTAAAGCAGCCTTCAACGCCTGCGCGCCCGCCAATTCACAGCTCAGCGAATCGCACACGCGGATGGTTAGCGCAGGTGGCGGGGTTTCGCCCTCTTTCACCACGTCAAAATGCGCATAGAAGGTCGCGACCTCGTATACTTCCGCCATGCTCATGCGCATTTCTTCGGCCAAGGCGCGAAGATGGGCGGCAGAAAGATGGCCAAACTTGTCTTGAATGAGGTGCAGATGCTCGATGAGCAGGTCACGTTCGCGCGGCTCTGCGTCCAGCAGATCACGCACCTCACCCCATGCTTTGTCTTCCAGCTGGCGGCCCTTGGTATGGCGGCGACCTTTGCCCTTGCCGGACTTCCAAACACCCTTGTCCGGAGTGTTCTTTCCCGAGCCGTTTTTATCCGTATCCAGCGCCATGACCATCGTCCCCTATTCTCTTTGGGCAACACTACCAAATCGCCCCCGCAAGGTTGAGGTGAAAAGCGACAATATGACGGTCCTTTGCGCGTTGCGCGGTCGCGTAATGATGCCCATCGGAAACCTCACGCACCTCTGGCGATGGCAGTCGACATCTGGCATGTTGCTCACATGAAAATCATGACCCTGATCCTTTGCGCGCTATGCGCGTTGCCTATCGTCGCCGCGGCGCAGATGAGCGCGGAAGAATTCGACGCCTACACGCGCGGTAAAACCCTCTATTACGGCAATGGTGCAGAGCCGTATGGTGCAGAGATATACCTGCCCAATCGCCGCGTGCGCTGGTCGTTTCTTGATGGTGAATGCAAGGATGGGCAATGGTATGAGGCGAACGGGATGATCTGCTTCACCTATGATGACAGGCCAGAGCCGCAGTGCTGGAGCTTCGAGCGAGGGACAAATGGCTTAATCGCCCGGTTCGAAAACAATCCGGCGATTACGCCGCTCTACGAGGCAACTGAGAGCACCGAAGAGTTACTTTGCTTGGGGCCTAAAATTGGTGTTTGAGCGGTTTTGGAAGTTCGGATTGTTGGACAAAAGAAATGGGGACTTGGTTTAGGGGGTTACGGTAACCTTTCCATCGGCAAACTGGATTTCCAGTGCCTTTTGCTGTGCCGCTTGCGTGCTGCTGGTAATCACGGCACCGCCACTGCGCACGACGGCAAAGCCCCGCTCCAATGTCGCCTCATAGCCAAGCGTCCGGCGCAAGCGCTCGGCGGCCGCGATCTGGCTTTGCCATGCATTTATCTGCCGGTTGCCAACATCCGAAAGCCCTTTCGTTGCGCGGGTGAGGCGTGCCGCTTGCAGCTTTCGCTCGCGCTCTAATGCCGGGGCCAACCGCTTGGAACGATCCTCCAGGCGCTGCCTATTTTGGGTAAGCTTATTGCGCAAGGTTTGCGGGCGCAGCGCGCCGCTCAGGTCAGACAGATGCATTTTCCGGCGCTGCACACCTGCCATTAATGCAGGGTCAAGCCGCGCCACTGCACGTTCCAGCCGCAGTTTTGGTGTATCAACCAATGTCGATGCGCGCGCCAACCTATCGCCTGCGCGGTCGAGGCGTTGGCGCGGGGTATCAAGCAGGCTGTCAGGGCGCGGCAGCGCGCGTGACATATCCCGAAGGCGCTGGCCGCGTTGGATCAACCCTTGGCTCAAGGCGCGGCTCATGCGGGCGTGCTGCTGATCAAGATAGGCCATCAGCTCGTGACGGACTGGAACGGCAAGTTCTGCCGCCGCCGTGGGTGTGGGTGCGCGCACGTCCGAGGCATAGTCGATCAGGGTTGTGTCCGTCTCGTGGCCCACCGCAGAGATCAGCGGGATGTCAGAGGCGGCAGCAGCGCGCACCACCGATTCTTCGTTAAATCCCCAAAGGTCCTCGACCGACCCGCCGCCCCGTGCGACGATGATCAGATCGGGACGTGGCAATGCACCACCGGGGGTTAGGCGGTTAAAGCCCTCTATGGCGCGGGTTACTTCGGGGGCGCATTTGTTCCCCTGCACAGCGACCGGCCAGATCAGCACCTTGCGCGGGAAACGGTCGCGCAAACGGTGCAGAATATCGCGGATGACCGCACCTGACGGGGATGTGACCACGCCGATGATTTCGGGCAGATAGGGTAGCGGGCGTTTGCGGGCCACATCAAACAGGCCCTCAGCCGCCAGCGCCGCTTTGCGCTTTTCCAGAATTGCCATGAGCGCGCCCATGCCTGCGGGTTGGATATCTTCAATGATAATCTGGTACTTAGATTGACCCGGAAAAGTGGTGATGCGGCCTGTCGCAATGACCTCCATCCCTTCCTCGGGCATGGTGATAAGTTTGGACGCCACCCCTTTCCAGATGATCCCTGCCATGACGGCTTTGTCATCCTTGAGATCGAGATAGACATGACCCGAACGCGGCAGACTCACGCGGCCTACTTCAGCGCGGACACGGACGTGACCAAATTCGTTCTCGATCACGCGTTTGATCGCACCCGATAGTTCCCCAACCGTGTATTCAGGGCTGTTGCCCGCCGCCGGGGCGTCTTCGGGGCCATCATCAAACAGATCCATCGGTGCGTCCTTGTGCATGCCTCGCCCCCAGCATAAAACGCCGATCAACGAGTTCCAAGGGAGTGCGCGCCATGAATATTCTAATCCTCGGCAGCGGTGGTCGTGAACACAGCCTTGCGTGGGCAGTTTTGCAGAACCCCAAATGTGACAAACTCATCGTGGCGCCGGGCAATGCGGGCATTGCCCAGATCGCCGATTGCGCAACGATTGACATCAACGATGGCGGCACAGTGGTAGAGTTCGCTGCGCGCAATAACATTGATTTTGTGATCGTCGGACCAGAGGCACCGCTCGCGGCTGGCGTGGCGGACCGTTTGCGCGAGGCCGGTGTGCTGGTCTTCGGCCCGTCCAAAGCGGCCGCCGCCTTGGAAGCGTCAAAAGCGTTCACCAAAGAGATTTGCGATGCGTGTAACGCGCCCACCGCCGCCTACGGACACTTCACCGATGCAGCTGCCGCAAAAGCGTATGTCCAAGCCCAAGGCGCACCCATTGTGGTAAAGGCAGACGGGCTGGCCGCGGGGAAAGGCGTAATCATTGCCGAAACCGTGGCGCAGGCCGAGGCAGCGATTGACGATATGTTCGGCGGTGAATTTGGCGAGGCGGGGGCCGAAGTCGTGATCGAAGAGTTCATGGAGGGCGAAGAGGCCTCCTTCTTCATCCTGTGCGACGGCGAGAATATCCTGCCCATCGGCACAGCGCAGGATCACAAGCGCGTCGGCGATGGCGATACGGGGCCCAACACAGGCGGCATGGGCGCATACTCTCCCGCGCCAGTGTTGACCGACGAAATCGCCGAACGCGCCATGGCCGAAATTATCCGGCCCTGCATGGCGGAAATGGTGAAACGCGGGATTCCCTATCAGGGGGTGCTCTATGCAGGCCTGATGATCGAAAACGGCGCACCCCGTCTGATGGAATATAACGTCCGCTTTGGTGATCCCGAATGTCAGGTACTGATGATGCGGCTCGGCGCACAGGTCATGGATTTGTTGCATGCGGCGGCAGAGGGCCGGCTGGATGCCATGCGGGTGAATTGGGCGGACGACCATGCACTGACGGTTGTTCTGGCTGCCGCCGGTTATCCCGGCAGCTATGAGAAAGGCTCGGCCATTGGCGGGCTGGACGCGATGCCCGAGGACAGCAGCAATATGGTATTTCACGCAGGCACTGCGGAGCGGGACGGGCAGATCGTTGCCGTCGGCGGGCGCGTGCTAAATGTGACAGCCCGCGGCGACACCTTGGCGCAGGCTCAGGCGCGGGCTTACGCGATGGTAGATGCGGTTGATTGGCCCGAGGGTTTTTGCCGCCGTGATATCGGCTGGCGCGCACTTACCTGATCTACTTGCGCTTGGTGCCCCTGCGGGATTGAGCCCTTTGGCCAAACAAAGTCAGGAGGACGGCGCACCTTCGCAGGTGACAGGCGCGTCACTGATGTCACTTATGCGCTGCACCTCGCTGGTGCGTTGAGACATGACCAACAAAGTGCCGTCGTTGATGAATGGAATCCAGCAGTTGTTAGGGTCAGGCGCGTCCTCGTACAAAAAGCACAAGAGCGGGCCGCGCTGCTCTATCCGGCCGTAGGCACAGCGCCCCGTCTCGTCCGCCCAGACAGAGAGATCACGGCGCAAGAACTGCTCTACCCCCACCAGATTTCCTGTAAGTGTGCTGGAAAAGCTCAGCGTGCGGCCCTCAGCAAGATCAAGAAAGCCGTCAGGCGTGAGTTGATCTTGGGCCGCTGCAGGCGTTGCGAGCATTGCAGCTATCGTAAGTGCAAGAGCCCTCATTCACAGGCCAGTGCTTTGGCAAAGCTGGCGCGGTTGTTGTGCGGTCCGATCTCGCGCGCCGAAAGCGATCTGCCATCAAATGTCACCGACATAAGATTCCGCCAATCCGAACTTGCTACAATCATCTCAAAGCCCGCACCACAATCGCGCAGGCCGCCTGCAATATCACGCTCCCCGATCCGGTGATTTGTAAGCCCCTTGAGGGATGCCACCTCGGTCAACGCACCGTCCTCAAAGCGCCAGACGCGCAACGTCTTTGCCAGATGCGGGCGGTCGATATAGGCCAGCTCGACTGCACCGTCATCGTCCATATCGGCGATAGCGACAGGTGCCAGCCAACGATTGCGCGTGCCGATATAGGGGGTCGCTGCCACCAGACCCGCAGCATTGTATATCGCCAGCCGCGCCCCTTGGTTTTGATGCGATTCCACCACAACCACCTCGGCGCGACCGTCACCATCAACATCCACGATACGCGGCACCGTATCCTCAAACACGCGCTCTTGCGGCAGACGGATGATGGTGCGCGCAGCAGTGCCTTCAAGCTTTAGCTCAAGCGCGCCGTGCTCAATCGCATCGCCAAGCACACCGTGCGCATAGCGCGTTGTAGGTTCGATATAACGGGCAGCAGAAATTGCACCGTCAGCGGTCAGCGCAGGTGCAGCGACAGGTGCCAGCAACGTGCACAGCACCAGCAGCGCACGGCGCGCACTCCGAGGATGCATGCGCAGCAGCAGACGCCGTGCCACCTTTGGCATTATATCTGCTTTTCGGGCATCTTCACGCGCAAGCCGTCCAGCTCATCCGTCACTTTCAACTGGCAGGTCAGGCGTGATTTCTCTGGATCTGGCTGATAGGCGAAATCGAGCATGTCTTCCTCCATGTCGTCCTTTGCCGGCAACTTGCCCACCCATGCCTCATCCACATAAACGTGGCAGGTCGAGCACGCGCATGCGCCACCGCAATCGGCCTCGATGCCCGGGATATTATTGTCACGTGCACCTTCCATGACCGTCAGGCCAGTCGCGACCTCCACAACATGTTCTTTGCCACTGTGTTCTACGTATGTAATCTTGGCCATCAAAGCGCCCTCTCAAGGTGAATTTCGTTATTTCTACCCATGCGTTCCGCGACGCGCCAGCCCCTTTTGCGCTGCATCGTGCCGCAGGTGATCTGGCTTCTAGGCAAGGGGTGCAAAACAGGCTATTACCGCTGAGATACAATACAGACCCAAAGGCATTGGGCTATGACGCAGGCACCACTCTTTCGCGGCACAGCGCGCAGTGCAACAGCCCTCTTGGGGGCTATGTTTCTGACCGCGTGTCTGCAGGGCCAGACGGTTTCCCAAAGCGGGACGATTGTTGGCAACAGTTTGGCCCCTGCGGGCGCACCCCCAGGCACCTGTTGGGGTAAAATCCCGACACCTGCAGTGATTGAGACTGTCACCGAACAAGTCCTTGTTACCCCAGCCAAGACCAATGCGGATGGCACCATCGCCACCTTACCTGTCTACCGCGCAGAAAGCCGCCAACAGATCGTCACACCGCGCACCGACCGCTGGTTCGAAATCCCTTGCCCGCCTGCCTTCACGGTCGAGTTTGTCTCGACCCTGCAACGCGCGCTGCAAGCGCGGGGACAATATACGGGTGCGGTGAGCGGCAATATGGACGATGCGACCCGCCGCGCTGTGCTGGCCGTGCAAACGGCAAATGGCCCAGCGATGTGTTGTCGATTGAGACAGCGCGCGAGCTTGGCATTGTTGCGGTTCTTCGCACACCCTGAACGCACATGAAAAAGGGCGCCCCCGAAGGAGCGCCCCATCTCACAATATTGCAAATATTTGCGCTTACTCTTCTTCGAGTGTCAAAGCGACAAAACGTGGATCACCCGCACGGCGCACCAGCAACAGCAAGGACTTTCGCCCCGCCTCGCGTGCTGCATCTACACGGCCATTCAGATCGGCAATCGAAGTGATCTTCTGCTGACCCGCTTCGGTGATGATGTCGCCAGCCCGCAGCCCTTTTTCAAATGCTTCCGATCCATCGGCGACTTCCGTCACGGCAAGGCCCATCATATCGGCTGCAGCCCCCAACTCTTCGCGCATCTCATCGGTGAGCGGGGTGACTGTAAGACCCATCAGAGAAGATATTTCAGGTGCGTCCGGCGTCTCCGTCTCTTCTTCTGCTGAGGGTGTTGCGCTGCCATCTGCATCTTCACGGCGGCCCAACACTACAGGGATCGTCTGAGATTTGCCTTCACGCAGTACTGTCACACGCACGGTTGCGCCCACAGGGCTGTTGCCCACTTGGCGCACCAGGCCGCGCGTATCGGCGACTTCAACTCCGTCAAAGGACATGATCACATCGCCGGTCTCAAGGCCTGCATCCTTTGCAGGACCGTCAGGTACATCGGTGATCAGCGCGCCGGTGGCATCGTCAAGTCCCATCGCATCTGCAACATCCTGCGTCACATCCTGAATACGCACACCCAACCAGCCGCGCCGCGTCTCGCCGAACTCCTTGAGTTGGTCCACCACACGGGTCACAACATTGGACGCCATGGAAAAGCCGATGCCTATGGAGCCGCCGTTGGGCGACAGAATTGCCGTGTTCACCCCGATGACAGAACCATCCATATTGAACAAAGGCCCGCCAGAGTTGCCACGGTTGATCGCTGCATCGGTCTGAATATAGTCGTCATAAGTGCCTGACAGCGCGCGGTTGCGTGCGCTCACAATGCCGGCTGAGACAGAAAATCCCTGCCCCAACGGGTTGCCCATGGCGATGACCCAATCACCAACGCGCGCTGCGTCACTGTTGCCAAAGCTCACGAAAGGCAGCGGGCTATCGGTCTCAACCTTCAACAGCGCGATATCGGTGTTCGGATCCGTCCCGATCACTTTCGCGATCAACTCTTCGCCTGAGAAAAATTCGATCGTGATCTCGTCGGCGCCCTCAATCACGTGGTTGTTGGTGACAACATACCCGTCTTCTGAAATCACAAAGCCTGAGCCCAGCGCGGAGGAGCGGCGTGGTGACGGCGCTTGACCGTCATCATCATCGCCACGGTTGCGGTCCTGAAACTCGCGAAAGAAATCCTCGAACGGGGAGCCTTCGGGTACGATCCCGCGTGGCCCCGTGCGCCCTTCCACCAGCGTGGACGTAGTGATGTTGACCACAGAGGGGCTAATCTTTTCGGCCAAAGGTGCCAGGCTTTCGGGCTTGGCGTAGGCCATGACCGTCTGCAAGACGACCAAGGACAGCGCCATAAGCCCGATGAGAGCCGCACGGACCAGGGGGGGGAAAGCGCTAGGTCGGGATTGAACTTTTGCGTGATCTTGCTCTTGGGCGACCGCTTTGGGCTGCATATATCGTCTCCTGATCGAAACCATGCCCTCAGTCGGGGCCATATTCTTGCCTGTCAGACTGCATCCTGCGCTGTCTGTCCGCAATATGAAACATGTATCTTCCGCGGGCGATTTCAACGTGTACTGACAAAGCTGTGTGTTAATTCTGTGTAATGTTGAAAAATCACGCCGCTCATCGCTTTAGCCATGCTAAGCCTGCCCCATTACATTGCCGCAACCGGAGCCATTCTCATGAGCCATGTTCTTCGCCGTAGCCTGACCGCTATCCAACCCAGCATTGTGGGCGGAGAAGGCCCCTATCTTATCGACGACAGCGGTAAACGCTATCTCGATGCGTGTGGCGGGGCGGCTGTTTCCTCGCTCGGCCATGACAATGCTGCCGTGCGCAAGGCAATTTGCGATCAGGTCAATACATTGGCCTTTGCCCACACAGGCCTCTTTACAAACAAATGGGCGGAGGAGTTATCAGATTACCTTATCGCCCATGCGCCCGAAGGCACAGGCGAGGGCCGCGTCATGTATTTGGGCAGCGGGTCCGAGGCGATGGAAGCCGCACTCAAACTCGCGCGCCAATACCATGTGGAGCGGGGCGAGACGGGCCGCGCCCATATCATCGCACGCGCGCCATCTTACCACGGCAACACACTTGGCGCGCTCGCTGTGAGTGGTCACGCTGGGCGCCGCGCACCATTCGCCCCCCTGCTCATCGAGACGCAGCATATTGATGCCACCTACAACTACCGCCTCCAGCAGGACGGCGAGAGCGAGGGGGCCTTTGGCCTGCGCATGGCCAACCAGCTGGAGAGCAAGATACTGGAGTTGGGATCCGAGACCGTCTGCGCCTTTGTTGCCGAGCCTGTCGTCGGCGCATCCCTTGGCACACAGCCGCCGCCAAAAGGCTACTTCAAGCGCATTCGCGAGATTTGTGACACCTACGGCGTGCTTTATATCGCGGATGAAGTCATGTGCGGCATGGGCCGGACCGGATCACTCTTTGCACTGTCACAAGAGGGCATACACGCCGACATCACCACCATGGCCAAAGGGCTCGGTGCGGGATACCAGCCCATCGCTGCCGTCATGGCCTCTGAAAAAGTGTGCGATGCGATCGTGGCTGGATCAGGCAAGCTCTGGAACGGTCACACCTACATGAGCCACGCCGTCGCGACCGCCGGAGCTATGGCCGTTATGCGCGAGATCGAGACACATGATCTGTTGGGCGCTGTGAAATCCCGCGGCACACAGCTAGAGACCGCATTGCACGACCGACTTGGCCAGCACGCCCATGTGGGCGATATTCGCGGGCGCGGCCTATTCTGGACTGCCGAAATCGTGGAAGACCGCGCAACCAAGACGCCCTTTGATGTTTCCCGCAACATCGCAGGTAAGGTGCAACAGGCGGCGATGGAAGCTGGCATGATCTGCTACCCTGCACAGGGCTGTGCGGATGGCACAGCAGGCGATCATGTGCTGCTCGCCCCTTGCTTTACCTCTACGCCAGAGGAAATCGACATCATTGTGGACACGCTTGCGCAGGCCATCGATCACGTCACCGCCTGATCGTTCATGAATGACAATAAAGAAGGGGCCGACAGTTACCTGCGGCCCCTTTTTCTATGTCTTGGAAATGCGCGTCTTAGTCGCGCTCACCCTCGTCCGAGCGTGAGCCCTGATCCGAGCGCAGGTAGTTAAAGAACTCGCTGTTGTCAGGTGACAAAACCATCGTGGAATTGCTGCCTTTCAGGGCTTCTTCATAAGCTGCCAAGGAGCGGTAGAATTCGAAGAACTCTGGGTCTTTCGAGTAAGCTTCCGCGAAAACGCGGTTCCGCTCGGCGTCTGCTTCACCCTCAATGATCCGCGCATCACGGCTCGCTTCCGAGATGATCTCTTCAAACGTACGATCCGCAAGAGCTGTCACACGCTGGGCCGCTTCACGACCACGCGCCCGCTCGTCCGTTGCTTCACGTTCGCGCTCCGCAATCATCCGCTGAAGTGTTGCGTCAAAGTTCTGCTCGGGCAAGTTGGTCTGGCGCAAACGTACGTCCACAACCTCAAGGCCCAGCGCATTTGCACGCGCGTCTGTGCGGACACGGATCTGGTCCATAAGCGCGGAACGCTCGGGCGACAGGATCGTGTTTGACGTTACACCTTGGGAACCCAGAACGGCACGAATTTGCGATTCGAGAATACCGCTGAGGTCGTTTGCCGCGCGGGCCTCACCGCCGGAGCCAACGGCCTGACGGTACTGAACAACATCAGCAATGCGATAGAGTACGAATGCGTCGATCTCCAAACGGCGATCATCAGCAGGTGTAACTTCGATCAAATCTGTCTCAAGCGACAAGATACGATCTTCAAACCGCACAACCTCATCCACCAATGGCAGTTTGAAGCCCAAGCCGGGATCTGTGCGGACCTGCACAATCTCACCGAACCGCAGGACAAGTGCCTTCTCACGCTCGTCCACGACGAACAAAGAGGACAGAACAGCCGCGCCAATAACTGCGACAATCGGGATCAGAAAGCTGGTCTTATTCATCAGTTGTTCCCTCCGCTGCGACGCAGCTCGTTGAGTGGCAGATACGGAACAACACCCTGTCCGCCTCCTTCGCCTCCGTTGTTTTCAAGAATAATCTTGTCCACTTGACCAAAGACCTTCTCCATCGTCTCCAGATACAGACGCTTGCGCGTAACACCCGGTGCGGCCGCGTATTCAGTTAGAACGGCCTCAAAACGAGAGGCCTCACCGATGGCGCCGTTTACTTCGCGCGCACGGTAACCTTCAGCAGCTTCAAGCAACTTGGCGCTTTCACCACGCGCCTCGGCGACTTTCTGGTTCGCGTAGGCATCCGCCTGACGCTCCAAACGGTCACGCTCCTGCTCGGCGGCTTGTACGTCGCGGAACGCATCCACAACAGACACCGTCGAGGTGGCACCATTTGCGTCGGTCACCACAACTGTACGGCTGGGTGGGTCAACTTTGTTCACGTTCACACGGACGATATTGATGCCCGTGTCGCGGTTGTCGAGTGTTTCCTGAATGAGCGCTTTGACCTGTTCTTCAACCAGACCACGGTCACGGTTGAGGATAGGTGCCAGCTCTGACTGCGCAATCACTTCGCGCATCGCAGATTCAGAAATCGCGCGGACGGATGCATCAGGATCGCGGAGCGAGAATTTGAACTGCTGTGCATCCTTGATGTTCCAGACAACCTGAAAATCAATGTCGACGATGTTCTCGTCCGTCGTCAGCATCAGACCATCATTGTCACCGGCCCCCCGGCTCACGCCCAGAGCTTCCGTGCGGTTGGTCGTCACGTCGAACACTTCTGCCTTGACCAGCGGCCATGGAGCAAAGTTCAGGCCCTCTGTCCCGATCCCGCTAAACTCACCCAGAAAAAGCTCGATGGATTGCTCTTGGGTCTCGACACGGTAGGTCGAGGAAAAGAGCCATGCCCCCACCAGCACAAGTGCGCCAATACCAATCATGCCACGTGTAATCTCAGGTGCGCCGCCGCCGCCGCCAGAACCGCCACCGGTGCCGTTCGAGCGGTTACCGCCGCCCATCAGGACGCGCAATTGCTCTTGGCCTTTTTTTACCAGCTCTTCGATCTCGGGGATCGGGGGCTTCTCGCCGCCGCCATTGCCGCCGTTATTCCCACGGTTGCCGCCATTATTGCCGCCCCCGCCAGAGCCGCCGTTGTTGCCGCCGCCGTCGTTGCCGCCGCCTGAATTGCCACCGCCGCCCCAAGGACCGCCTGTGTTGCCAGCCATATGTATTTCCCTCTTTAAGTCGCCCCGTACCGGAGCAGGCTTGTCGTATAAGTGTAAACTGTGCGTTTACACGGTTATTTCAAGATGCGGGCGTGTAAGATATGCCCTCGTCTTATCTAAATACGCACCCTCAAGTGGAGCGCACCGGGTCTCGCATTGTCACCAATTCTTCGGACATCGTCGGATGCACCGCGCAGGTCTGGTCAAATTGCTCTTTTGTGGCACCCATTTTGATTGCAATGCCTGCCATCTGGATCATCTCGCCCGCCTGTGGTGCGACGATATGACAACCCAGTACAACGCGGGTTTTCTGGCTCACGACCAGCTTCATCATCACGCGGTCCTCGCGTCCGGCAAACGAGGTCTGCATCGGCTTGAACGATGTGGCGTACACCTCGATAGGCTCCTGCGCTTCTGCCTCTTCCTCGGTCATCCCCACTGTGCCCATTTCAGGCTGTGTAAACACGGCAGACGGGATCAGATCGTGATCTACTGGCGTAGGCTCACCGCCGAATACGGTTTTCACAAAGGCCATACCCTCGCGGATCGCCACAGGGGTGAGGTTCACCCGGTCCGTCACATCGCCAATCGCATAGATCGACGGGACACCCGTCTGGCTGTATTCGTTTACCTCAATTGCCCCGCCACGGCCAAGTGCTACGCCAATGTCTTCCAGCCCCATGTCGTTGGAGTTGGGGGCGCGGCCTGTGGCAAAAAACACTTTATCGAAGATTTTCTCTTTACCGGTGCTGGATTTCACCCACGTCCCGCCTTCGCGCGCTTCCATCTCAAGAATATTTGCGCCGGAATGCATGTCGATCCCCCGTGTGCGCATCTGCTCCGCCACAAGGCCGCGCGCCTCGTCGTCAAATCCGTTAAGGATTTGCCCGCCGCGATAAAACATCGACACATTCACACCGAGGCCGTGCAGAATGCAGGCAAACTCGCAAGCGATATACCCGCCGCCTACAATCAGCATTGAACGCGGCAAGCTCTCCAGATCAAAGACGTCGTCGGACACTATACCAAGATCTGCGTTTTTCAGATCAAGACGTACCGGGCGCCCACCTGTGGCGATCAGAATGTGCTTGGCTGTTTTTTCCTCACCAGTGGAAAGTGTCACAGTGTGCGCATCCTTGAGCGTGGCGCGCGCATCGAATTTATCAACGCCAGAGTTATCCAGCAGGTTGCGGTATATGCCTTCCAACCGGTCCAGTTCGCTGCGCATCTTGCCTGCAAAATTGTGCCAGTCGAACGGCCCGTCGCTGACTTCCCAACCGTAATCACGCGCGTCTTGAAACATGTCGCGATATGTCGATGCAAAGACCATCAGCTTTTTCGGCACACAGCCCCTGATCACACAGGTCCCGCCATACCGGCTTTCCTCGGCCAGCCCGACTTTTGCGCCGTATTCTCCTGCTGCCACACGCGCGGCACGCACGCCGCCAGAGCCGCCACCAATTACAAACAGGTCATAGTCAAAATCGCTCATCGCAGGGTCCTTCAATCACTTAGGTCGGAAAACAGGTTATCAGTCTCGACAAAATCAAGGCGTTCTGTCGCGATCGTTCCTTCATTGACGTCACGCACTTCGACTTTGCCATCCCCATACCCGATCACAACCGTGTCACAGATATCGATGAACAGGCCGTTCTCGACCACACCGGGCATTTGGTTGATCACAAGAGCAAGCTGCCGCGGGTTGCCAATACGGTTGAGGTGCAGATCAAGGATGTGGTTGCCCTCATCCGTGTGAAACGGGCGGTCACCGTTCATGCGTAACGTGCTGTAACGCCCCAGTACATCCATCGAGATCAGCGTTTCCTCGACCAGAGCCTGTGTTGTCTGCCAGCCAAAGGGGATCACCTCGATGGGCAGTGGGAACGCGCCCAGATGCTCGACCTCTTTGCCGATATCGGCGATCACCACCATCTGGTCACTCGCCGTCGCTACGATCTTTTCTTGCAAAAGGGCACCTCCGCCACCTTTGATCAAGTTCAGATCACCGTCAAATTCATCCGCCCCGTCAATCGTCAGGTCGAGCCATTTGGCCTCGTCCAGACTGATCACATCAATGCCAACCTCGCGGGCAAGCTGTGCAGTACGGCTTGAGGTCGGCACGCCCTTGATCTTGAGACCTTCGTCGCGCACCATCTCGCCCAGACATCGGACAAGCCACGCAGCCGTCGATCCCGTACCAAGTCCGACACGCATGCCGTTCTCGACGAATTGTGACGCGCGTTTCGCGGCCACAAATTTCGCTTTGTCGATAGGCGACAGGTCTGAAGACATGGGGAACCTCCCTTTGGGTATGCGGGGACTTATAGGAAAGATGCGCGCGGGGTGCGAGGGGCAATCGTGCCTCCAAGCGTCCAGCGTCGCACCCTTGGCCCAAACATACGAAAACCTGTCGTTTTCAGGCGTGTGAGAGTCTGTCAGCAAAGGCACAAGCCTTGCATGACATATACCCTCCATTACGCGCCCGACAACGCCTCCCTGATCATCCGCCTCGCTTTGGAGCAAATGAATCTGCCCTACCGCGATGTGTTGGTGGACCGTGCGGGCAAAGGGCAGCACAGCCCCGCCTATCTCGCCCTCAATCCAAACGGCCTGATCCCTGTGCTGGAGACCCCCCAAGGGCCGCTGTTTGAAACAGGTGCGATCCTGCTCTGGCTCGGCGACACCCACGGCGGCATTGGCCCTGCTCCTGATGATGCGGCACGTGGTGACTACCTGAAATGGCTGTTCTTCACCGCCAACACGCTGCACCCTGCCCTACGCATTTTGTTTTACCCCGAGAAATATGTCGGCCCTGATTTTGCCATGCAAAACGCCCTGCGCACGGGTCTGCACGACATTATCAATACAGCGTTCAAAAAGCTCGACAATGTCGCAGCACACGCGCCCGCGTGGCTAGGCGATGAAAAACCCACAGCGCTCGATTTCTATATCGCTGGCTGTCTGCGCTGGTGCGCACTCTATCCAGCGGACGCGCCGCACGACTGGTTTAGCCTCGCCAACTTTCCCGCGCTCCTTGCACTGTGCCAGAACCTCGAGACACTGCCTTGCACAGCGGCCCTACAAGCAGCAGAAGGTTTGGGACCCACACCTTTTTCCGCGCCCACCTACGCCGATCCACCCCACGGGAGTGCCACCTGATGTTTCTATCCGTCTTCGAGATGTTCAAAGTGGGCATTGGCCCGTCATCGTCACACACAATGGGGCCGATGGTCGCCGCCGCGCGCTTCCTCGAACAGATGCGCGCCTCGCCGTTTCACTTCTCCGGTCTGCGCGCCTCCCTGCACGGCAGCTTGGCGTTTACCGGCATCGGCCACGCCACGGACCGCGCCTCCATTCTGGGCCTCGCAGGCTTCACGCCCGAGAGCTATGACGCGGCGCGGGCTGAAGCTGTCCTTAAAGAAATCAATGAGACGCACACCATCACCGTAGACGGTCTCGCACCGCTCCACTTCAACCCAAAAGCCGATCTGATCTTCGACTATGACACGCCGCTTGCAGGTCACGCCAACGGCATGACCCTTATGGCCACCGATGCTCAAGGGGACGTGACCATGCGGCAGGTCTATTACTCCATCGGCGGCGGCTTTGTCATGACCGAAGAGGAACTCGCTGCAGGCAAAGATACGGACGAGGGTGCGCCGGTCCCCTTCCCCTTTAAATCCGCCGCCGAGATGCTGGAGATGGCAAAAGCCTCCGGCAAGAATATCGCCCAGATGAAACGCGCCAATGAAGTGTCGCGCAACGGTGAGGTGCATCTGCGTGAGGGTTCCAAGCGCCTGTGGCAAGTGATGAATGACTGTATCAACCGCGGGCTCGAGACGGATGGCATCCTTCCCGGCGGTCTTAACGTGAAACGCCGTGCCAAAGGCATCCATGACGCCCTGCTGGCCGAGCGCGGCATGAATCAGTCCGCGCCGCACACCATCAACGACTGGATGAGCACATACGCCATGGCCGTCAACGAGGAGAACGCGGCGGGCGGACAGGTCGTCACCGCCCCCACCAACGGGGCCGCAGGCGTTATGCCCGCCACGCTACGCTATTATCTAGACCACGTACCGGGTGCATCAGAGTCCCATATCGAGGATTTCCTGCTCACCGCTGCCGCCATTGGCGGGCTGGTCAAGTTCAACGCCTCCATCTCTGGCGCTGAGGCCGGATGCCAAGCCGAAGTAGGCTCTGCCGCCGCCATGTCCGCAGGGGCACTCTGTGCTGTGATGGGCGGCACGCCCGAACAGGTGGAAAACGCCGCCGAGATAGCGCTTGAGCATCATCTCGGCATGACCTGCGATCCGGTGCGTGGTCTGGTTCAGGTTCCGTGCATTGAGCGGAACGGCCTTGGAGCTATCAAAGCCGTCTCTGCCGCGTCACTCGCTCTGCGCGGTGACGGCACCCATCTGGTGCCGCTGGATGCATGCATCGAGACGATGCGCCAGACCGGCGTCGACATGAGCGAGAAATACAAGGAGACGTCACTGGGTGGTCTGGCGGTAAACGTTCCAAACTGCTGATTGCGCACCTGACTTTAAGTCACCTGTTTAATCCGGAACCCGTAGTGCTTAGGTGCGTTGTCTCTCCGACGCGCGCACTTTTGCACGCAACGGCAACAGATAGGACACCCCATGAATATTCTGATGGTTCTCACCTCCCATGACCAACTCGGCGATACAGGCGAGAAAACCGGCTTTTGGCTCGAAGAGTTCGCTGCACCTTATTACGTCCTGAAAGATGCCGGTGCGAAAATCACTCTTGCCTCGCCAAAGGGTGGCCAGCCGCCGCTTGATCCCAAAAGCGACAGTGACGATGCACAGACCGAAGCGACAAAACGCTTCAAATCAGACGATGACGCGCAAGCAGCCCTCGCCTCTACCGAAGTCCTCTCTGGAATTACCGCAGATGGCTATGACGCCGTCTTCTTCCCGGGCGGCCACGGCCCACTTTGGGATTTGGCCGAGGACGCTGACAGCATCCGCTTGATCGAGAGTTTTGCAGAGCATGATTTGCCCATCGGGGCAGTCTGTCACGCACCGGCCATCTTTAAGCACCCCAAAGTGTCTGGCAAACCGCTTGTCGCAGGCAAGAAGGTAACAGGCTTTACGAATTCGGAAGAAGAAGCTGTGGGCCTCACTGATGTGGTCCCGTTCTTGGTCGAAGACATGCTTAAAGCAAACGGTGGCGTCTATGTGCGCGGTGACGACTGGGCAAGCTTCGTGACAACCGACGGAAAACTGGTCACAGGGCAAAACCCCGCCTCCTCGGAAGAAGCCGCAAAGAAGTTGCTCAACCTACTGTAAAATAAGTCGGGCGGGGCAATCTGTGCCCCGTCCGAAGACTTCCTTACGATCCCAACCCCATCCGAATTTTCCAAAAATATCTTTCGCGTCTCTATACTCTTGCCAGCATCAACCTGCCGCCATACCCATTTAGGCATGACACCTGACAGACCCATCCTCGGCATCGCCCTCATGCTCGGCTTTTGCATCCTTGCCCCGCTTGGCGATGCACTTGCAAAGTTGATTGGTGCGACAATCCCGTTGGGCCAACTCATTCTGGTCAGGTTCGCCATCCAAGCCATGCTCCTGATCCCACTGGTTCTGATCTACGCCATGCCTTGGCGCATGTCCGTGCGCGCATGGCGGTTGGCGGTGGTGCGCACCGTGCTGCACATCCTCGGCATCGGCTGCATGTTCACTTCGCTCCAGTTTTTACCCCTTGCCGATGCTGTGGCCATCGCTTTTGTCATGCCGTTCTTTATGCTCCTGCTGGGGCACTTCGTTCTGGGAGAGGAAGTCGGCCCTCACCGCATCGCCGCCTGTGCCATCGGGTTCATCGGAACCTTACTTGTGATCCAGCCCAATTTTCTCGCGGTTGGATGGATCGCAATGCTGCCCGTGGCAGTGGCGCTGATCTTTGCGTTCTTCATGCTCACCACCCGCCAGATCGCGCGCGAGGTTGACCCCATCGCCCTACAAGCCGTCAGCGGCATCATCGCCGTCGCGATACTTGCACCGTTTATCACCATCGGCATGGCTCTCGACTTTGCGCCCCTCACGCTGGTGCAGCCTGACGCCTGGGAGTGGAAAATGCTCGCCGCGATCGGCGTGCTGGGCACATTGGCACATCTGATGATGACATGGTCGCTGCGCTTCGCGCCAAGTGCTACGCTTGCGCCCATGCAGTATCTGGAAATCCCTGTGGCCACCGCCGTCGGCTTCTGGCTCTTTTCAGAACTGCCCGACACCCTCGCGGCCTACGGCATCCTGCTCACGATTGCGGCGGGGATATATGTTGTACTGCGCGAGCAGGCCACCGCGCGCCGTCTTGCACAAAATGCGCCACCAGCGGCCTGAGATAAAGCTTGGGCAGGATGAGCAGCATTCCCGGCGCGTCCATGGACAAGCTCACCGCGCCGAGCGCGCGGTTTGAAGTCCCGACAAACCGCGCGGGATCAAACGCTAACCCTTCAATCGGCCACTCCAGCCCTTCACTGCACCCCTGAACCGGAAGCATCGGAAAGAGCGAAACAACCTCACCCGCCACCATATCCAAGGCGACGTGCGGCGGGGCCAGCACAATCACCTCATGCTCTGCAATCAAAATACAAGGGCGATCCGCATGTACCACCAGCGTGTGAAACGCCGCCAGTTGATGATCCACACGACCCCCGCAAAACCCGACCCCGATCACCACAGGCGCATCCACATTGCGAAGAGCCTTGTCGAAATCAGTGGATTGTTGTTCAATCAAACGGTGCTGACGCGCAATCGGTACGTGGGACAATGCCTCTGGGGGGGCGCTGTCCATATCACCAATCACGGCATCGGGCATCCGCCCTGCCTTTTGCGCCGTAAGCAGGCCACCGTCCACCGCGACGAGTTTCGCGCAGATGGTTAACGCATCCGCAAGGTCTCGCGCGCTAGCATGCCCCCCACCGAGGAACGTGACTGGATTGGAACTGCTAAGAATGGTTTTTGATGGGGTATTAGACATGGCACTTACATGCCTAAATTGGCGCAGGACCACAATATCGCCACACAATGATACCGCGTCTGGCACAGTTTCGGGCCGCTTTGGCCTTGGCTATCATGGTAAACGAGTCCCAACTATTACGCAGAGGACGAGAATCCGATGATTAACAATAACAAAATTCTTACCGTTTCTTATGGTACTTTTTCATGCACCCTTGAGGGATTCGATGATTCCTTTGGCACGATGAAGGCCATCGCAGAATATTTCCGCGATCTGTCCGCGGATGACAGGTACTTCGGTGCTGAACCCGCTCAGCCAGACGCGCAAATGTTGGCGCGCATCGCGGAACGTGAGATTTCGCGCAATGTAGAGGCCCGCGAGGATAGGGGGCGCATTGTCCTTTCCGCACAAGCTCCGCCACAGATGGCCGCTGCTGTGGTCGCAGCCGACGCCGTTGATGATGTCGCCGAAGCAATCGCAGACGCAACCGTGGCAAAAGCGGACGCGCAAGAGGTCGAAGCGGTAGATGTTTCGCCAGAGGAAGCACCGGTTCCCGAATCGAAGGTTCATAAACCCACACTTACGGTGACAGACCCAGAGCCTGTGGCCGATGATGCCACGATGGACGCTGACGACGAAAGTGTCCAAGCCGAATCAGAACCTGTTGTCGCGGCTGAACCAGAGGCAGCGCAGCCCGCAGCCTGGGCACCAACCGGGATTGAGCAAGCCGAGCGCGACATCGTGCCAAGCCTACCTGATGAAGATGTTGAGGCCTTCTTTGCCGACAGTACATCTGGCGAAATCGAAGATGACGCTCTTCAGGATGATGTTGAAGAGGAGGTAATGCCTGCGCAAGACCGCGCAAAAGCAGACAGCATCGCCGACAAGCTCAAGCGCATCCGCGCCGTTGTTTCCCAGCAAGGCGACGCAGTCGCAGCACCGGATTATTCCGAAGATCAACATGCAGATGCCACTGTCTCTCCTGCGAGCAAAATCACAGACATCATCTCGGAAGAGGAAGTTTTTGAAGATGAGGAAGATACATCAGAGAGCGTGCTCGCCGACACATTGCGCGATCTCGAAGATGCGCTGGACGCTGACGACGAAGCCGAGGCAGCACATGATGATATTGACGGTTCCTACAGTGACGCAGAAAGCGAAGACGACGATATCGCGGCAATTCTGAACCGTCTGGATAATGAGGCCGATACAGCAGAAGATACGTCCGAAGACGATGAGGCGGAGGGTGACTACCTAACGCAGGATGAAGATGACGACATGGGTGGCAACATCCTTGCCGCAATGGACACTGTCGAAGCCGCACTGGATGATACGGACCTCGCGGATGAAAATCTGTTCGAGGACGAACACACAGCAGACACCGCAGAGGCGTCAGAACCCGAAATCGAAATGGAAGCCGCAGCACCAGTCGCGGAACACCCTGCACCCATTGCCCCCCGGGCGCGCGTGCTCAAGGTAAAGCGTGCTACGTTGGAAGCGGCGATTCAGTCAGGCCAGCTCGAAGAATATGACGAAGACGAAGAAGACGCGGCACCCGTAACTCCCCCGCGCAAAGCACCGCTTGCCGCACGCTCAACGTTGAGCGACGAGGCCGAAGAAGCACTGGCCCGTGAGCTTGCAGAGCTTGAAGCAGACATGGATGCCGGACATCAAGAAAAGAGCGGTGATGCCCTTGAAGTTGAAGCTGATCCTGCACCACGCGCCCGCATTGATGGCTCCGCAGATGAGGACTTCTCCCGCCTGATGGAGGAAAGCGACCAGCAAATGGAGGAGCCGGAGGCCGCAACACGCCGCGATGCCTTTGCACATCTACGTGCCGCGGTTGCCGCCAAGAAAGCGGACGAAGCTGTTGGTGATACCGACGAGGATATAGACACAGATGAGGCCTACCGCGACGATCTGGCAAGTGTTGTACGCCCCCGCCGACCCGCCAGTAGTGAACGCGCCCGCACCGAGCGCCCCGTTGAGCAACGCCCTGCTCCCCTCAAGCTGGTGGCCGAGCAACGGATCGACACGGGCGAGCTAACGCGCGTCACACCTGTGCGACCGCGCCGTGTCGCCGCCGTTGCACAACCATCAGCATCACAGGCAGAGGATTTCGCAGACTTCGCAGACGAGATGGGCGCAACCAAGCTCCCAGATCTTCTCGAAGCTGCCGCCGCGTATTTGTCGTTCGTCGAAGGACATCAAAATTTCTCCCGCCCCCAACTGATGACAAAAGTGCGTCAGGTCGAAAAAGAGAACTTTACCCGCGAAGACAGCCTGCGGTCCTTTGGCAAACTGTTGCGCGAAGGCAAAATCGAGAAAATGAAAGGTGGCCGCTTTCAGGCCTCCGACCAGATCGGGTTCAAACCGGCCAAACGCGCTGCTGGCTGAAGATATCTGATCTCAGAATTAGAAAAGGCGGGCCTTACAGGTCCGCCTTTTTGCTGTCCTCGGGGATTGGCGAAGCAAAGATCAACTTGTTGCCTGCCGGATCAGAAATACTCATCTCGTCCCAGCCCCACTCCTGCCGCTGCCAGCCCGGTTTTGCATTTCTATAATTCTTTGCGTTAAGCGCCGCAGACATCGCCGCCACATCCTCAACCTCGATCCGCACAAACGTCCCTGGAGTTCCGTCGCCAAAATGCTCGGAAAGGTGCAGCTCACAAGCGCCTTGCTTCACCCCAAAATACAATGGAGCATCCTCGCCAAACCGATGCTCGAATACAATCTCGAAGCCTAGAAAATCAATGTAGAATGCTCTGGCCGCAGCCTCGTCAAAACTGCGCAGGATCGGGACTGGTGCCTTCACGCCAGCGGATCGCTTGGCGCGTCAGGATCTGCTTGGCCGACCCCTTTAAACACCGCCTTGAGCGGAAACGCCCAGATCACGCCCGAGCCGATGTAGATCAACAGCTCCACCCAGAACGGCGGACGGTCGAACTGCGCGATCACCCAGATCATCAGCACAATATAAACGGGTAACGCCACGAGCAGTAAAAACAGGGACCAGCGGCGGCGGGCTTTGTACGTAAGGGCCATCATGTTTCCTCTGATTGTCGGCGGGGTAGTTCATAGATGACCCACCCCGCGCCATTTTCAATCGCGACATTTAGTCCGCGAAAGGGTCCGTGACCAAAATCGTGTCTTCTCGCTCAGGCGAGGTCGACAGCAGCGCCACAGGACACTCGATCAGCTCTTCGACACGGCGCACGTATTTGATCGCTTCCGCAGGCAGATCCGCCCAAGAACGCGCACCTTCGGTGGATTCCGACCATCCCGGCATTTCTTCATAAATCGGGGTACACCGCGCCTGCTGATCCGCCGCCGTGGGCAGATAATCCAACCGCTTGCCGTCCAACTCATAAGCCACACAAATTTTCAGCGTCTCGAAGCCGTCCAGCACGTCCAGCTTGGTGAATGAAATCCCGTTCACCCCCGACGTCGCACAGGTCTGGCGCACCAGAACTGCATCAAACCAGCCACAGCGGCGTTTGCGGCCCGTCACGGTGCCAAATTCATGGCCCCGCTCGCCCAAGCGCTGTCCGTCCGCATCGTTAAGTTCTGCCGGAAACGGCCCCTCACCCACACGGGTGGTATAGGCCTTCACAATTCCCAGCACAAAATCAATAGATCCCGGCCCAATGCCCGTCCCCGTCGCCGCCTGACCTGCAATCACATTGCTTGAGGTTACAAACGGATAGGTCCCGAAATCAATATCCAACAGCGCACCCTGCGCCCCTTCAAACAAGATACGCTTACCCGCCTTGCGCTTTTCGTTCAGTATTTTCCAAACGGGGGCTGCGTATTCAAGCACACTCGGCGCAATCGCGCGCAGGTCAGCCAACAGGCGCGCACGGTCCACAGGCTCAAGCCCCAAACCACGGCGCAGCGCATCATGGTGCACCAGCGCACGGTCCACCCTAAGCTCGAGCGTCGCATCATCCGCGAGATCGGCCACACGTACAGAACGGCGACCTACTTTATCTTCATAGGCCGGGCCAATGCCGCGCCCTGTCGTGCCAATTTTCGCCACCGCCGTCTGCTCTTCGCGCGCGCGGTCCAATTCACCGTGAATCGGCAGGATGAGCGGCGTATTTTCCGCAATCATCAATGTCTCGGGCGTGATCGTAACGCCCTGCTTGCGCAAGCCCGCAATCTCTTTTTCCAAGTGCCACGGGTCCAGCACCACACCATTGCCTATCACCGACAGCTTGCCACCCCGCACAATGCCCGAGGGCAGCAGGCTCAGCTTGAACACCTCGCCATCAATGACCAGCGTGTGACCAGCGTTGTGCCCACCCTGGAACCGCGCGATCACATCGGCCCGCTCGGACAGCCAGTCGACAATCTTGCCTTTACCTTCGTCACCCCATTGGGCGCCTACGACAACAACGTTGGCCATGATATTCCTCTCAAAGCAGTGGGGGATGTGCCGCATGCACACTTCAAACCCGCGACCCTAATAGCGGCCCATGCGCACACGCGAAACCGCAAACTGACATCGCGCCATAGACTTTTGCCCATAGCCCTCCGATATTGCGGCAAAACTGATCAAAGGACCGCCGCCATGGGCTTTCTCATCCGCTGGATTTGCGCATTTGCACTGCTCGCGCTGACCTTCAACCCAACTGAGTACAACTATGTCCAATGGGTGCGCAGCTATGGCGGCATGAACATATCTATCGCGGTACTGACCGGGTTGGTCCTGCTCATTGGCTACATTATCTATTTGCGCGCAACGCTGCGCAGTATCGGCGCGTTTGGTATGTTGCTGGTGCTGGCGGTTGTCGGTGCGGGCCTCTGGGTTCTCTATGATCTGGGCGTGCTGCGCCTCGATGATCCCAGCTTTAACGTCTGGCTCGGCCTCGCAGCTATCAGTTTCGTCCTCGCCATTGGCCTCAGCTGGAGCATCGTGCGCCGTGCGCTCTCCGGCCAGGCCGATGTGGATGATGTGGACGCGTAAACGGGGTCGGTGGTTGGGCGCTTTGAGCCCCTAGGGCCCAACAGACCTATCCAACGTCACAGGCTTTCCGTGCTCAGTCGACAAATAGGCCTGTTCCCACGCCGCGCGCATTTCCTCTACCGCTGCAGGGTCTGCCATTTGAACCTCAGCCAAAAACCCCTCCAAGGTTTCTAACCACGCCGTAAAATAATCATCCCCTCCGTTCAGCTCCTTGGACATGCCATTGTGCTTCAACGTTGCGGAAAAGCGCTCTGCCCAATCGGGCCACGCAAAATGCCCTGCCTCGTTGAGATGCACCGTCAGCGCAAAAAGCTGCGCGTGCCATGGCGCTTCAAATACAGGATCGGGCGCGGTCATACAGCCTCCAGATAGCTTTGCCACAGGTCCAACACGACTTCGTCACGCGGGTGCTCGGGGTGCTGCCACAACTCGGACGCGGGAAATATGACAGCATACAGCGGCTCGGGCGCCTCGCCCAAACCATGCGCATTGCTGTCAGGCAATACATGGGTGCCGTGGTATTTAAGTATCCGCCCCTTCGCCCCCGCCGCATAAGACGGCAACCGAGTATGCCCACCAGATACCAGCACATTCTCCGCAATCCGCCGCGTAATAACTGTATCACCTACCTCGAATACAGGGGCCACATTACTCTCGCGGTCCGCCGGACCACCCCGGGCCAACACGCCCGCCACCTGATCTGCTGTCAGCTTCTTGGTGGCCAGTTCACTGATCTGCGCATCGGATTGGCCTGCCAGTTCATCACGGGTCAACACACCCGTTTCCACCAAGAGCGCTGCCAGTCCACCCATCCATTTTTCGTAATAGCTGAAGGCCGTGTAGTCTTTTGGCGCCAAACATTCCCGCGAATGGCGCGATACGTCGATGTTCCATTTGCCAAGGCTGCCCGACGCCAAAACAATCGCCAGCGCACGCGGATGCCAATCGGCATGGAATTTTACGTCCTCAGCTTCCGGCACCACAGGCCCATCGCCAAACCGCCCGCCCATGTCATGCACGCGGCTCACGCGGGAGCCTTTGCGAGACCCGTTCCGATCATACTGTCTCGCGTTACCAGATCCATCAACGCGTCCTCCGACATGCCTTCCGTCCCCGCAGGCCGCATCGGCAACACAAGATAGCGCACCTCTGCCGTCGAATCCCAAACGCGCACAGCGGTCTCGTCAGGCAAACTCACCCCGAAATCCGACAACACAGCACGCGGCTCCCGCACTGCACGTGCGCGGTAGGCGTCGGATTTATACCATCCCGGCGGTATCCCGAGCAGCGGCCACGGATAACAACTGCACAGCGTGCACACGACCATATTATGCGTCTCGGGCGTGTTCTCGACCACGACCATATGCTCGCCCTGGCGGCCAAAAAATCCCATTTCGTCCAGCGCCTTGGTCGCGTCGTCGCGCAAAGCCTGCATAAACGCCGGATCGGTCCAAGCGCGTGCCACCACCTGCGCCCCGTTGCGCGGGCCGATCTTATTCTCATAGGTGTCGATGATCACATCCAAAGCGGCGGCATCCACCAGCCCCTTTTGCATCAGGATCGTTTCAAGTGCCTTGACCCGCAGCGCTGGCGCAGGGGGCAAGAGGGTGTGCGGGTGATCATGGTCATGGCTGTCATGGGGCATAGGATGCAGCTTGCCCTGCAATAATCTGCTTGTCTATGCCTCACCTGCAGCATTTGGGCACGCATCCTCCCTTGCCCCCAATCCTAAACTTGCCTAGATACCCCCAAACCGACCCAGAAAAGAGCAGCCAGCACCCCATGGAAAATGTCGTCCTGATCGTCCACCTCATTCTTGCGCTCGCCTTGATCGCAGTTGTGCTGCTTCAACGCTCGGAGGGCGGTGGCCTCGGTATGGGCGGCGGCGGCGGTGGCAACTCCGGCAGACCCCCTGCTACTCCGATGAGCAAAGTCACGTGGATTTTGGGCATGGCTTTTGTTGTGACCTCCATCACGCTCACCATTGTGACTGCGCAGCAATCAGCAGGTTCTTCAGTGCTCGACCGTCTGACCGCATCCCCCCCGGCGCTGAACCAAAACGATGTACCCGCGCCAGACCTCGACAACCTGCTGCCGCCTGTTGATGGCGACAACACACCGCTGGTCCCGACACTCGACTAACGAAATACCCAACAAGATGAGGCACCTGTGACTTTAGCAACAACATGTTGCGTGCGTCGCCTTGCCTTGCCTTTCCGAATCCTGCTATAATGAACTCCCGTGGGGTGTGCATATTGCACCCACTTGGGCGTGTCTCAGGCAGGCTCAATTGACGCAGATAAGACGCAAAATTGCGCACGGGAGAGACTTCACATGGCACGCTATATTTTCATCACCGGCGGTGTTGTATCCTCACTTGGCAAAGGTCTCGCATCCGCAGCCCTTGGCGCATTGCTCCAAGCACGCGGATTCTCTGTCCGCCTGCGCAAGCTCGATCCCTATCTCAACGTCGATCCCGGCACGATGAGCCCGTTTGAGCATGGTGAGGTTTTTGTGACCGATGACGGCGCCGAAACCGACCTCGATCTGGGCCACTATGAGCGGTTCACGGGCGTCTCCGCACGCAAGACTGATTCCATCTCCTCGGGCCGCGTCTATTCAACCGTGCTGGAGAAGGAGCGCCGCGGCGACTACCTTGGCAAAACCATTCAGGTCATCCCGCATGTGACAAACGAGATCAAAGATTTCCTTGCCGTGGGCGAAGATGAGGTCGACTTTATGCTCTGCGAGATCGGCGGCACCGTGGGCGATATCGAAGGCCTGCCCTTCTTCGAGGCGATCCGCCAGTTCTCTCACGACAAACCGCGCGGCCAGTGTATCTTTATGCACCTCACGCTGCTGCCCTACCTCGCAGCTTCCGGTGAACTGAAAACAAAACCCACCCAGCACTCTGTCAAAGAGCTGCAATCTATCGGTATTGCACCCGATATCCTTGTGTGCCGGTCCGAGCATCCGATCCCCGAGAAAGAGCGCGAGAAAATCGCCCTTTTTTGCAACGTACGTAAAGAATCGGTTGTCGCCGCCTATGACCTGAAATCCATCTACGAGGCCCCGCTGGCGTATCACGCGCAGGGCCTGGACCAAGCCGTCCTCGACGCTTTTGACATCTCCCCCGCGCCCAAGCCCGATCTGCGCGTTTGGAACGATGTGTATGACCGCATCCACAATCCCGAGGGAGAGGTTAAGGTTGCCATCGTCGGCAAATACACCCAGCTGGGCGATGCGTATAAATCCATCGCAGAGGCGCTAACCCACGGCGGCATGGCCAACCGTGTACGCGTGAAAATCGAATGGGTCGACGCCGAAGTCTTCGAGAAATCCGACGATGTCGCCACGCAGCTTGAGGGCTATCATGCAATCCTCGTTCCCGGCGGTTTTGGCGAGCGCGGCACCGAAGGCAAGATTCGCGCGGCCCAATACGCCCGTGAGCACAAGGTCCCCTACCTCGGCATCTGCCTTGGCATGCAAATGGCCGTGATTGAGGCGGCACGTAACGTGGCAGGCCTCAGCACCGCAGGCTCCGAAGAATTTGACCACGAATCCAGCGGCAAAAAACGTTTCGAGCCCGTAGTCTACCACCTCAAGGAATGGGTGCAGGGCAACCATAAGGTCGAGCGCAAAGTAGGCGACGACAAAGGCGGCACAATGCGTCTGGGTGCCTATGACGCGACCCTCAAAGAAGGCTCAAAAGTCGCCGAAGTCTACGGAACCACCCACATCGACGAACGCCACCGCCATCGCTACGAGGTCGACATCGCCTACCGCGAACAGCTGGAGGCCGCAGGCATGACATTCTCCGGTATGTCCCCTGACGGCAAGCTCCCCGAGATCATCGAATGGTCCGACCACCCGTGGTTCATTGGCGTCCAGTTCCACCCCGAGCTGAAGTCAAAACCGTTCAAACCCCATCCGTTGTTCAAGGGCTTTGTGAAAGCTGCCAAGGACATGTCTCGGTTGGTGTAAACGAACCCTATTCTCCAGCCCTGCGTAGATGAAATGGCGGGCGACCAATACACTGCCGCAAGTGCGCTTTTGCACTGCAACAAGGACCTTCCACACAACGATATCTCACGAGCGCTTCAAGCATACCCTCACGCAGATATTTCTTGCCCTTACGTTAAGCTGGTCTAGGTTTGTTGTTATCGCGGCAGTGTCTGTCGCCAGATGGGAGGACAAACGCAATGAGAAATCTAATTATCGCAGCGTCTATTGTTGCCACAATGGCGGCACCAGCATTTGCTGACGGGCACCGTAACCCTGCGCCAGACGGCGCAAAGGCATATATTATTTCACCCGCTGACGGGGCTACGCTATCTAATCCGGTGACGCTGATGTTTGGGCTGGAAGGGATGGGAGTTGCACCCGCAGGCGCCGAGTTCGACAACACAGGTCATCACCATCTATTGATCAACACTGATCCGGAGACTCTTGATATGGATTCGGGTTTGCCGGCCAGCGATCAGGTTGTGCATTTCGGTGGAGGTCAGACCCAAGTGACCAAGGACCTGCCCAAAGGCACCCACACGCTGCAACTGCTTTTGGGCGACTGGACTCACGTGCCACATGATCCACCCATCATGAGCGAAGTGATCACGATCACCGTCAACTAGACCAACCTGCAAAAAATGAAAGTGAGGGGCCTCGTGTCTCTCACATTTTCTCCGGCGTTAATTCTAGGGGTGTCGCCGTTTATAGATTGCGTGTGCGCGCCCATCCGCTACACCGCTCCCATGCTCAGTTATCAACATATCTATCACGCTGGGAATCTGGCTGACGTCCACAAACACGCCCTGCTCGCGTGGATGCTCGATTACCTCACACGCAAAGATAAACCCCTCACCTATCTGGAGACCCACGCAGGCCGTGCGCTCTATGATCTACAGGCTGAGGAAGCGCTCAAGACAGGCGAGGCAAAGGTCGGCATTACCCAAGCGCGCAAATGGTTCAGCTCCGAGCATCCCTACGCCCGCGTCCTTGACCGCGTAACGTCTGAGGATGGCCCCTACGCCTATCCCGGCTCACCGCTGATCGCCGCCCATCTGCTGCGCCCGACCGACAGAATTCATCTGGCCGAGTTGCACCCGCGCGAACATGCCGCCCTTGAGCTTGCCATGTCGCCGACAGGAGCAAAAATTCATTTG
>RCNE010000075.1_pt1 | contig 43448 bp, 48 predicted proteins | sample 2041361 | NCBI WGS metagenome assembly RCNE01 (sample SAMN09708229, study PRJNA481090) | Marine sediment metagenome, whole genome shotgun sequencing project. | reverse complement strand
TTTTTGAGGCGTCGAGCGGATTCGAACCGCTGTAGGAGCTTTTGCAGAGCCCAGCCTAGCCACTCGGCCACGACGCCATTTTTAATGGGGTACAAATTTAAGTAAATTAACAATTCGTGCAATAAAAAAGTAACTTATTATCGCTCTTTAGACATTTTAATAGTTACCATGGCAACATTACCCCCAATAGGAGGGTTTAATTTAGAAACATCTACTGTTGCTTTTTTTACTAAGGGTATTTCATCTAGTATACGGTCTAAAATTTTATCGGCAACGGTTTCTAAGAGCTTTGTGCGAATTGCCATTTCTTCTTTTACAATTATATTTAAATGAACATAATCTACAGTATCATTAAGCTGATCTGATTTCGCCGATTTTTTTAAGTCAGCTTTTACGGATAGATCTACTCTATATTCAGACCCGATTTTGCCTTCTTCATCTAAACACCCATGATAAGCATACACACGAATATTCTTTACTTTTATAATTCCCATACTCGAAACATTTTGGTAAATATAGAATTATTCTTCTGCTTATTTTCGAATTTTTATCAAGGTAAAATGATTTGCTTACTTTTGCCCAATTAAATTTTTACAGATGAAGGCACGCGAAAAGTTTATTGTAATTTCTATTGTTGTAGTAATAGTTATAATTGGTATTGCCCAGTTTTGGAATGCTATTTTATGGAGTTTCATAATTATTGCACCCTTAATTTTGATGGGGATATATGATATTTTACAAACAAAACATACCATACGTCGCAATTTCCCTGTTTTGGGTAGGTTCCGTTATGCTTTAGAATCTATTCGACCAGAGATCATGCAATATTTTGTAGAAACTGATACTCAAGGTCGCCCGTTAAATAGAATATTCCGCACATTAGTATATCCGTGCAAAAAAAGTAAATGATACAACACCTTTTGGTACGCAAATGAATGTATATCGATCTGGTTACGAATGGATGGATCACTCAATGTATGCATCCAATATGGTAACTAAAGAAGAAGGTTTTCCTCGTATTTTGGTTGGCGGAAAAGATTGTAAGCAGCCATATTCTTGCAGTTTATTAAATATATCGGCTATGAGTTTTGGCTCTTTGAGTAAAAATGCGGTGATGGCATTAAATAAAGGAGCAAAAATTGGTGATTTTGCACATAATACAGGTGAGGGAGGTGTGAGCCCGTATCATTTAAAATATGGAGGCGATTTGATTTGGCAAGTTGGTACAGGATATTTTGGTTGCAGAAATGAACAAGGGGGCTTTAGTGAAGAAGGATATGTAGAGAATGCAACTCGATCTGAGGTAAAAATGATTGAATTAAAACTATCACAAGGCGCAAAACCTGGGCATGGAGGTATTTTACCAGCAAAGAAAAATACCGAAGAAATTGCAAAAATTCGTCATGTAGAAGCTGGCGTTGCTGTACATTCACCACCTTCACATTCAGCATTTTATGATGCTGAAGGCTTGATAAATTTTATTAAAAAGTTACGTGATTTGTCTGGTGGAAAACCAGTAGGATTTAAATTATGCGTTGGTAAAAAGCAAGAGTTTATAGATATCTGTAAAGCCATGTTGAAAACAGGAATTCAACCAGATTATATTTCTGTTGATGGAGGCGAAGGAGGTACGGGAGCCGCCCCAGTTGAATTTTCAAATTCCATTGGAATGCCTTTGCGTGAAGGCTTGGTTTTTGTACATGATACCTTAGTAGGTTTTGATCTAAAAAAAGATATAAAGGTCATTGCAGCAGGTAAAATTATTACAGGTTTTCATATGGCTCGCGCCATTGCTTTGGGTGCTGATATTTGTTATAGTGCTCGTGCTATGATGCTATCTGTTGGTTGTATTCAAGCATTGTTATGTAATAATAATACATGCCCTGTTGGTGTGGCAACACAAAATGCATCATTGATGAAAGGTTTAGTGGTTGGTGATAAAGCGCCACGTGCAGCAAATTTTCATGAAGAAACAATACATAGTTTTTTAGAAATGGTTGCTGCGTCAGGTTTAAATGGACCAGAAGAAATAGAACGAAAGCATATCAACAAGCGAATGGGTATTAGCAAAGTATTAAAATACGATGAAATTTATCCAGAAATGGAAGTTGGGTGTTTACTTTCAAAAGCTAGAATTCCAGAGGAGTATAAACAATATTTTGAGGGACAAAAGGTTTCAGCTATAGCTTAATAACTAGCATCATCAGGATAGTTTTGCATAAATTTTTCTGCAACTTCTACCATTTTTTTGCTTCCACAGAAAAAAGGAACACGTTGATGCAATTCTGTTGGTTTAATGTCTAACATTCTTTTGTAGCCATCAGAAGCTTTTCCGCCAGCTTGCTCAGCTAAAAATGCCATTGGGTTACACTCATATAATAGGCGTAATTTTCCTTGTAGCGCTTTAGAACTAGTTGGGTAGATATAAATACCACCTTTAATCATATTTCTATGAAAGTCAGAAACCAAAGACCCTATATAACGAGAAGTGTAGGGTCTATTGCCTTCTTCCATTTGGCAATACTTTAAATAATCTTTTACACCTTGCGGAAAGTGAATATAATTACCTTCGTTAATCGAGTAAATTTCACCATCCTCAGGGAATTGCATATTAGGATGCGATAAATAAAAAGTACCAATTGCTGGATTTAAAGTGAATCCGTTTACACCGTGTCCAGTAGTATATACCAACATTGTTGAGGTACCATAAACAATATAACCTGCTGCAACTTGCTTACTCCCTTCTTGTAAAAAATCCTCTAACTCAACAGGGGTACCTGGTTTTGTTACTCTACGATAGACAGAGAAAATAGTTCCAACAGAAACGTTTACGTCTATGTTTGAAGATCCGTCAAGCGGATCGATCAACACTACATATTTACTCATATTGGCTTTGTCTCTCCCAGAAATAGTTACAAAATCATCTTCCTCTTCACTAGCAATACCACAAACAATTTGTCTGTTAATAAGATGTTTCATAAAAATCTCATTGGCGTAAACATCTAGCTTTTGTTGATCTTCACCTTGAATATTTGTATCACCAGCGTCACCTAAAATATCGACTAAACCAGCTTTATTTACTTCGTGATTTACAACTTTAGCGGCTAAACGAATAGAATTTATTAAACGAGAAAGCTCGCCAGAAGAATATTTGAAGTGTTCTTGATTTTCAATAATAAACTCACCTAGAGTACTGTGTTTTTGCATAGCGGATTTGTTGATTTTTAATAGTGCAAATATCGCTTTTCTTTTTATTAACTATATCGATTTCGTCATACTTTTAGCAATTTTTTTTTACATTAACTTGCAACAATTATAGACTAAGTAAATTTTTATACAATGAATTTTATAATCCGTACAGGAGAAAAAAAAGATATGCCTTCAATATTTAATTTGATTAACGAATTGGCAGTTTTCGAAAAAGAACCAGATGCTGTGCACATTACGGTAGATGACTTAATAGAAAATGGGTGTAAAGAAAATCCTGAATTTTACAATTTTGTAGCTGAAGTTGAAGGAGAAATTGTTGGTATGGCATTATTTTATAATAGATTTTCTACGTGGGACGGGCCATCTTTGCATTTAGAAGATTTGATGGTTACCGAAAAGTACAGAGGTAAAGGTGTAGGAAAAGCGTTGTACGATAAAGTATTAGATTTTGCCTTAAAATCGGGTAAGAAAAGAGTAGAATGGGTAGTGTTAGATTGGAATACCCCAGCTATAGATTTTTATAAAAGTACAGGTGCAACAATGTTGGAAAATTGGAATTTATGTCAAATGAGAGAAAAAGAGATTAAAAATTATTTATCAAAAAAATAAATAGAAGTGAGAATATTCAAATTTGGTGGTTCTTCTGTAAAAGATGCTGCTGGGATAAAAAATGTTGCTGACATATTAAAACAAGAACGCTATAAAGATGTTTTTTTGGTAGTTTCTGCGATGGGTAAAATGACCAATGCTTTTGAGAAATTAACGGATGCATATTTTTACAATACAAATGAGTTGCTAAAGCATATCGATGCTGTTAGAGGCTATCATTATAACATAGTTAACGATTTGTTTGATAGTAAGGAGCATGAAATCTATATCGAAATAGAACTGTTATTTACAGAAATGGCTCAGTTTATGATTCGAAATGAATCAAAAAGTTACGATTTTGTTTACGATCAATTGGTGAGTTTTGCAGAGTTTTTATCTACAAAAATTGTAAGTTATTATTTAAATGAAATAGGTATCGAAAATAGTTGGTTAGATGTAAGAAATGCTATCAAAACTAATAGCGATTATAGAGATGCAAAAGTTGATTGGGCGGTTACAGAACAACAAATATTAAAGAATGTACAGCCTAATAAACTTTACATTACACAAGGATTTCTAGCTAAAAATGAGAATCAAAATACTACTACGTTAGGTCGAGAAGGATCAGATTATACTGCTGGTATTTTTGCTTATTGTTTAGATGCTGAAAGTGTTACGATTTGGAAAGATGTTGAGGGAGTTTTAAATGCTGATCCTCGTTATTTTAATGACCCCGATTTGTTAGAACAAATATCATATACCGAGGCTATAGAATTGGCTTTTTATGGTGCCTCAGTGATACACCCAAAAACATTACAGCCTTTGCAAAAAAAGGATATTCCATTGTGTGTTAAATCTTTTGTGAACCCCAAAAATGACGGAACAAAAGTGAGTAGAGGTGTTCGAATATTTCCTGAAACACCTTGTTTTATAGTCAAAAAAGAACAGATTTTATTATCTATTTCATCGTTAGATTTTTCGTTTATCGTCGAGCGGAATATAAGCGAGATTTTTAATTTGCTACATGAATATAAAATGAAAGTGAATTTAATTCAGAATTCGGCCATTAGTTTTTCAGTTTGTTTAGAAGATAAACATGAAAAATTTGACGGTCTTTTAGATGAATTAAAAGACAAATTCAAAATCGATTTTCACAAAGAGGTTACACTATATACAATTCGGCATTTTACTGAAGAGGCAATTAAGAAAATTGAAAAAGGCAATAAATTGTTATTGAAACAATTAACTCAAGAAACAGTTCAGATTGTAATTGAGTAGAAATCTCTATATTTGGAATTCTCAAAAATATATAATGGGTCTAGTATCTGCCAAAGAAATAGCGAAAGTTATAAATTTCGAAAAATATGGGTTTCTAGGAACCTTTATTGGGTGGATTCTCCTTAAAGTACTTCGAATTTCTAGGCTAAATCGAATTTATAACAAGCATAAAGACAAAAAAGACGTCGCTTTTTTGAATGCTATTTTAAATGAAGTTCAAATACAATTTGAAATCCCTGAGGAAGATCTAAAACGCATACCTAAAAATGGCGCTTTTATAAGTGTTTCTAATCACCCTCTTGGAGGAATAGATGGTATTTTATTGTTAAAATTATTAGCCGAAAAAAGACCTGATTATAAAATTATTGCCAATTTTTTACTGCATAGAATTGAGCCATTAAAACCCTATGTGATGCCTGTAAATCCTTTTGAAGATAGAAAGGATGCACAGTCAAGTGTCGTGGGTATTAAAAACGCATTAACGCATTTAAAAGAAGGATATCCTTTGGGTATTTTTCCTGCTGGGGAAGTGTCAACATATAAAGACGGAAAATTGATTGTTGATAAACCTTGGGAAGAAGGTGCTATAAAATTAATTCATAGGGCGAAGGTGCCAATAATTCCTATTTATTTTCATGCTAAAAATAGTCGATTGTTCTATTTACTTTCTAAAATAAGTGACACCTTTAGAACAGCAAAATTACCATCAGAATTATTAACACAAGGAAGTAGAATTATAAAAGTAAGAATAGGAAAGGTAATCTCAGTAAAAGATCAAGAAGAACACCAAGATATAGACGAGTTTCATTCATTTATTCGTAAGAAAACATATATGCTTGCGAATCCTTTTCAGAAAGATAATACTCCTTTAATAAAAAAGCCAAATTTAAAATTACCAAAGCTACCTAAAGAAATTATTGGTCCTATTTCTTCTAGTATAATGATTAAAGAAGTAGAAAATCTACGTTTAGATGATTCACGCTTGTTAGAAAGTAAAAATTATGAAGTTTTCTTTGCTTCTAGTAAACAAATTCCTAATATTTTACGTGAAATAGGAAGGCTTAGAGAAATTACTTTTAGGGCAGTAGGCGAGGGCACTAATAATGCGATTGATTTAGATGAGTATGATAATTTTTACCATCATATGTTTTTATGGGATTCGGTTAATGATTTAGTCGTTGGTGCTTATCGAATGGGTCTTGGTAAAAATATTTTTAAAGAACATGGAATTAATGGTTTTTACATTAATACATTATTTAGATTAGAACCAGAATTGTATAGTATGATGGAGCAAACCATAGAAATGGGGCGTGCTTTCATCATAAAAGAATATCAGCAAAAACCAATGCCTTTGTTTTTGTTATGGAAAGGTATTGTACATGTTACCTTGCGTCACCCTGAGTATAAATATTTAATGGGCGGTGTAAGTATTAGCAATCAGTTTTCTAATTTCTCAAAATCATTGATGATTGAGTTTATGAAATCACACTATTATGATCCTTATTTGGCACAATATATTCATCCTAAAAAAGAATATAAAGTCAAATTAAATGATGCCGATAAAGACTTTGTTTTTGATGAAAGCAAAGCGGATATGGTAAAGTTCGATAAGATCATTGATGAAATAGAACCTGGTAGTTTACGTATGCCAGTTTTATTAAAGAAGTATGTAAAACAAAACGCACGTTTAGTGGCTTTTAATGTAGATCCTAAATTTAACAATGCGATTGATGGCTTGATGTATATTCGTATTGCCGATTTGCCTGAGAGCACTGTAAAGCCCGTTATGGAAGAATTTCAGGCAGAACTAGAAAGAAAACTTGCTGAAAATAATATAAAAAGCGAAGCTTAAGCTTCGCTTTATTTTTTTTAAGTTGGTTACTTTCCGAACAAACGTTGAAAAAAGTTTTTTGCTTTTCCAGTTGCTTCACCTAATTCTTCTTTAGCATTGCCCGCTAAATCAGCTAATTTTTCACCTGCTTCACCAGCAAATTCAGTAGCTTTTTCGCTAACATTTTCTAAAACTTCTTTTGCGTCTTCTACAAATTCCTTTGTTTCTTCACTCAAATTTTCTTTTAAATCGGCCGCTTTTTCACCTGCTACATTCATTGCTTTTTTGGCAACTTCTTTTACGTCTTCAAACACTTCTTTTGCTTCTTCTTTTAGTTCAGCAGTTTTTTCACTAATTGTTTCTGCAGCATTTGTTGCCGTTTCTTTAGCATCGCTGTAAATTTCTTGTGCACCTTCTTTTATATCGCCTGCCTTATCACTTACCGCATTAGCTACACCCTTTGCATCCTCAGCAATATCACCTGCTTTGTCTTCTACCACATCTGCGGCATTTGTTGCCGTTTCTTTGGCGCTTTCTAGCTCTTCTTTTAAATTATCTTCTAAATTGTTCTTTTCTTCTGACATCCTTTGATTGTTTATGTTTGTTTTGCAAACTTATGAAATATGAATTAAATAGGAATTTATTTTTAAAATAGTATTTTTGATATTCTAATATAAATACATGGAAAACAAACCTAAAATAGCTGTTTTTGGTGGTGGGAGTTGGGCAACTGCTATCGTTAAAATGTTGTCAGAAAACCTAAATGAAATTGGTTGGTATATGAGAAGTGCCAATAATATTGCTTCCATAAAAGAGAATAAACATAACCCAAGCTATATAACCTCAGTTGAATTTAATACAGATCAATTGGTATTGTCTAATGACATCAATGAAATGATTGCATATGCTGATTATTTGATTTTCGCGATACCATCAGCCTTTTTGAATGATGAATTGAAAAAAGTGACTATTCCCCTCAATGGGAAAATCATTTTTTCTGCTATTAAAGGTATTGTACCTGAAACCGGTCATATAGTTGGTGAACACTTTATTGAGCATTATAAAATTCCGATTAAGGATATTGGTGTTATTACAGGGCCTTGCCACGCCGAAGAAGTAGCCTTAGAACGATTATCATATTTAACAATTGCATGTAAAGATGAAGATAAGGCAGCATTTATTGCTAATAGCTTATCGAGCAGATATATAAAAACAAAAACATCAGATGATATTATAGGTACTGAATATGCAGCGATGTTAAAAAATATTTATGCTATTGCTGCCGGTATAGCACATGGTTTGGGCTATGGAGACAATTTTCAATCAGTGTTGATGAGTAATGCTATTCGTGAAATGAATCGTTTTATTGAAAAAGTTCATAAAATGAAGCGCGACATTAATAATTCAGCTTATTTAGGTGATTTATTGGTAACTGGTTATTCGGTTTTTAGTAGAAATAGAATGTTCGGTAATATGATTGGCAAAGGCTACACGGTAAAATCGGCTATGTTTGAAATGAGTATGGTTGCCGAAGGTTATTACGCTACTAAAAGTGCATATAAAATAAAAAAAGCCAACGAAGCTAACACCCCTATTATAGATGCTGTTTATGCTATATTATATAAAGGTAAAGAAGCTAAAAGTGAGTTTAAAAAATTAACTGATTTACTCGATTAATCAAAAAGAATTCCTCGATGATGTGCTTCGAGGTTTCCCTTGAAATTGTCATTCTCGCGAAAGCGGGAATCTATAGTAAAAAATATTGATTTTTTACTATGCTTCTTGCAATTTTAAGACTTCTTTAAATAAGCCTCTATTTAGTAAGTTTAATGCTTCTGCTTTGTTTTTTGTGTCAATTAATAGAGACATGTTATAGTCGCTACCACCATAAGAAATCATCCGTAACGGAATATTTTTTAAGCAGTTTAAAACGCTTGCACTAATTCCTTTACCGTTTTGTGAGAAATCTCCAGCAAGGCAAACAATGCTCATGTTTGTATCAACTTCTACTTTGCCAAAGGCATTTAATTCTTCGGAAATCTCTTGTAAATGCGAGGCATTATCTATCGTTAATGAAACAGCAACTTCTGATGTTGTAATCATATCAATAGGTGTTTGGTATTTTTCGAAAACTTCAAAAATATTCTTTAAAAAACCATACGCCATCAACATGCGGTATGATTTAATTTTCATAGCAATAATACCATCTTTGGCGGCAATAGCTCTCACGCCATTACTAGGATTACAATTTTTAATAATTGTACCATTACTTTCTGGGCTAAACGTGTTTTTAAGTAATACGGGTATGTTGTTTTCCTTGGCGGGAATGACACTTTGTGGATGTAGAATTTTAGCGCCAAAATAAGCAAGTTCAGCCGCTTCATCGAATGAGATTTCATTTATTGAAAAGGTGTTTTCAACAAACCGTGGATCGTTATTATGCATACCATCAATATCTGTCCAAATTTGAATCTCATTAGCTCCTAATGCAGCACCAATTAGCGATGCGCTATAATCGCTACCACCTCGTTTTAAATTATCAATTTCGCCTTTATGGTTTAGGCAAATGAATCCTTGTGTTATTAGAATATCATTTTCAATCTTTTTACTAAGTTTTGTTAGTTTTTCTTTAATTTTTGAAATTTCTGGCTCGCCATTTTCATCAATAGACATAAAGCTTAAAGCAGATACTACTATTGAGTCTACTTGTTGTTCTGCCAAATACAAATGAAATAAATGAGTAGAAATTAGTTCTCCTTGTGCTACAAGTTCATTTTGATGTAACGCAGTTAATTTTCTCAACCTCTCAAAACAGTTACCTACAAATGTTAATGCTTTTAATTGGTAGTATTCTGATGTGTATAATTCATCTAGTAATCGATGGTATTTTATTTCGAGTTTATCAATTATTAGTGTTGCCTCGTCTTTTTCATGTTGATTGAGTAAACTATGAATTTCTACTAATGAGTTTGTTGTACCTGAAACAGCCGATAATACTACAGTTACTGGTTCATTATATGATCTAACAATCTGTGCTACTTTTTTAATATTTGTAGCAGTACCAACTGAAGTGCCGCCAAATTTTAATACCAACATAAGCCAATATATTTTTAGCGAAAATCTTAAGATTATACGTTATGTACAATTTTTTAATTTATTTTTACAAAATATTACAAATAGTTTAAATTTAAACATGAAGACAATACAAGAAGCAGTTACTTCAATAATAAACAGAACTCCGTTTATCGAAGAAGCTTTATATGATAAATTAATTAATGTTTCTTCGTTGGCTAGAATCATACAGCCAGATGTTGAAAAGGTTTTAAAAAAGGAAGTGAAACCGGGTGCTGTCATGATGGCAATCAATCGATTATCGCCATCTAGTGTGTTGAAGGTTAGAAAAAATGTACGGAAAATTGCCTTGTCTTCGGGTGATTTTATTGTACGATCAGATCTATGTGACTATACATTTAAAAATACCAATACTTTGTTGCAAAGAATTACGCAGTTATTAAATGATATTGGCACTAAAAATGATATTTTTTTTACTATATCTCAAGGTGTTTTCGAAACGAATATTGTGGCAAGTACAAGTTTAAAAGAGCAAATTGATACCATTTTTAAAAATGAGATTGCTCTCTATTTTTTAGATAAATTAGCTTCGGTTACCATTAAATTGCCAAAATCGAACATGGAGCAGTCTGGTATTTATTATTTCATTTTAAAACAATTGGCTTGGGCAGATATACCTGTGCAAGAGGTTATTTCGACAACACATGAAATGACGATTGTAGTAAAGGATACTGATATAAACCAGACGTTTTCGATACTTATGGATATGAAATTGAGCTAATTTACTTTGCAATAATTCCTCTTTTATTCTCTAAAATTTTAATCGTTCTTAGCGTGCTTTCTTTAATAGTATTTTTCTTAAATAAAAATGTTTTGTCGAAAAGTACATTATTGGCAAAAAATGTCAACCTAAATTCGTTATTGAGTTTTAAAACTTCATCTTGCATCAACTCTATTTTCGCACCCGATTTTGCAGGTAAGCTTTCCAATTTATGACGCATTGTTGAGGTTTTAATGTCTCCATCATAACCATGAGAAACGATTAGAATCATTTCAATTGGTTCATCCTTGTCATTAATTAAATAGGCGTTCCAATCATTCGTTTTAAACACTTCATTATAATCATGTGTAATTGCCATATAAACACCTTCTACAGCAGGTATATTAATATCTTTTTTCATTTATAAAGCTTCAATTTTTACTTTGGTTCCGCTTAAATTTGCGTTCCCTGTTAACAAATCAATCGATTTATTATTCGTTAAATCGTTAATACTAACTCCAGCATTTTCTTGAGCTAATTTTAAATTTGTTCCTTTGCGATGATGCCCAAAACCATGCGGAATACTCACAACACCTTGCATCATTTCGTCACTTATTTCTATCGGAATTTGTACACTATCAATAGTTGAAGTGACAGTAACTTGTTGATGGTTTTCAATGTTCAATTGTTGTGCATCAACAGGATGTATTAGTAATGTACAGCGCTCTCTACCTGTCATTAATAATGCTGAATTATGCATCCAAGAATTGTTATTTCGTAAATGTCTACGGCTAATGAGTGCAAAAGGCAGTTGGGTACTTTTGTCTGCTTTTGCAGCGTTAAACTCTTTATGTAGCCTTTCTAAATCTTTTAAAAATAATTTGGGAGCGAGTTCAATTTTTTTATCTTTTGTAAATAATCGATCTGGCAAACAGGATTTTAAGGGTCCGAGATCAATACCATGTGGATTTTCTTTCAACTTTTTTACCGATATGCTTTGATCTTTGTACGGACTATTACCAAACAAGTAATCTAGCATCACTTCTGGAGTTGCAGGATTTTTTTGTCCTGTCATTCGTTCCGTTAAGGCATTTAAAATCTCCCAATCATGTCGTTGATCTTCTTTTCTATCAAATAATGCTTCATTATATTTTGCTGTATTTCTTACCGCTAATTGATGGAATATAAGATCATAATGGACTGTTTCTAGCCCTGTAGTTGACGGCAAGATAATATTAGCATGTTTAGAAGTTTCATTCAAATAAATATCAATAGCGACCATAAAATCTAATGATTCCAACGCTTTTTCTAATTGCTTGCCATTTGGGGTAGATAATACCGGATTTCCAGCAATGGTAATCATAGCTTTTATTTGTCCGTCTCCTTCTGTCAAAATTTCATCAGCTAACGTTGCAACTGGATATTCTCCTGCGAAATCTGGTAGTTTATCAACTCTAGACTGCCTTCTGTTAAAGCTACCCGTTCTGGCAGTTTTTGTTGCCATCCCAACAAGGTCAATAGCAGGCAATGTAAATAGCGCACCACCTTTGATGTCTATATTGCCAGTAATTGTGTTTAAAGTATTAATAAGCCATTGGCATACACCACCAAATTCTTGAACAGAAACGCCCATTCTACCATAACAAACAGCAGTTTTTGCAGTGGCAAATTCTCTAGCGATATGTTTTATTTCTGCTGCAGAAATACCAACATTATTTGCTACCTTTTCAGGAGAAAAATCTAAGGCAATAGTCTTTATCTCTTCTAAACCATTTGTATGGGAAGCCAACTTACCTAAGTTCTCTAATCCTTCATTAAAAATAACGTGAATTATTGCCAATAATAAAAAAGCATCTTTACCAGGATTGATAAAAAAATGTGCATCTGCAATTTTAGCGGTTTCTGTAAACCGAGGGTCAATAACAATAAACTTGCCACCTCTTTTTTTTATAGCTTTTAAGCGACCCGAAAAATTGGGCGCTGTCATCATACTTCCATTAGAAACAGCTGGATTTCCACCAATAATCAACATAAAATCTGTTCGGTCGATATCGGGGATTGGAATCATCATTTGATGCCCAAACATAAGCAAGGAAGCAATATGATGTGGTAATTGATCTACAGAAGTAGCACTATATTTTTGTTGCGTGTGCAAAGTTTTTATAAATGGAGATCCATACAGCATTAATCCTAAATTATGTACATTAGGATTGCCACGGTATACACCAACAGCATTATTACCATATTTTTTTTGAATAGATTTTAAATTGGTTGCAACTTCATCAAAAGCCTCTTTCCAAGAAATTTCTTCCCACCCCGAATCGGTTCTTTTTAAGGGTGTTTTAAGTCTGTCTTTATCATGATATAAATCTTCTAAAGCGACCGCTTTCGGGCAAATATGACCTTTACTGAATACATCTTTCTTATCACCTTTGATAGAAATAATATCACCATTACTATGTTCAATTTCTAAGCCGCACATGGCTTCACAAAGATTGCAAGTCCTGTAATGCGTTTTAATATTTTCCATTAGTCTACAGTTTTACAAGCTATTAATCCACCATACTCTAAGGCCATGATTCTGTCAACAGTAATTTTTTGATATTCGGGATTTGAGACCATATTTAAAAAGTGATGAACTGTAGGATATTCAACTAAAAAGATCATGTCAGGTGCATTTTGAGAATCACCAATAACCGTAGTTGATACAGTACCTTTCCAAATCAATGTTGCTTCCGCTTTAGCGACAAAAGGTTGTACATTTTTAAAATAGCGCATATAAGCCTCTTGACCCGTTTCATTACCATTTTCGGTTATGGACTTAAACTTGATGATATTAGTCATTACAATTGGCGTATCTTTAGGGTAGGCCATTAGTTGAGCCATCTGTTCTTTTGAAGGACTGACTTGAGTTAAGTGCATAGAAATTGGTTTAGATAAAACCAAAGCTACGAAATAATCAATAGTTATTTTTTGAGTTAAATTTTATGCTTCTTCTTGATATGAAGCTCCGTTGGTCATAACATTCCTGTCAATTTTACGCATCAAGCCTTGCAACACTTTACCGGGACCAACTTCTGTAAATTCGGTACCACCATCGGCTACCATTTGTTGGATAGTTTGTGTCCATTTTACTGGAGCTGTTAATTGAGAAATGAGGTTATTTTTTATTTCGGCAGCAGTTTTTACTGCACTGGCAGTTACATTTTGGTAAATAGGGCAATTTGGTTCATTAAAAGTAGTATTTTCTATGGCTGCTGCCAACTCTTCACGCGCAGGCTCCATTAAAGGAGAGTGAAAAGCTCCACCAACAGGTAATACCAAAGCTCTTCTTGCACCAGCTTCAGTTAAGGTTTCACATGCTTTATTTATAGCTTCAACTTCACCTGAAATAACTAATTGACCAGGGCAATTATAATTTGCAGCAACAACAATACCTTGGGTGTTAGCACATGTTTTTTCAACTAGAGCGTCTTCTAGTCCTAAAACAACTGCCATAGTCGAAGGCTGTAATTCGCATGCTTTTTGCATAGCTAAAGCACGTTGAGAAACCAATTTTAAGGCAGATTCAAAGCTCAAAGTTCCGTTAGCGACTAATGCCGAAAATTCACCCAATGAATGACCAGCAACCATATCTGGCTTGAGATTTTCACCAAGTGTTTTTGCCAATATTACCGAATGCAAAAAAATTGCCGGCTGCGTAACCTTCGTTTCTTTCAGCTCTTCGGCTGTTCCTTCAAACATAATATCAGTGATATGAAAATCTAATATATCATTAGCTTGTTCAAATAATTCTTGAGCTATTGAAGAGTTTTCATACATCTCTAGACCCATTCCAGAAAATTGTGCGCCTTGACCAGGGAAAATATATGCGTGCATGTAAGATTTGATTTTTAGTTAAGTTACAAAAATAGAAAAATTGTAGCTAATAATTATTTTATATTTTAGCAAACCTCATATGATAGTATCAGAAAAAATTTTAGCGTATAAAATCTATTTGGTTTTAGCAGCCTTATTTATCACTTCTTTAGTGGTTTCTAACTTGATTTTTCAGAAGTTTTTTTATTGGAATCCGTTTGGACTATTTCGTTTTGAAATTTCAGTTGGGATACTACCTTATCCGATTACTTTTTTAATTACAGATGTTATCTCTGAAATTTATGGGAAAAAGAAAGCGAATCAAGTAGTTACGGTAGGTATTTTCGCATCCTTTTTTTCTATGGCAATTATTTACCTAGCGAATGCTGTGCCGGCAATTGATTCCTCTCCGGTTAACGACCAGATATTTTCACAAGTATTCGGACTGTCGCCAATAGCCGTTTTGGCATCTATGATGGCGTATTTATTTGCTCAGTTTATTGATATTAGAATTTTCCATTTCTGGAAAGCATATACTAAAGGTAAATATTTATGGCTACGAAATAATTTTTCGACCTTTACTTCACAGTTTGTAGATACACTCACGGTGTTGTTGTTGCTTTGTTCTTTTGGAGTTTTACCTTGGAATATTTTTTACAGCTTATTATTAAGCGGCTTTTTATTCAAAGTAGTAGTCGCAGCATTAGACACACCATTATTGTACTTGTTTGTATGGCTGTTTCGAAAGAGATTTAATTTGAAGGTTGGTGAAGAATTGAACTTAGATTCTTAATTATAACTCATGTAATCCTTTTTTTAGAGCATAAATCACCAAGCCAACTCTACTTTTTACACCTGTTTTTTTAAATAATGAGTCTCGATAGCCATCGATAGTTTTAGGACTTAAATGCATTTCTTCGGCAATTTCTTTATACGTTTTCTCACTACATGCATACTTAAGAACTTTCATTTCATTTTCAGATATTTCTGATGCATCTTTAATTTCAGATGCAAACGACTTTTGCAAGGTTTTAGAAACTCTTTTGGTGTGGTAAAATCCGTCTTCGATTACGTCATTTAGAGCAGTATGTAATTCATTGGGGTGGATGTCTTTTAGTAGATATCCTTTAGCGCCTTTTTTTATCATTTTTATAATTAACATTTCGTCATCTTCCATAGATAGAGCTAAGACTTTAATTTCTGGAATATTCTTTTTCAGCCAATAAGTAGTTTCAATACCATTCATAATTGGCATATTAATGTCCATTAAAATAATGTCGGGCTTGTTAGAGATTGTTTCTAATTTTTCAATGAGATCTTTTCCGTTTATGGCATGATACAAAACAGTAAACTCTTCGAAAGTATCAATTAACCCTTTTAGTGATTGTGCAAACAATAAATGATCATCAACTATAACAACAGTGCGTTTTTTCATCAGTTTAAGTTTTATTAATTTTTAAAGGATATACCAAAGTTAATACAACTCCTTTGTCTTTTTTAGACAATAAAGAGAATTCGGTATCGATTAATTTGGCTCGACTTTTCATATTGATCAAACCCGAACCTTTTTGAATTTCTTTTTCATCAAAGCCTACACCAAAATCTTGTGCTTTAATTGTTAAATTATCCTTGGTATAGGTTAAGGTAACATCTAATTTTGGAGCTTTTGAATGTTTTACCGTATTTGACAAAAACTCTTGTAAAATTCTAAATAAAATGATCTCATCTTTTTTGTCGATTACAATTTCATCACCAATAATATTAAGATTTGCATCTAGAAATTTTAAACGATTGAAACGCTGTAATTCTAGTTCAATAGACTTCTCTAAGCCCATATTTTTTACCGTTTCTGGATTCATTAATTTTGACAATAATCGTATTTCTTGTAAACTTTTAGAAATAATTTCGCTTGTATCATCCAAGATAGTTTTTTGGCCGTTTGCAACATCTGGTTGTAGCATGTTGAGTTGCATTTTTGCTACCGACAATAATTGACCAACATTATCGTGTAGCTCCCAACTAATGTTTTGTAAGGTTTGTTCTTGTGTTTCTAATTGTGATTTAATGATCTCATCTTCAAAACGTTGCTCAGCTTCTTTTTGGTCAAATAAAAACTTGACCTTTCTGTTTTGAAAAAGGCTAAAAATTACTATAATCACCACAATCAATAACAGCACCGTTAAAGTTGTGATTAGAATAAGCATTGTTGTTCCTCCCTGTTCCATACTAGACAACTAAATTAGTCAATATCCTTTTCTTTATTACTCCATATAAAACCGAATGTGAAAATCAAGTACATAAGTGGCGATAAAATATAAATGATCAAAAACAGTTTGTGAATGCTAGGAAATAAAGCATATCCATTATATTCTAGACTAATTGGAATAGTTCCAGCGTGAAATAGCAATAAACCAATACTAATCCAAAACAATAAATTTTTATGAAATATTTTTGTATCCTCTGACTTTAGTAATTGGATAAAATAAAATATAATAGAAATAATCAAAAAAATTGAACCAGTGATATATGGTAACTCTGACATTTCAAAAATAAAGCTTTGTATAAATAACCAATTAGTTATTGATACTAACACATAACTAATTATAAAAATTTTAATCCAAAATTTATGTTTATTGTTTTTAATTGATTTAAAGTAAATGAATAGAACCGCGTTAAAAAAAACGAAATATAAGGTATTATACATCCAATGATTATAGTCAACTCCATTAGTATCAAAAAAAACGAGAACATTGTTTTCACTTGCATATAATCCCAAAAATTCTGTAAGTGTAATATACCATAACATAAATAAGAAATACTTTAAAGAGGAATTTCTATATTTATAAAAATATATAGTTCCAACAATAGCTGATAATAGCTCTACATACTTCCCAGTATTTCTAATTAACGATATGGTTGTGTCTGACATATATTTTGGAAGATTTAGGCATCAAAGTATGACAATTTATCTTTAATTATATCACGCAAGGTTTTATTATCAATCAATAATTTATTCTTCAAATTTTGAAAAACAACGAAAAATACTATCATAGCAATGGTAAATACCAATACTATGATAGTTGTTATAATAATAATTAATGTGACTCTTTCTTGCTCCATATAAAACCGAATGTAAAAATTGAATACATGATGATTGCTAAAATATATACTATTAAAAATAATTTATGAATTCCTGGTATTAAAGCATAGCCGTTTACTTTTAAACTAAAAGGAATGGTACCAGTATAAAATAATAGTAAGCCTACACTAATCCAAAACAGTAGTGTTTTATGAAAGATTACTATTTTTTCAGACTGTAATAATTCTAAAAAGTAAAATAAAATGGATACTATTAAGAAAATCGAGCCTATAGTTTTTGGTATTTCTGACATTTCAAAAGCAAAATTTTGAATAAAAAGCCAATTCACGGCAACAAAAATAACGTAGGTAATAAAAAATATTCTAATCCATAATTTATACTTTTTAGTACTTATTGATTTTAAATAAATATAAAATAATGTAGAAAATGTTACAATTTTCAATAGATTATAAAACCAATAATTATAATGTCGACCCTTTTGATCAAAAAAGCCTAATATGTTATTCTCACTTGCATACCAAGCTCCAAATTCAGTCAATGTTATGTACCATAATAGGAATAAAAAATACTTAAGATGTGTATTTTTATACTTAGAGTAGTATACTGTTCCTATTATTGAAGCTAGCAACTCCGAATAAGGGACTAAATCACTAAATATTGCAGTTGTTATTTTCATTTAATTATTATCTCCTGGAGGATTGGGTTTTCCATCGTTTAACAATAAGCCTTTACCACCTGGCTGAATTACGGTGAAAAAACCTGCTTTTTCATTTTTTTGATTTGGCGAACTTTCATAGTTATCTTTAAGCTTATCCTTTAAAAGAATTGGTTTCCCGTTAGCGTCTAATGTATAGCCAGATTCTGGATCATTAGTTTTCGTTGGTGCAACAAAAAAGGTTTGATGATTTTTTTTCTGACTGGTTTCTTTATTTGAGATTACTCCAAAATAGAATTGTACACCTTTAGGTTCAATACCTACTTTTTTAGATTCTTCTTTAACATAATCAAGATATTCTTGGATAATTTCAATATCAAACCAAACGGTTCTGGTGTCTTCAAAACCAGGCTCATACCTTCTTTCAAGAGTCTCCTTTAAAAGATCAATACGATCGTCAGAGTATTTTTTGTATTTATCGACAGCATCTTCAAGAGTGATAATCTTTTCTAATAATTTTTCTCGAGTATCGTTATCTTCTTGAGCAGGCTTATCAGGTTTGTGAGGTTTTTGACAAGAGGTTATAGTAATTGCAAAAGCAATTAACACTAAATAAATGATTTTAGTTTTCGAAATTTTTAAGTGTAATGTTTTCATAATTAATATGTTTAGGTTAAGTCTTTGCAAATTACTAATAATTGTTCATAGTAGAAAAGGGGAAAAACCCCTTTTCTACTACAGGAAAAACCCCTTTTAATTTTAGTGTTTTTCCTCTTGTGTACTACTACACATTACTGCAACTTTGCGGTATTAATTATAATGTTAGTTAATTATTTGGGTAATAAACAAGAGATTTATAAAATGCTTTAACTGCTATGAAAAAGCACCCCGCTATGAAAAAGCAAAAACGAATGATTAGGAGTAATTATTTGAGTTATTGGGAAGATTGCTATGAAATCCAAAAATTGCTACGCGTAAAATAGGTCTCTTGTTTATTTTAAAACATTCACCCGGTGCTTGTCACTGGGTTTTTTGTGTAAAGTCAATTCGTTAAAAAATATTTAGAACACAGTGTATCTAAAACAAAATTAGTTTAAACTATTTGAGACATACAATCAAGCCTTCATTCAATCTAATATTAAAAACAGTATATTTAATTGTATATTGTTAATATACAGATTCTTAAATGATTCATAAAGAACAATCAAGATATACCCTTATGAAGGTATTGTTACTAGATTAGATAATTTGTACCTTTATTAAAGGATTTTGATTGATGAAATAATTTTATTCGCTAAAATTTTCAATTATCTTTTGTTAAAATACTTTTTTCTCGAAATCAATTTCTATTAATTAAGAATAAAATATGATCGAAAAATCGAAACTGACTGATGCTGATGATTTTATGAAAGAGATTTCAAAATCATATTCTCAATTATCAGTTGACAATAATTTTATTTTAAAAAATGCTATTAATTGTAGAGAATGTTATTATATAATAGATTTTAGTAAAAATAAAATTACCAATAAGAATGGGTTTAAGAATTTATTAGGTTATGAAAATCAGGATATCACTCTTGATTTTTTAGCAAGTAAAATTCATGAAGATGATAAAGAAATGGTCAACAAGATTAGGATCGCAACAGCTGCATTTGGTTTAAATAATCCAACAAAAGAATGTGAATATAATTTGTCATTAACTTATAGATTGAAAAGAAGTGATAATACATATATCAATGTATTAAACCAAACAACAATATATACGGCCGACGAAAATGGAAGATTAATTAGTATTTTGAATAGATTAATAGATATTTCATTTATGCGTAATTCGTTATATGTAAATTGGAATTTCGAAGGCGAAGATGTAGACGCTAATGCTTTTAAAAAAGAAGTATATAGAGAATATCAAAACTTTTTTTCAAGAAGAGAACTAGATGTAATCAATAAAATTGCGGATGGATTCACCAATAAAATAATTGCATTAAAACTCAATATTAGTGAGCATACTGTGGCGACACATAGAAAGCGCATTTTAAAAAAATCAAAATGTCATAATTCTGATGAGTTGATTTTGTTCTGTTCTAAGAATGGGATTTTGTAAATAATTATTAAATTACCCAATAGAGGGTATTGTATTACCTTAATATATACTATAGATTTGCATTGGGTATTTGGGTTAGTTGGAAATTGCTATGAAAAAGATTACTTACTAACTCAATTTATCTCTCAGGTATTTATATTTAAACTTACCACATACCCTTCACTTCCACGTACGTTGAAAACGGTACTATCTTCAAAAATTAAATATTGACCTTTAACCCCTTTTAAAACTCCTTTATAATTTGGTGTTTTATCTAAATTTAAGCTTTTTACCTTTTCAGGATATTGTAAGACAGGAAATTCTATATGAGTTTCACCAGCACTAGCTTCGACATAATATGCTGCAGCTTCTTCGGGAATAAATGCAGAGAGTTTTTCTTTTTCTGCAACGAGATCAACATCTTCAATATTATTAGTTAGCATTTTTCGCCAATTCGTTTTATCAGAGATATGTTCTTTAATAGCAACTTCGGTAATACCTGCTAAATAACGATTAGGCACTTCTATGAATTCAATAGCTTCATGTGCGCCTTGGTCTATCCATCTAGTAGGCACTTGTTGCTTGCGAGTTACACCAACTTTTACATTGCTAGAATTTGCTAGATATACAATATGAGGTTGTAATTGAACCGATTTCTCGTACGCTAAATCACGATCTTCTTTATCTAAATGTGCAGTGCTTAATTCAGGACGCATAATCCAATCGGCAGCTTGTGGAATTTCAAAAAAACAGCTTTTGCAGAAACCTTGTCGATAAATGGGTTTATTTAAATGACAGTTTAAACATTCATAACCCACAAAATCTATCTGAATTTCTCTATCAAGCAATTGGTTGATATTGATAAAATCTGAACCCATATCTAAATAGTAACCAATTGGTTTTAGATGTTCAGTTCTCATTTTTTTTAAAACGCCTTGATATTTCATAATCTTGCTATTCTTTTATGTTGTCTAACCTCATTTTTAATTTCAAAAATCAACAACTATCCACTAATCACCTTAACCGTTCTTTTTACATTTTCAGCAATCTTTCGCGCTTCATTAACATCTTCATGTACAATAGTTATATGGCCCATCTTGCGAAAGGGTTTGGTTTGTTTTTTACCATAAATATGCGGAGTAACACCGTCCATTGCTAAGATGGTTTCCATGTTTTCGTACACTACATTGCCCGTTTGATTTTCTGCTCCTACCAAATTTACCATGACCGCACCAACTTTATTAGTAGTATCGCCTAGAGGCAGATTTAAAATAGCTCTAATATGTTGCTCAAACTGATTTGTATACGTAGCTTCGATACTATAGTGACCACTATTGTGAGGTCTTGGTGCTACCTCATTTACAATGATTTCATCATCTTGGGTTAAAAATAATTCAACAGCTAACAAGCCTACATGTTCAAAAGCTAGTGCTACTTTTAGGGCAACATATTCGGCTTTTTTAGCAATTTCAGAAGGAATTCTAGCAGGACAAATAACATACTCAACTTGATTCGCTTCAGGGTGAAACTCCATTTCAACTACCGGATATGTTTTTAAGTGTCCCTTAGCATTACGAGCAACAATTACTGCTAATTCATTTTTAAAAGGAATGAGATCTTCGGTAATACATTCAATATTCGGCAACGTCTCTAAATCGGCACGGGTTTTTACAATTTTCACACCGGTGCCATCATAACCAAATTGTGCACTTTTCCACACAAAAGGAAATGAAATAGTTTCGTGTTTTAGCGCATTTTCAATTTCGTGCGTGTATGCGAAACGAGAAAATGGAGCGGTAGGTATGGAATGGTCGGTATAAAAAAGTTTCTGTTTTGCTTTGTTCTGTATGGTGCGAATGGTTTTAGAAGAAGGATATACTTTTAAACCTTCGCTTTCTAATTTTTCTAGTGCATCTACATTTACATTTTCAATTTCGATGGTGAGCAGATCCACTTGTTTTCCGAAGTTATAAACGGTGTCAAAGTCAAGTAAACTTCCTTGATGGAATTCATCGCAATAGGCTTTACACGGAGCGACTTCGGAAGCATCTAAAACGCAGGTGTAAATATCAAATTTTTGAGTTTCAGTTAAGAGCATCCTGCCGAGTTGTCCTCCGCCAAGGATCCCTAATTTAAAATGAGAAGAGAAGTAATTAGTCACTTAAAAATGCTTTTATACAAAAATAAGCATCTAAACCGATTTTTAGTACTAAAAGTTAGTGATTGTTATGCTATTACCATTTTTTACGGCTCTATATTGTTTCATTGGGTATGGAGTGCCACTTTGTGGGCTTCCGTCAAGGAAAGAAAATTTGCTATCATCACAGGGGCAGATAATTTGAACGCCAACTAAACTCATTGCAGTGCATTCGCTAGGAGCTAAATGTGGGCATGCGGCATCCCAAGCCAAAATGTTATTTTCTGTAAATCTATATACAATAATGCCTTTTATACCTTGGTTTGGTATAAAAGCACTTGTACTATCAAACTGTAAATCTTGGTATAATGGTAAATTTAAATTTAGTGTTACGTTTACCGGAGTATTTGGTAAAATAGGGTTATTATCATCATCATTAGTGCCACATGATGTGATTATAATGAGCGTTATTAAAAGAAACGTTTTCTTCATTAAAATCTAAATTTTTAGCAAGGTACTTAAATCGTCTGCAAATTAAAATAATTTGTACATTTGTATACTGATCTCATCCCAAAATTTAGTTAAAGGTTGAGATTTTTTAGTTAGATATAAACGAATGAATTATGAGTAAAGTAGCATATTACACAGCTGAGGGATATAAAAAATTGAGGGAAGAATTAGAGCAATTAGAGCATGTAGAAAGGCCGAGAGTTACGACTGATATTGCCGACGCAAGAGACAAAGGTGATCTAAGTGAGAATGCTGAATATCATGCTGCAAAAGAAGAGCAGTCATTATTAGAATTTAAGATAGCGCAATTAAAAAATGTGGTTGCTAATGCAAGAGTTATTGACGAAAGTCAATTAGACACCTCTAAAGTATTGGCTTTATCTACTGTGAAGATTAAAAACACTGCTAATAAAATGGAATTTAGTTATAAGCTTGTCGCGGATTCTGAATCAGATTTTAAAACAGGTAAAATATCAGTAAATTCGCCTATCGGTAAAGGTTTATTAGGTAAATCGGTTGGTGATATTGCCGAAATTCAGGCACCGAACGGCGTAATGAAATTTGAAATTACAGAAATAACAAGAGGATAATATGAGTTCAATTTTCACGAAAATAATAAACGGACAAATTCCTAGTTATAAAATTGCAGAAAACGATGATTTTTTTGCGTTTTTAGATATCAACCCTAACGCAAAGGGGCATACATTGGTAGTTCCTAAAAAGGAAGTAAATAAACTCTTCGATTTAGATGAAGAAACCTATACTGGTTTGATGGCTTTTGCTAGAAAAGTAGCAATAGCGTTAGAAAAAGCAGTGCCTTGTAAACGTGTAGGTGTTTCGGTAATTGGATTAGAAGTGCCACATGTTCATGTGCATTTAATCCCGTTAAATTCTATGAGCGATATCGATTTTAAGCATAAAGTAAGTTTGAAAAAAGAAGAATTTGAAACATTAGCGACTGCTATAGTAGCACATTTAGACTAGCTCTTTAAACATGGCTGTGAAGGTGGTGCCTTTGCCAAGCTCCGATTTTTTCACATATATTTTACCGTCATGATAATCTTCTACAATTCTTTTGGTCAGCGATAAGCCAAGGCCCCAACCACGTCTTTTGGTGGTATAACCAGGGTCAAATATCTTGTTGTGTAAACTTTTAGCAATACCTTTACCTGTATCACTAACATCAATTACAATATATTTATCATCTTTAGAAGATACTTGAATGTTAATACTGCCTTTACCTTGCATGGCATCAATGGCATTTTTAATTAAATTTTCAATCACCCAGCTAAACAGTTGCGTGTTGATCATGGCGTAAATTTTTTCTTTATTTAAAATATCAAGGTTAAAATCTACTAGTTTAGAGCTTCTAGATTCGTAATAATCAAAGGCTTTTTGTGTTTCTAAAACTACGTCATGCCTTGTTAGTTTGGGTATAGAGCCTATTTTAGAAAAACGATCGGCAATGGTGTTTAAGCGTTCTACATCTTTTTCTATTTCTACTACTGTTTTTTCATCGGCGTTTTCCATGCGTAATATTTCAACCCAACCTAGTAATGATGATAGCGGTGTGCCAATTTGGTGTGCCGTTTCTTTTGCCATACCAGCCCACAATTTATTTTGCTCAGCTACTTTATTAGATTTAAAAACTAAATAAATCACTGTTCCGAAAAGGAGTAAGATTAAGACCAGGGCTAAAGGATAATATTGTAATCTATTCAATAAATCAGAATCTCGATAGTAAACAGAATCTGTAGTATTTCCTTTTTCAGACTCTCGAGTAATATACAATGGCTTATTCTCATCTTTCATTATATCTAATTGCTTTGTTAGATACATGCGATCTTGAGTCGATAAGTCTTCAAAATTTTGACTTCCTCTGGCAAAATTTAAATTTGCCCATTTCGTAATTTTTCCGGCTTGATTGGTAACTATGATAGGAATGTTTTTGTTGCTCTCTATGATTTTTAATTCGAGATTTATTTCAACATCTAAATCTGCCTTGTTCATGTTCTCAAGTGCAGTCGCCAATACTTCCATCTTAGAACGTTCTTCTAGCTTAAACTTTTGAAAGAAAACATTGGTATTCCACAAAATAAGAGTAACCACCAAAAATGCGGTTGCTATGAGAATCCAACGAAGTAGGGTCTTATTTTGGGGAAGATTCATTATCACAAATATATAATTATCTTATGATTTAACTAAAAAAATAATTTGATATTATAATACTTAGATATTATTTACTTTTACAGCACAAACTTTTACAGATGTTAAGTATAAACCCTAAAGATATTTCTACCGCTAAATTACATAGTTATTTATTAAGTGCGGTGGCACCAAGACCTATTGCTTTTGCGAGTACTATTAATCGTAACGGCAAACCAAATTTATCACCTTTTAGTTTTTTTAATGTGTTTAGTGCGAATCCGCCTATTCTAATCTTTTCTCCGGCAAGGCGTGTTCGAGATAATACTACAAAGCATACGTTAGAAAATGTAAAAGAGGTAAAAGAGGTTGTAATAAATGTTGTAAACCATACTATGGTACAACAAATGTCTTTGGCAAGTACTGAGTATGCAAAAGATGTAAATGAGTTTGAAAAAGCGGGTTTCACTATGTTGCCATCCAATAATGTGAAACCATTTAGGGTTGCCGAATCTCCTATTCAGCTCGAATGTAAAGTCAATGAAATTGTAGCGCTAGGTAATGAAGGTGGCGCAGGTAATTTAGTTATTTGTGAGGTTGTGAAAATGCACATAAGTGAAGCTGTATTAGCGAAAGATGGAAGTATAGATCAGCATAAGTTAGATTTAGTTGCTAGGGCAGGAGGGAGTTATTATTCGAGAGCAAATACAGGCTTTTTCGAAATACCAAAGCCTTTGTCTACATTAGGTATTGGTGTAGATGCTTTGCCTACAAAAATAAAAGAAAGTAGTACCCTTACGGGGAATAATTTAGGTATGTTGGCAAATGTTGAAGGACTACCTAATCAACAAGATGTTGATAACTTTGCCAAGGATAATATGAAATACGTTGGTTTAAAAACATTAGAAAAACATAAATTTGCGCAAGAGTTTTTAGAAAATAATGATGTTGAGAGTGCTTGGAAAGTGCTTTTGATGAACTAAATAGAATAGAATGGAAATTACAGGAAAAATTAAATTAATAGGAGAAACACAAACATTTGGTGCTAGCGGCTTTAGAAAACGTGAATTAGTGGTGACTACAGATGAGCAATATCCTCAAATGTTGATGGTAGAGTTTGTACAAGATAAAACAGATGCTCTAAATAGTTATAGTGTTGGTGAAGATGTAAAAGTGAGTATTAACCTACGCGGTAGAGAATGGATCAACCCAGAAGGTGTAGCAAAATATTTTAACTCTATTCAAGGATGGAGAATTGAAAAATTACAAGCTGGCGCACCACAGGGAGGAGTACCACCAGTAGAAGCTATTGATGCTTTCGAACCGGCAGATAAGGTTTCTGATAACGAACCAGACGATTTACCGTTCTAAAATTTATTATTCTTGCTTATGTAAGGATCTAGTAAAAAACAATAAAAGGCTTCTCTTAGTGAGAGGCCTTTTTGTTTGAGAACTATTTTAAGTAACTATATTTCTTATATTCGAGATATATAGTTACTATATCCCTACGTTAGCATTCATTACATAACTAATCAACTATTAAATATGAGATTTATATTCATACTCTTTTTACTAATATCAATCTCTTGTACCAACAAGAACCAATCAAAAAAAACCACAACAAGTTCTAAGAGTACTGAAAATTTAATTGCAGTTTTAGATACAATTTGGCAAACGGAGCAAACACCAATAAGATTAAGAGATTCATTAATGAGAATTTATGGTGCTGAATCAAAGGAATACAAGGAACAACAAAAAATATATGAGAAAAACCACGTCATTAATGAAAAGAAAATAACATCTATTCTTGACAATAATGGATGGCCAGTAAAAGAAAAGGCAGGAGAACAAGGAAATTGGACAATATGCAATGTTATTCAACATTCGGAAAATGAAATTAGAATAAAGTATCTTCCAATGATGAGACAGGCTGTAAGTGAAAAAAAATTAGAACCACGATTTTTAGTACGAGCAGAAGATAGAATTGCAACAGAAAAAGGTGACCTTCAAATTTATGGTGGTCAAATGAAATATTATCCTGAAACGAAAAGTTTTAATATATGGCCAGTTTTTGACCCAATAAATATAGATAAAAGAAGAGCCGCAATCGGACTAGAACCAATCGCAGAATTTCTAAAAAATAGATTTGACTTTGAATGGAATTTAGAAGAGCAAATAAAAAGGTCGGAAGAATTTGAAAAAGAACGACAACAAAATAATAAATAACGAAATTCCGCAAAACGGCTATAATTCATTGTGGTGGAATTTCCTGCTAGAAATTCATATCTTTAAGCCATAGCCCAAACGTACTGTCCCATAATTAACAAAAACTCACTAAACTCAAAAACATGAAACAAAGTTTTATCATTTTAATTTTCTGCTTATTAATTTATGGGTGTGGCCAAAAAAATGAAACTCCTCTTAAGACAGAAGTGCTTCAAACGGAACCAGCGTCTTCGTTTTCAACTGTAGGTAAAAAGGTATCCATATTTACAACTGCGAGCAATACTGACCTTAGGTTAAGCAGTACAGGCACCAAAGAATTCAGCACTGCTCAACAACCACTAGAATCTGAAGTTTCTATTTTTGTCAACCCTAATAAAACTTTCCAAACCTTTTTGGGAATTGGCGGGGCAATCACAGATGCATCTGCTGAAGTATTTGCTAAACTACCTGAAAACAAACAACAAGAACTTTTAAAAGCCTATTATGATCAAGAGGAAGGCATAGGTTATTCATTGGCTCGAACAAGCATTCATAGTTGTGACTTTAGTAGTGAAAGTTTTACCTACGTTTCAAATAATGACAAAGAGTTGAAATCTTTTAATATCGATCATGATCGTAAATATCGAATTCCAATGATTAAAGGAGCCATTGATATAGCTGGAGGAGAACTCATGCTTTATGCGAGCCCTTGGAGTCCTCCACCTTTTATGAAAAGTAATAATGAGATGCTGCAGGGCGGTAAATTACTGCCAGAATATTATAAATCATGGGCCCTCTATTATGCAAAATTTATTAAAGCTTATGAAAGCGAAGGCATGCCAATTTGGGGTGTAACCATTCAAAATGAACCAATGGCAGTACAAAGATGGGAGTCTTGTATCTATACGGCGGAGGAAGAACGAGATTTTCTTAAGAATTATTTAGGCCCGACTATGGAGGAAGAAGGTTTAGGCGATAAGAAAATTGTGGTTTGGGATCACAACCGAGATTTGATCAATAATCGCGCAAATACTATTTTTGATGATCCAGAAGCCGCTAAATATGCTTGGGGAATTGGTTTTCATTGGTATGAGAATTGGGCTGGAGGAGAACCTATGTTCGATAACATAAGTAATATTAATGAGTCATATCCTACAAAAAACCTTTTGTTTACTGAAGGATGTAATGAGAGGTTTTCTGATGAAAAATATCAATTTTGGCCTAATGCGGAAAGATATGGTCGCTCGATGATCAATGATTTCAATAAAGGTACTGTAGGTTGGACAGATTGGAATATTTTATTAGATCAAAATGGAGGACCAAACCATGTTGGCAATTTTTGTTTTGCTCCTGTTCATGCAGATACTAATTCCGGTGAATTGATTTACACACCATCTTATTATTATATCGGTCATTTTTCCAAGTTCGTACGACCGAACGCAAAACGGGTCAGTACTGTAAGTAGCAGAAGCCACTTATTAAGCACCTCATTTATCAACGAAGATGGTACGATGGCAACTGTAGTCATGAATCAAAGTGATCTGGAGATCACTTATAAGTTATATATTGAATCAAAAACAGTTGAAGTAAAGATTCCGCCACATGCAATGCAAACTCTCATTATTCAATAGCCAGTATATCCCAAATTATTACAAATAAACCTGAAGAATAAGACATAACAATGAGTAAAATGAAATCATACGTTACATTTCTTATCCTCAGTTTTTTTGTCATTAGTTGTAAAACCAATACAAAGCAAAAACCTGTATTTGAACATGATGTAAAAAGTGGTCCAACACCATGGACGAGTGATACTTTTGAACTCGAAGAAGAAGATTTTACATTTGCTATTATTTCAGACCTAACTGGTGGGGAACGTGAAAACATTTATAGTACAGCAGTGAGCCAATTAAATAGGTTAGATCCTACGTTTGTGTTAAGCATTGGCGATTTAATTGATGGAGGTACAGAAGACACTTTAGAATTAGAAAAGGAGTGGAACTCGTTTGATTTTAGAACTTCTAAACTAAACATGCCCTTTTTTTATCTTGGTGGAAATCATGACCTAACCAATCCTATAATGCGCAAATTTTGGAAACAAAGGTTTGGACCTCGTTATTATCATTTTGTTTATGAAAATGTACTGTTTTTAATGATGGACTCTGAAGATTATGAAGAAAAACGAATGTTAGAAATTTACCATGCCAGAGCTAAAGCTTTACAAATTATTTATGGTGAAATTGAAGGGGTGTATGAAGAATCGGAGTATTATGATATGCCTGAACGTAGAATTGGTGGAATGAGTAACGATCAATTTAATTATTATACAGCTGTTCTCGAAAAGTATCCGAATGTAAAATGGACATTTGTACTTATGCATAAACCTCTTTGGGTGCGTGAAGATAACAAAGGGCTAGGGGAACTTGAAACACTATTAGCAAACAGGCCATATACTGTAATCAATGGTCATTTTCATTCGTTTTCGCATCGCAAAAGACATGGCAGAGATTATACTATGTTAGGTACTACAGGAGGCGTTCAAAATGTAAAAGACTCAATGGCATTTGACCATGTGACTTTGGTACGCATGGCAAAAGAGCCTATTGTTACACATTTAAAAATGGAAGGAATTTTAGATGAAACAGGAAAGGTTCCTATTGTGTTAGACAGCTTGATTTTTTTAAGAAAAAACAACTAAAACCTGAACTATAAAGTTTAATTAAACAATGTATAACTGAAACTTTATAATATAATTATAGAAGAGTTAGTTTAGCCAATACAATGCACTTTTTAACAGATGAAATATGGTTCCCACCTGTAAGCGAAGCTTCTCCAGAAGGTTTGTTGGCAATTGGTGGTGATTTATCTACTCAAAGATTAGAATTGGCATATCGTAGTGGAATTTTCCCTTGGTTTAGCGAAGGTGATCCTATTGTTTGGTATAGTCCAGACCCGAGAATGGTCTTATTTCCTGAGCAATTAAAAGTGTCTAAAAGCATGCGTCAAATCATCCGTAAAGGAGAGTTTACCATCACTTTTAATCAAAACTTTAAAGAGGTCATTGCTAATTGTAAAAGTGCGAATCGAAAAGACGAAGCTGGTACTTGGATTACAGATGAAATGCAAGAGGCTTACATAAAATTACATCAATTAGGTGTTGCAAAATCAGTAGAAGTATGGCACCATGAAGAATTAGTTGGTGGCCTTTACGGAATAGACTTAGGAACCGTTTTTTGTGGTGAAAGTATGTTTAGTAAAATGTCAAACACATCTAAATTAGCATTCATTTATTTGGTAGAGAAATTGAAAAAAGAACAGTATGAATTACTTGATTGTCAGATGTACAATGAACATTTAGCAAGTTTAGGTGCAGTAGAAATCTCTCGAAACGAATTTTTAAAGTATATTTAGCGCTGATAAATAAAAAATATATGCGAGTATATTTTAAAGCTATGAGTAGAGTCGCAATCATCTTAACCTTGGTTTTTTTAAATATTAGCTGTGATCAGCTATCAAAAAAGATCGTACGAAATAAGATCGAAACAAATGAGAGAATTCAAGTAATTCAAGATAATTTTATTTTAACCAAAGTAGAGAATAGAGGCGCAGCTTATAGTTTTGGTGCTAACTGGGAGCCTATGGTTAAACGGATAGTTTTACAAGTAATACCGACCATTGTTTTAATAGTTCTGTTGGTATTGATTTTAACAAAAACTGAGTATCCCAAGGTAGTCATTGTAGGTTTTGCCTTTGTAATTGGTGGGGGTATTGGTAATGTGTTTGATAGAATTGCTTACGGTTCGGTTACTGACTTTATGTATGTAGATTTAGGTTTCTTTGCCACCGAAGTTTTTAATATGGCAGATGTTTCGATTGTTATTGGAGCATTGATAGTATTAACTCATACATTGCTTTATAAAAAGAAACCAGTAAATTTAAATGAAAGCTTAGAATAATGGATGTTAAAGATGCACAATTAACAGTTGACAAATGGATTAAGGAACACGGAGTTCGTTATTTTAATGAGTTAACAAACATGGCACAATTAACCGAAGAGGTTGGCGAAGTAGCTCGTATTATTGCACGTCGTTATGGTGAGCAAAGCGAAAAAAAATCTGATGCAACTAAAGATCTAGGTGAAGAATTAGCCGATGTATTGTTTGTAGTGTTATGCTTAGCAAATCAAACTGGAGTTAATTTACAAGAAGCTTTTGATAAAAAATTAGAATTAAAAACAAAACGTGATCATGATAGACACCATAACAACGAAAAATTAAAATAATGACATTTCAAGAAAAAATAAAGTCGGTTGTTTTTTGGAAAAACACCGTTAGAATATCTCTACTATTTTTTATGCTGCTTATTATAATTTCATTATTGTTTAATAGTTTTTCAGATATTTTTAAGTTTGATATAGAGGCAATAAAAGCTACTAACTTTAATGAAGGTAAGTGGAAAAAATTTATAGGCACAAAAGCGGTGGTAAGCTTTCTTTACGGAATGTTTGTGACGGCTAAAAATATGAAATAATACGTCATTATGAGCCTTTAGACTGTCTTTTGGATTGGCTAAAGCGTGGTAATCTCATGAATGTAACTATGATCTAACAGATTGCTTCGTCACTTTATTTCTCGCAATGACGGTAAAATTAATTTACACCCCTAAAGTCCCCTCAAGGGGACAATCCTCCTGATTTGTTTTTTTAGTTGTCCCCTTGAGGGGACTTTAGGGGTGTTTTGAATTAATGTCATTCTAGCTTTCACAGGAATGAAAAAAATTATTAATCTAACTTAATCAAATCAATATTACTTGCTTTTACTTTCTTGTTAAGTTCCTTCACATCAGTCTCGAATATTTTATACAAATCAGCTAGTTCTTTATCGATTTGCTTTGTAATTTCATTTTTAAAAGCAATAGCTTGATCTGTAGGTCTAAAGTTACCAATAGATGATAGTGAATTTAAATGCCCTAACTTATTATTCAGCTTAATAGGGAAATTCAACGGATCTTGATTACTCTTGCTTTTTGTTTGATACAAGTTGTTTTCAATAACTGTTACTTCTTTAGAAATTTTACTAGCAAATTCTAAGAGTTCCTTGTCCTTCTCTTTATCAGCCGATTTTTTCAATTGTGTTATTTGACCTTTAACCTTTGTTACATTTTTCAATGCTATATGTATCTCTGTCATTTTATCACGTACACTCATAATAAAATCAAATTGTGCTTTCATATCAGCATCTGTTGCTTCAGTTCTAGGGTCTTTTAAAATAGTAAATTCTTCAGATTTATTAGCACCATTTTTACTCAGCTCAGCCGTGTAATTTCCAGGGGTTGCTTTTGGTCCACTTAAGGAAGCCCACCATAAAATCATACCTTTTACTTTCTCCGCATCAGCATACATCATATTCCAGTTAAACTGATTGCTTCCTGGTTTTACTTTTAATTTTTCTTCTTTTTTCTCCTTATCGGGATGTGTAGAATACTTTTTAATCAATTGTTTTTTACTATCTAAGAATGACAATGAAATAGTATCCGCTTTAGCAGTATCTTTTACATAAAAATTAACAGCTACACCGCCAGCATGATTTTGACCTTGTGTTTTGGATGTTCTCCCGTTGCCTCCGCCCATTCTATAGCTTTCTAAAGGCTTGAACAAAAAGAAATCTTGACTTGTTAAATCATTCTTTAATTGGTGTAAAGGAGTTAAATCATCGATCATCCAAAAAGAACGCCCTTGTGTAGCAGCAATTAGATTGTTGTTTTTAACGGCAAGATCAGTAATAGGAACTATTGGTAGGTTCAGTTGAAACTTTGACCAGCTTGTGCCATCATCAAAACTGACGTACATACCACGTTCGGTACCAGCATATAATAAGCCTTTTCTTTTCGGATCAACGCGGACGGCTCTGGTGAAATCTTCATTACCTATTCCGTTTGTGATTTTTTTCCATGTTTGTCCATAATCTGTTGTTTTGTAGATATATGGGTTATAATCTCCGGTTTTGTATTTGGTACCTGCAATATATGCACCACCTTTATTGAAAGGATCAATTTCTATACAATTTATCATCATCCATTCAGGCATACCTTTTGGCGTTACATTTTGCCAATTTTTCCCACCATCTTTTGTGATATGTACTAAACCATCGTCAGAACCTGTCCAAATCAAACCGTCTTCAGAAGGCGATTCTGCGGCAGCGAAAATGGTACCATAATATTCAACCCCTGTATTATCTTTTGTAATTGGGCCACCAGAAGAACCTAGTGTTTTAGGATCATTTCTTGTCAAATCCGGGCTAATAATCTCCCATGATTGTCCTTCATTTTCTGTTGCATGCAAATGGTTAGAAGCAGCATATAATTTCTTAGAATTATTAGGTGAGAAAAATATAGGGAAGTTCCATTGGAAACGATATTTAAAATCTTCGGCGCCATGTCCCATCGGGTCATCTGGCCAAACATTAATAGCACGAACTTCACCTGATTTATGATTCACTTTGGTTAAAAATCCACCATAGCTACCACCATAAACAATATCATTATTAGTAGGATCAACAGCAATATGAGCACTTTCACCACCGGCTGTAGACTCCCAATCACTTTCAGAAATAAAACGCCCGTTCGTACGATGCGCAATACGTACCGTAGAGTTATCTTGTTGTGCTCCATAAATACGATACGGAAAATGATTATCGGTTGTTACTCTATAAAATTGCGAAGTAGGTTGGTTATGATAGGTTGTCCAATTTTCACCTGCATCAAAACTTACTTGTGCGCCGCCATCATCACCAATAATCATACGCTGATTGTCTTCTGGTGCCATCCATAAATCATGGTGATCGCCATGAGGTGCATTAAACGTTTCATACGTTTTACCACCATCTTTTGAGCGATGATAGCGTACATTCAATACATAAAGTCCATTTTCATCTTGAGTATCTGCATACAAACGTGTGTAGTACCAGGCGCGCTGACGTAATTTACGTTCGCTATTAATGAGTTTCCATGTTTTACCGGCATCAGTAGATTTGTAAATACCACCTTTTTTATTTTCTATCAATGCCCAAACAATGTCAGAATTTACGGGTGATACAGTCACACCGCTAATTCCCCAAAGCCCTTTCGGTAAGCCTTCATTGACAGAAATGTTTGTCCAAGTGTCACCACCATCAATACTTTTCCAAATTGCTGAACCATTACCACCACTTGATAAGCTATATGGTGTACGTCTCACATTCCATGTAGTAGCGTATAAAACACGCGCATTGTTTGGATCGATAATTAAATCTATTGCCCCAGCATCCGCATTAGCGAACAATACTTTTTTCCAAGAAGTACCACCATCAATAGATTTGTAAACACCACGTTCATTCGATGATTTATAAAGATCACCCAACACGGCAGCAAATACAACATCAGGATTTTTAGGATGAATTCGAATACGTGGTACATGTCTTGAATTTTTAAGACCTATAGATTTCCAAGTTTTACCAGCATCAACCGATTTATAAATACCATCACCAGAAGATACATTGCCACGTACCGTTTTTTCTCCAGCACCGGCGTATATAACATTATGATCCCATTCACTTACAGCTATGGAGCCTATGGAGCCTCCAAAAAAGCCATCAGAAATATTTTCCCATGTATTACCAGCATCTGTTGTTTTCCAAATACCACCGCCAGTAGAACCCATATAGAATAGATTCGCTTTTCCTGGCACACCTGTTACTGCGCCACTACGTCCGCCACGAAACGGACCAATATTTCGCCATTGCATTGCATCATAATATTTTTCGGCAAATTGTGTAGTGTTTTGTTGTTTTTTTCTTTTGTATTTTTGGGCGCTAGTTGAGAAGCTAGTTAACAATAGCATGCCAACACATAGAAGGATTACTTTTTTCATTTTGAGTATAATTAGTTGAACAGAAAGTTAAAAGTACAATAAAAAATAAATTTCGACGCCGTTTTAAATGAACTTATTTTTAGATTATACTGATAAACAAATAGATAGTGCAAAGGTTAGAATTTCGGGCTCAAAAAGTGAATCGAATAGATTACTTATTTTGCAGCAGTTGTACCCGAATTTGAAGCTAGAAAATGTGTCTGATTCTGATGATAGTAAACATTTAACACATGCGCTAAATTCTATTGAGGAGTTGGTTGATATCGGTCATGCCGGAACAGCAATGCGTTTTTTAACAGCTTATTTTGCTGCAAAAGAAGGTAGAGAAACGGTATTGACAGGTTCTGAACGTATGCAAAATCGACCTATAAAAATATTGGTTGATGCTTTACGGAGTTTAGATGCAGATATTGAATATGTAGATAAAGACGGGTATCCTCCATTAAGAATAAAAGGAAAGAAACTCAGCAAAAATACCGTTCAAATTAATGGAAATGTAAGTAGTCAATATATTTCAGCTTTATTGCTGATGGCACCTTCTTTAGAAAACGGATTGGAGATAGAATTGCTAGGTGAAATTACTTCACGCTCGTATTTAGAAATGACCTTGACTTTATTAAAAGAACTAGAAATTTCATATGCTTTTGAAGGAAGACTCATTAAAGTTTTACCAAAAAAAACAATAGAAGAGAAGACGATTGTGGTAGAGTCTGATTGGAGTTCGGCCTCTTATTTTTATAGTTTAGTCGCTTTAAGTAGAGTAGGAGCAACAGTAACATTAACTTCTTATAGAAAAGAAAGTTTACAAGGTGATAGTTGTTTAGCTAAAATTTATAATAGTCTTGGTGTTGAAACCTCGTTTGAAGAGAATTCGATTATAATAGAGAAAAACTCAAAACCAAACACTCAACACTTAGAACTAAATCTAGTTAGCGCCCCAGACATTGCACAAACAATAGCCGTGACTTGTTTTGGTTTAGGAATTGCATGTAATTTAACAGGGTTACATACCTTGAAAATTAAAGAAACCGATCGTTTGGTCGCTTTAGATAATGAACTTTCAAAATTAGGCGCTACTATTTCGGTTACTGATAAAAGTCTGCATTTAAAGGCGTCATCTACAATAAATAAAAATTGTAGCATACCAACGTATCACGATCATCGTATGGCGATGGCTTTTGCACCATTAGCTTTAAAAGTACCCATTACAATTGAAAAGGCTGATGTTGTTACAAAATCATTTACTAGTTTTTGGGAAGATTTTGAGAGTTGCTTCTCTTAACGTTAAAATATAGTTAAAACACTCTTTTTAAGTGTTGTGTACGTACTAAAATAGGCTTTAAGTCGTTGTGTAGGATACTTAAACCCCATTCAACATGAGAAAATTTACACTTCTTTGTTGTATTTTGATTTGTGCTACTTTCCCTACTCAAGCACAAGATTGGATTACTGATTTAGATGAAGCAAAGAAAATTGCAAACGAAAAAAATCGAAAAATAATAGTTGTATTTCAAGGTTCTGACTGGAACGGTATATGTATTCGATTGAATAAAGAGATGTGGACAAACCCAGAATTTCAAAAATACGCTAAAGAGCATTTTGTAATGCTAAAAGCTGACTTTCCGAGAAGGAAAGAAAACCTACTTAGCAAAGAGCAACAAGAAAAAAACAATAAACTAGCTGATCTCTATAATTTTGATAGGACGTTACCACTTGTAGCAATTCTAAATAAAAATGGAGATTTGTTGGGCACTACAGGCTATAAAAAAGTAGAACCTTATAAATATATCGAATTATTGAACTTTTTTTAGTCTTCAAACAAATAGTATAACGCACTAAAAACAGTTAACCTTTTTACTAAAGAATATGTGATTCATGAAACAATTGTGAATGGCTAAAAACAAATTCCTGATATATATCATTTTCAATGCATATGTCAAGATTATCTTTGAATTATGAAATTTGTTGTAATGATTCCTTTAATTTCTCGACAATAAACACCGTAATACCTTAACAATAATTATAATAATGAAAAAAATAATTTTATTCAGTTTCTTGTTTAGTGCAGTCATATCTGTAAATGCTCAAGAATGGCAAATCGATATGGATACTGCAAAAAATATAGCTACTAATAAAAAACAACATATTATTTTAGTCTTTCAAGGTTCTGATTGGTGTGGCCCTTGTATTAAATTAGATAGAGAGATTTGGAGTACACAAGAGTTTAAAGACTATTCGAAAAATCATTTTGTGATGCTTAAAGCTGATTTCCCGAAAAGGAAGAAAAATAAATTGAGTGATGCTCAGCAAGAAAAAAACAATAAACTAGCTGAAAAATATAATAAAAACGCTCACTTTCCTTATGTTTTAGTTTTAAATGAGTTGGGTGAAACTTTAGGCGCAACGGGTTACAAAAATGTAGGTCCTACAGAATACATTAAAATACTGAACTCGTTTTAAGGGACTTATGTTTAAAAAAATGCACATATTAATTTTTATAATGGTGTTTAGTACAAGTATGTACTCACAACAAATGTATAGGCGTACATTAAAATTAATGGGCACTCGTTTTGATATTTCTGTTGTTTCTAAAGACTCTATAAAATCAAAAGAATATATTGACTTAGCTATAAATGAAATTACAAGAATAGAACAATTAATATCGTCTTGGAATGAAAATTCTCAAACATCTTTAATAAATAGAAATGCAGGAATTAAACCGGTAAAAGTTGATAAAGAGTTGTTCGATTTAATAAAACGGTCTTTAGCTATCTCTAAACTTACCGATGGAGCTTTTGATATAAGTTATGCTTCTATGGATAAACTTTGGAAGTTCGATGGAAGTATGACGAAATTGCCTACTGATGATGAAATTAGAGCATCAGTGGCAAAGGTTGGTTATCAACATATAATTTTAGATGAAACGGCTAGTACGGTTTTTTTAAATCTAAAAGGAATGAAAATTGGTTTTGGAGCTATTGGTAAAGGATATGCTGCTGATAAAGCCAAAGAGTTGTTAATCTCAAAAGGAGTTAAAGCTGGCATTATGAATGCATCTGGAGATATGAATACATGGGGAAAACAACCTAATGGAGATGATTGGAAAGTAGCCATTACAAACCCATTAAATAAAAAGAATGCCTTTGGTTTATTACCCATTAAAAATGGAGCAGTAGTAACTTCGGGTAACTATGAAAAGTATGTTACCTTTAATAATAAACGATACTCTCATATTATTGATCCTCGAACAGGATATCCAACAAACGGGATTATAAGTGCAACTGTTTTTGCCCCAAAAGCTGAATTAGCTGACGCTTTAGCCACCTCTATTTTTATAATGGGCGTCGAAACGGGTATTAATAGAATTAATCAAATTTCTAAAGTAGAGTGTATTGTTATAGATGATAATGGCAATATTCACAAATCTGATCATATAAATATTAAAAAAAATTAAACGTATGAAAAAAGCAATTTATATAATAATGGCAGCAGGCTTCTTAACTTCTTGTGTAGCTGTTAAAGAATATGAAAAAATTAATATTAATGACCCTGACATGGTGTTATCATCTAGAAAATCTAATAAGTTTGAAATAGCTTTTCAAGCATATAGAGAATCAGCCGCCGGTGCAAACGGAGGGAAAACCGGTGGAGGTTGTGGCTGTAATTAATATAATAGCAACGACTTTTTTACAAAAACGAAACAAATGAAAAATATCCTTTTATTAACATCCTTATTTTTTATCACTATTGCTTTTTCTCAAGAGCAATTTCAAGACTCTTCGAAAGCTTATAAAAAACGCGTTTTAGAAAATATAGAAATTGATTTTCTATCGAGTTACTATACGCAAGATGGAGATAACGCTGCCGTTACGGGTGGAATAGGAACGGAAGAATTAACTGATTTTGCAACTGATATTGTTGTGTCCATTCCTTTGAATGATGATGACGTGTTGACAATTAATGCTGAGATTTCTGCATACACTTCAGCTTCATCCAGTAATTTAAACCCTTTCGATAATGATAACTCTTCGGCCGATACAGAAGGTCCATGGGTAGAGTCAACAGGCGATTCAAGAAAAGATACTTGGATACATGGAAATGTTAGTTATAGTCATTCTTCAGATGACAGGAATAAAATATGGAGTGCCAATCTGAATTTTGCAGCAGAATATGATTATACTTCTGCTGGTGTAGGAGGGAGTTATACGTGGTTATTTAACCAAAAAAATACGGAATTTGGAATTAAAGGTAATGCTTTCTTTGACACCTGGAATCCGCAAACACCGGTTGAATTAGATGCTTTTAGAGATAATCAAAATTTAAATATTGGTTTTTTAAGCAATCGGGACATTTTAGACCAAAACGGGAATATAATAGATAAGGATGGTCCAAACGTTTGGAACCCTTTGAGTACGGTATTGGTAGATGACAAATCAAGAAATACATTTGTTTTTTCTCTAAGTTTTTCACAAATATTAAATAAAAATGCACAAATTTCTTTCTTTGCTGACTTGATACAACAAGACGGTTGGTTATCAAGCCCTTTACAACGTGTATATTTTGGCGATAGAGATAATTATTATATAGGTAATGCTGCCAGTATTTCAAATTATACATCGCCTACCAACAGAGATGTGTTTCAATTAGCCGATGATATTGAACGTTTACCAGATAATCGTGTTAAAATTCCTTTAGGGATGCGTTTTAATTATTATATCAATGAAACATTCGTTGCAAGAACATACTATCGATTTTATACTGATGATTGGGGAATTACATCGCACACCGTTGAAATTGAAGTACCTATAAAAATTTCAGATAAGTTTACTTTATACCCTTCTTATAGATATTATATGCAAACGGAGTCTGATTATTTTGCGCCTTACGAGCAAAATATTTCAACACAAGAATTTTATACTTCCGATTATGATTTGTCCGATTTTAATGCAAATCAATATGGTTTTGGTATAAAATATACAGATATATTTACGAAATTTCATTTATGGAAATTTGGCTTAAAAAGCGCTGAATTAAAGTATAGTCATTACGACAGAAACACAACGTTTGCAGCTGATATTGTTTCTCTTGGCTTTAAATACATCGCTGATTAAAAGCTGTGTGCGTTTCGATTTGATCAGCACAGTTTACTATTTTAGAGGTTTTGAATACTGCTAAAGGTACATAATAGTTAACCTTTCATTGGAATGGAAAATTTTTACAGGTATTGATCATATTGATAGTTGAAAACACTTTTTTGGCTTGTTTGATATCTAAATTTTTAATGCAGACAAATGTTAAAGTTTGTAACACCTTTTTATTTTAGGCGTCTTTATTAAGTAAGATTAATCTTATTTTAATAAACCCCAAAATCAACAACTATGCTTGGATACATTTCCGCTATTGCTAAAGACACTTTAAATGACCGATATTCTAAATTGCATTTTTTAATAGGAGAGTATACTGTTGTGGCATACAATTTTGTAGAATCAAGGGTTTGGGTTAAAGCGGGGCAGGGCAAAGCCAGTTATTCTTTATCGGATGCTTTTATTACCGAAGACGTTGAAATTTATAAAAAAAATAGCATCATTGAAATGCATAATACGATAGGCAGTAATATAGAGAAAGATGCATTTAATATGCAAACCTTAGATTATGGTTCTGGTTTGATGGATATTTATAAGGGCAGTATTGTAAATGAAAGAATCGTGTTTTGTAATAAAACTTCAGAAATTAAAACATCAAATGAATTTGGTGTTTCATTTAATTTCAAATTAATATATAAGCAGTTGTCTTTAACAGAAAATGAACTGGTCGTTGGTTATTCTAAAGATAATGGAAAAACATGGGTTCCGTATATCAAAAATATATATAGTAGAAAATAACCCGCCGAAATTTCTTTATTCGTTTTTTAAGTATCCCTAACGGTTCAGTTCTTGAACTCTTTTTAAGAGAACTCTTGTGATTTAGTCAAGGTTGTCATAAGATAATTGATCACATATAAACGAATCATTTAGTTCTAGCCCGACTCACAATATTCTTATTAAATTTTTTATCACTCTCTAAAATTTCAAAAAAGCCAACCATAAATTGTTTGGCCTTTACGTATTGTTTTGGGTCATTGAATAATTCTTTTAAATTATCAATGGTATTAAACATTTCAATTTTATGACTCATAAATTCTTGCCTCACTTTTTGTAGTAGTATCTCATCTCTTTTATAACCTTTATATGCCCGCTGCGTAACTTCTGTTATTTTTACTGGCATATTTTGAATCCCTGAAACTGCAGCGTAGTTGGGGTTTACAAGGCCAGACATGTCGAAATCATATGGAATACAAATAAATTTTTTATCGATGAACAATAGCTTTTGATTATGTTGTGTTCTTGTTGAAAAGTCTGTGTTGCCAATTAAATATTGAAATAAATTATTTTGTATTGCTGCAAGAGCATCGTTTTGTAAAGGATGGACAAACAATTTATACTGTCGACCGCCAAGGCGTTTGGCTACCTTATCAATATCTTCAATTAAAATACCTTTAAGTTCTTGTTTTTTTAATCGTTGGCCTCGCTCTTCAACAAAATCAATATTTATTAATTTTGTTTTGAAATGAAAAGGTGAAATTATTTCATATAATTTATATGCTAGGTATTCTTTAATAACAAAATCATTGTTGTTTTTTCCTGGCAAACATGGTAAAACGAGTTTTAATTTTTTATTTCCTTCAAATAATGTTCCTTTAATTGACGACTTCTTTAATTTTAATTTCAACGGTACATAATAACAGTTTTTACGTCGATGATTCCCTCGAGCTCTCATCTTAATTTTTATTGAATCCCACAATACATTTTCGTTTTTATAAAACAGTGTCGATGCTACATATGTACTATCATTTGTGTTTTTTTTTATGTTTTTGATAGAGAATTTTAATTGAATTGAAAGTGGTTGTTGATTGTCAAGAAAAAGGGTTGTAGTTTCTTTAGAATTCTTTTTGCTACTATTTTGCTGCGAATACGAAAAATGGAAAGCAATTAAATGAATCAAAATGAAAAGAATGAGCTTTCTGTTTTTCATAGTATTGAGCTTAACTTAAATAAATGTACTGATTTAATTTAAACTCAAGATGGTTTTGCTTATTGCCAGCGCGGCAGCCAGTCACGTTCGCTAAAACGGATTACTAAACCTTTTTTAATGCTTCGTCCCCCGAAAACGTCATGTTGAGAGAAAAAGTCAGATCTACTTTGTGAATGAAATTTTATTTGTGCGGAAACGGATAAAATTTTGGATAAGGTGGTTAGTTTTAAGTCTATTAGTTGTAAGTGTGAAAATATCTCTTAAACTCAAAAAAAAAATTGCTTCGAAATTTCCAAATCGAAATTTTCGAAGCAATTAATTATACACATTGTTGTAGCACGTTTTTATTGCCTTTTCTGAGTAAAATTATACTGAAACCAATAAATGTTAATGCATACCCAAAAACTAGTCGAAAGGGTAAGGGAATGACGTGCCATAAAATAAGAGTAGCTATAAAAATAATAACTATTCCTGCTTTTTCTTTTTTAAAGTAATTTAAACTCAAAATCAATAGGCCAAGATTAAAGATTTTAGAACTTGACCCTATGGTAATAAAAGGTTTCCAAATTGATGGAATTTGAGAGATGTGATTAGTGAATTCACTACGCATTTCTTGGTTGGGAAAGCTCCACCAAATAAAGTCCAACACACACATTCCAATGACACAAGCAATTCCAACTAGAGTCAAAGGAATTCCTATAAAACTAAAGCTTTTTTTAGGAAAAGATACAACTTGGGGAATCAGCAAAACCGCTCCTACGAACAAAAACCAATGCGCAAAATCAATAGGTTCTTGACTATATACAAAATCATTGCCTTGAGCTAATATAATCTGACCTGTTAGAAAGAAAATGAGTCCGATTAAAAATAATATTCTGTATGTCATGCAAGGTATTTATTTATGTTTTCAGCCATACACTGATAATTTATTCAAATTTATCAATTTGGTTAAATGTCTTGTCCTGAAATATGGCTACAGGTTAAAATTGAATTTACGCTGTTAATTTATATACCATATTTGGTGTTTTAAAGTCTAAAG
>RCNE010000069.1_pt1 | contig 43797 bp, 34 predicted proteins | sample 2041361 | NCBI WGS metagenome assembly RCNE01 (sample SAMN09708229, study PRJNA481090) | Marine sediment metagenome, whole genome shotgun sequencing project. | reverse complement strand
CATGTATAATTTAAAGATTTTAAGATGTATCTAAAATACCTATGGGTGTCTTTAGCATTGCTAATTGGACACTGCAGCAACGCACAAAATTTTAAAGGTCAGATTGTTACTAATAAAGACAAGGAGCCTTTGGCTGGAGCTCATATACTAGCAAAAAACGGAGGGTCTACCTATTCCGACAGTAGTGGATATTTTGAATTGAAACTTCCCTCAGAAGGCACAACGGTAACCTTCTCCTTTGTAGGCTATAAGACCTTGGAACAAGCCGTAACTCCAAATGGTGACTACCTTATTATAAAAATGGTAGAAGCTCCTATTTCCATAGATGGCGTTATGGTTACAGGCAATAGTAAAATCGACCCTGTGCTAACGATGGAAACCAATGACTATACAAAGAAAATTGTGCAACCCAGAAATGTTGCTGATCTTTTTAATGATGTGAATGGTTTCTCACTAATCAAACGTGGTAACTATGCCATTGACCCGAGTTTTAGGGCCTCTCAATATGAACAATTAAATGTGCAGTTTGATGGAGGCACAAAGGCCATGCATGCATGCCCTAACCGGATGGACCCAATAACAACTCATGTGATTCCTGAAGAGATAGAGAAAATAGAAATCATTAAAGGTCCCTATACAGTCCGCTATGGTGCAACTTTTGGGGGTATCGTGAATATGGTGACCAAAAAACCCACTGCCGAAGATTATGGACTACATGGTAGCGTAGATGCTGGTTATGAAAGTAACGGCGGTTCGATAGTATCCATGGCGCGGTTGCAACAAGCTACAGAGAAATACGATATAGTTGGTAACATAGGGTTTCGTGATTTTGGTAATTACGAAGATGGCGATGGCACGGAAATCCCTTCTTCTTTCCGTAGTCTGGATTATGGAATAAAGGCTGGATATAATTTTTCACAAAAACAACGTCTTCAGGCACATTGGAGACAATCGTATGGACGGGATGTACTGCATGCAGGACTGCCTATGGATACAGAAGAAGATAACAGCAGTATCCTTTCGGTAGATTATAAGTTGAAAGGACTGAACGGATTACTAGCCGAAATGGATACCAAAGTATATTATAGCTATGTTGACCATATTATGACAAATACAAGGAGACCAAGCTTTATGATGACGGAGGCCATTTCTGCTATTGATGCCGTTACCGCAGGTGGAAAAGTAGAACTTAAATTAAAACCAAGTGAGAAGTTAGTGCTGTACACGGGTGTAGATGTTTTACATATAGCCCGTGACGGTAATCGAACCCGTTTGGTAAAACGCAATGGTATGGCGCCTTTACCAACACCAAGGGAGTTTGTAGATAAGGTATGGCAAGATTCCTATATCAACGATATTGGTGTTTTCGTCGAAAGCAAATACCCCTTATCCAACAATACGATGTTGACAACTGGTGCACGCTATGATAACGTAACTTCAGAAATTAAAGACCCAGAAGCAGATTTTGCAGCCTTGTATCCCGATTTGGATAAACGCACCGAGCATAATTTTAGTGGTACGGCATCTGTTAAATACGCGCCAACCACGAAGTTTATTATGGAATTGGCCTATGGTAGAGGCGTTCGCTCTGCTAATATGATTGAGCGGGTTATCAATCATTTTAACGTAGGACAAGATGCTTTTGAATATATTGGAAATCCCAATTTAGACGCCGAAGTAAACAATCAATTTGAAGTTGGTTTTAAAGGAAGGTTACCCTTGTCAAATACCAACTCGGACATGTTTAACTACGGAACTTCCTTTTATTATTCCTTCTACGAAAACTATATCGTAGCCTTGATAGATGAAAGCCAGACCCGAAAATTCATGCCTACTGTAGCACCTGTGAACCCAAAAGTGTTCCAAAATCTGGACAAAGCATACAAAACCGGATTTGAAATTATGGCTGGGATAGATTTTTTGAACAACTTTAATTTTACTACAGAATTAGCCTATGTATACGCCAAAAATCAAGATCTAAACGAATCCTTACCATTGGTGCCGCCATTAACAACGCGCTTAAAACTTGGTTTTGAAAAAGAAAAATTCTGGATAAACGCCAATTACACCTTAACTTCTGAACAGGATAATATTTCGCCTTCATTCGGAGAGCAAGTAACACCTAGTTATGAAGTTTTGGATTTGCGTTTAGGCGTAGTTCCATTCAAAAATTTGACATTGGGTGTAGCTGCATTAAATGTGTTTGACAAGACCTATAGCAACCACCTCAATTTTGCCTTTAATAATCAGGCAGATTTTGGTAGGGTGCCGATTAATGACCCAGGAAGAAATTTATCTGCATTTGTTCAGTATCAGTTTTAAACAAAAATAAAAGGGGGCAAAAGCCCCCTTTTATTTTTTAATGTTATGAATCGAATTAAGCAAAAACTTAACTTTAGAACATTGAACGTGCTCTCTTTTTACTTCCACTATAATTTCCTTAAACTTAAGTAATTTCTCCTTACTTAGAACAACTTGATGCTTACAACATTAAGCTTTTATAATTTTTGAAATTTAATATTATAATCAAAAATCCAATTTACTGGGCATTAATAGAAGTTATTCATGTATTTCAAGTATGTGATTTTTTTAAACAATCGTAAAATACCTGACCAATCTAATCCTTGTAGGCAGATAACATCCATACCAATTTTTCTTGTTGCACTATGTAATCGCTCATTTGAGAAACCGTACCCTCATCATTAGCTTCTGAGGCAATGCTAAGGATTGCCCTTTCTTTTTTAAGTAGAATTGACAAGTTATCAAGAATAGCATCAACGGCTCTATCCCCATCAACTACATTTTCAGTGGCTTTGATTTCTGAATGATCCATATATTTTGAGAAGGTATGAATAGGAGTAGCACTTAATGTCAAAACCCGCTCCGCAATCTCATCCACCTTTATTAAAGCGTCATTATAAAGTTCTTCAAATTTCAGATGTAGCTCAAAAAATTTCCTCCCCTTTATATTCCAATGAAATCCTCTGAGGTTCATATAAAACAATTGATAATTCGACAGTAAATCATTTAAATGATTTGCAATTTCCATGGTACTTTCCTTATTTAATCCAATATTGGATAGCTTTGAATTTTTCATTTTATCTTATTTAAAATTAGTTACGTTTTCACTAAGGTCAAATACCTTAGCTTCCTTTATTTTGATTGAAATAATACTAGACCCAGCTGCACTTTAATAGCCCAATCACAAAGATAGGCTTATCCATAGCGATGTCCTTAATTGAATGCCGGAGCTTGTTCAACGGTATGTTAATAAGCTTCCTTTGGAGTAAAAATGAATCCCAACCATGTTTCAATTCTGTCGACTTCGTTCCACACCATTATATTTATAACATTGGGTAAAGGATTTTGAGGAATAAAAAATGTTTGATATCCGTTCCGATTTGTATTCATCGGAATGGATACCATATATTTAAATAGATTTTTTTGCAAGATACCAATCCACTTTTTCAAGGGAATCATCTTCTAATCTCGCATTAAGCTCGTCCAATGTTTTAGGAGGTGAGACTATTACTTTATCTCCCCTTTTCCAATCCAAAGGCATAGCAACTTTATACTTATCCGAAGTTTGCAAAGCATCTAAGGCTCTAAGTATCTCGTCCATATTCCTACCAACATTTAGCGGATAGTACATTACCAACCGTATTTTTTTATTTGGATCAATAAAAAATACTGCTCTTACGGCCGATGTCTCACTTTCATTAGGTTGCAGCATACCGTATAATTTAGAGACTTTCATATCAATGTCTGCAATGATTGGAAAATCGAAGTAAACCCCTGTATTTTCCCGTACATTTTGCACCCAACCTAAATGGGCATGAACGCTATCTATGCTTAAACCCAATAATTCAGTATTCAACGCATCGAACTCATTTTTACGTGTAGCAAATCCACTCATTTCAGTCGTACATACAGGCGTAAAATCGGCAGGATGCGAAAACATCACTACCCATTTATCCTTTGCAAACTCAGACATTTTGATTTTACCCTTGGTAGTTACCGCCTCAAAATCTGGCGCTTGATCTCCGATTCTTGGCATACTAATAATTTGTTCTTGTTGTAGATTTTCGTTGTTCATGATATTGTTTTTTCTTATCGTTTTAAATATTATGATAAAATTAAACTATAACCAAGACCCTATCTGTAACAAGGGTTACACTAGTTCTATTTTACAATTTTTTAACAATACAGATAGCTTAATCAGCCCAGTCGTCCAACAAACTGTATGACCGATGCTTCGCCTTGATGGTATTCCCCTTCTTTTAAATACAAAATCATTTCTTCAAGAAAGTCGAACTTCAAATCATTAAATTCAGCTTGTATTTCACTTAAGGAAAAAAGCATTTCCTCTTTTTTAGGACCACCTGAGGGTTTACCTAATTGACTTTTTGAAAAAGCTTCAAAAATCACAATGCCATTAGGCTTTAAAAACTGCAGGAGATGTAAATGTGCTTTAGCCCTAATATCTAAAGGAAAATGTGCATAACAGAGCCCAAGGACATCAAATTTTTTGCATGAATGAAAGTCTAGAACATCTAGTACTTGAAAATCTAGGTGAACATCGTTATTTTTTGCGAGTTCAAGGGCCTTCTTCATAGCAGCGAAACTAAAATCAAAAGCACTTACCTCCCACCCCTTGCTAGCGGCATATGTGGCATTTCTTCCTTCTCCCTCAGCGGGTAACAAAAGAGAGCCTGGAGCTAATTTGTCAAGTTCCTGTTTAAAAAATACATTTGGAAGCCTTCCGTACGCAAACGAATCCTCAGCATATCTTTGATTCCAAAAATCTTTCATTAATCATTCCTTAGGGCATTAAGGCATACCCATTAAGTTGGTAGTTGGCCAGAACCATCATAGCAGATAATCCTAATTTAGTATTCGGATTCAAATCTTCAGCAGAAATATCTCTTGCTGCGGTTGCTTGTGCACACACTAAGAGCTCAACACCATAATCATCCAGTAATTTCAATAATTCAGCATTGGGATTATCTTTCTCAAATTTTTTCTGATATTTAACTTTTCCAAGCGTAGCAAAGGTAGCCCCACCATGAATAGCTGCCACAATATTGATTTTATCCTTAGAAATATTTGCAGCGCCCAACATATTAATGACTCTTGCAATTTTCCAGAGCCCCATATTAACTCCTTCCATTTCTCGTTCTGCAGTGATATCAAAAACCAAATTGTACTCTAAGGAAGCGTCGGGTTGCGCAGCGACATCTTTAAAATTTTTAATTTTCCCGTACCCTTCTATGGCAGGCGTTACCCATTCCTGTGCAGGCAATAGACTAGTTACGATAAGAAAAAAAATAAGGCTAGCAAATTTGGTCATAGTTCTGTTTTTTGTGAGTAAATTATGTCTTTGTTTCGAAAACAACTAAATTGAATAAAATAAATATCCTCTAAAGTACTATTTTCTATCGTTTTGAAAAGAACCTTGTTCACTTATTTTATGTGTTACTTGTGTTACCTACAGAATGCAAGTAAAACATTACTTTAGTAGTATCTTTTTGTCTAAAGCTAAAACTATCTAGCAGTAAAAACTATTAAATACCTTATGGAAGAGGTTCAACTTCTATTTCGCAGACTTTTAGTACTTTTTTCAAGCTTGTTCGCCTTGGTAGTGGTTCTTTTTATCGGAATGTTATATTACAATCCAGATGCAGCGCCACCAATAAACGATACCCTCATTGAGCCCTTAACGTTATGGCAACCTAAAAATGTACTTTACGAGCTATCCAGCATGCCTCCTTTAGTAAAGCAGGGCTACTTTTTGATTACCGAAACATCAAATAACATGGGACCCTTGGTCATTGACACGAACAAGCAATTTACTGGAAATAATCTCGCCTGCACCAATTGCCATTTAAAGTCTGGAACACAGGCAGGCTCGGCTTCTTGGGTTGGTGTTACGGATCGTTTTCCGCAATTTGGGGGGCGTTCAAACACAATTGGCACCATTGAGGACCGTATTAACGGATGTATTGAACGAAGTATGAACGGTAAAAAACTACCCTTGGAATCTAAAGAGTTAAAAGCTATCGTCGCGTATATGGAATGGCTGGGCGAAGGACTTCCAGCGAACAGGAAAAAGGAATTTAAGGGCTATGCCCCTATTATAATACCCAATACCGCTGTGAATCTTGAAAAAGGCAAGGTCGTATATACCAAAGAGTGTGCACTATGTCATAAGGAAAACGGACAAGGAATTCACCATGCCGATGCCAGTAAAGGATATCAATATCCACCATTATGGGGAGCTGACAGCTATAATGATGGTGCTGGTATGAATAGGGTCATCACTTCAGCAGAATTTATAAAAGGAAATATGCCATTTGGCCAAGCGACATGGGATAATCCAAAATTAACCGACGAGCAAGCCTTTAATGTTGCAGGTTATATTAATAGCTTTGATAGGCCTAGAAAGAAAAATACAGAAAATGATTATCCAGACAAAAAATTGAAGCCAGTTTCTACGCCCTATGGCCCATGGGTAGATGATTTCTCTAAAGAACAGCATAAATATGGTCCCTTTTTACCCATTATAGCGCACTACAAAGAGGAATACGACATAATCAAAACAAAGTAATAGTGAAGCGAAACCTATTACAACTACTGTTTCTATTACCCTTTTTTGTTGTTTCCCAAGAATCGGATACTATAAAAAACAAAGGAACATTTAGCGGTCAATGGAGAACGTATTATATGAGTACGCTCAATACCGGTAGTCTTAAGGATTTCAGTGCCCTGGCCACTGGTGGTAAAATAAAATATCAATTTAAACTCAATAATCGATTTGAAATAGGTGCCGCGGTATACAATTCAACCAATTTAGGAATACAAGACTTGAGTAAGGCAGATGTTAGCACTGGAAGAATAAGCAGGTATGAAGAAGGTCTTTTTGACAGGTTGGATTTAGCAAATGATGCAGTTATTCTACTAGGAGAACTTTACGCATCGTATACGCTTCAAAACCATGAATTTAAAGTGGGTAGAATGAAAATTAATACGCCTTTAATAAACCCTCAAGACGGGAGAATGATTCCAACCTTGGTACAAGGGTTTTGGTATAAATTCAAAATAAATAAGTCTAATTTACTGCAAATTGGCGTATTGAATCAAATAGCACCACGCTCAACGGGCAAGTTTTTTGGAATCGGAGAGAGTATAGGTACGTATCCGGTTGGCAGAAACAGTGCAGGTGGGAGTAGTCAATATTTTGGCAATACGATTTCGGACTATATCGTAGTATTGAATTCGGACCTAAAGATTACCGATAAGCTGCAAATCAATATTTGGAACCAATATGTGGATAATATTTCCAACAGCTTTTATCTAAAACCAAATTTTAAACTGAACCAAAATGTAAGCATTGCAATGGAATGGCTGCATCAAAACAAAATTGGCGACGGTGGAAATAACCTTGACTCCCTTCGTTATTTCACCAACTACTCATCAGATATTCTAGGCATAAAATTCGATTATAAATGGAAGAGTTCTTCCATATCTTTGGCATATAATAGAATTTTACCCCATGGGCAATTCGTTTCCCCCAGAGAGTGGGGACGTGAAGACCTTTTTAGTTTTCAAAAGCGTGAGCGCAGTGAAGGTACTGCCGATAACCATGCATTGGTTTTTTATTACAACACCACAGTACCCATAGTGAAAGATAAAGCAGAAATAGTTAGCATATTGAGTTTGGGACGACATTGGAAGCCGTTGGTACTTGATGCTGGTCTAAACAAATATGCCCTACCTGACTACACCCATTTAAATCTTGACCTATTCTTCAACTTTAAAAAACTAAAAAACCTGAAACCAGAATTATTAGTGACAGCTAAAGTTGCCAATGGAGATGTTCCTAACAATCCAAATTTCTTCTTTAACAAGGTAGATATGGTTCATGTCGATTTGATATTAAACTACAATTTCTAATCATAATAGAAAACTAAAAAAATCCCTAGAGGCTAAGCCTAAGGGATTTTTGAGTTGAGCACATTTAATTGCTTTGAAGAAGGGGCTATACATTCTTTCCCTTCATCATTTTGTTCCAATACAAATAGGGAAGTCCATACTTTTTAAGCATCCACAAACGCCAATGTTCTTTTGAAGAATCGGAAATGAACATTTGTTTTAATTTTGGATCGGGAATAAAATTATTTTTATAGTCAAACTCTGCTAAAACCATTTTACCATAATCCGTTACCAAAGGACAAGAGGAATAACCGTTATATGCTTTGGTTCCCATTTTATCATGTTTTACCAAAAGATAGATATTATCTACTACGATAGGTACCTGTTTTCGTATTGCGGCTCCCGTTTTTGCCGTAGGCAAAGCAGCAACATCACCCAAGCCAAAAATATTAGGAAACTTAGTATGCTGCATTGTTTGATGGTCAACAGCTACCCAACCTGCTTCATTAACCAAAACCGAGTCCTTAACGAATTTTGGAGCAACTGAGGGCGGGGCGGTGTGTAGCATATCATAATGAATACCGAAAAGGTCGCCATCTCGTGTTATTTCAACATCCTTATAATTGTATTGGAAGGTATCATCCAGCTTTAATTCATCTACTTGATCACTTGAAATAACCACACAACCACCTGCAGTAATTTCCTTTCCCATTTTGTACCATGCAATCTGTTTTTCTCCATCTACAGAGATTAATTTATGATGAAAACGTAGATTAATATCCTTTCTATCTACTACCTCCATTAAGGTTTTTGCTATTTCCTTAACACCAAAAATCACCGTTCCACCAGTTGCGAAAATCACATCTGTTTTATCACGAACACCACTTTTTCTAAAATAACTTTCGGCTAGATACATTATTTTTTGCGGTGCTCCACCACATTTAATTGGTGTCGTGGGTTGGGTAAAAAGAGCCGTACCTCCTTTGAAATTCTTGATAACGTCCCAAGTGTGATTTGGGTCGGTATAATTACTACAAACAACACCTTTGTCCATAGCTTCCCCAAGTCCTGGTACCAAGCTAAAATCATAGGCTAACCCAGGTGCTACTACCAAATAATCATAAGTAATGCTACCACTACTTTTTGTAGCGACCGAATTGTTCTCCGGATCAAATGCACTAGCATAGTCCTTTATCCAAGTAACCCCTTTTGGCATTACATCGGACATAGGTTTAGCTGTTTTATCAAAATCATATGTTCCTGCACCAACCAGTGTCCATGCGGGTTGATAATAATGAGTATCGGCAGGTTCGATTACCCCTATTTCTAAATCTTTATCCTTTTTTAATAATTGAGCGGCGACCATTATACCAGCCGTACCACCGCCGATAACAAGAATTTGATGATGTGATTTCATTTCACTTATTTTCTGGTTAATTTTTTAAAAATAGACGAACCATTTTACGAATACAGTAACATTTGTTACATTAAGGTATTTGATTTAGTAAAAACAAAGGGAAAAAGATAGCCTGATATCATTTATAAAAGAAGTCTTCATCAAAAATTTACGCGTAACAAATCACTTCTTTACTTTACAGGAATTTACTCCAAAAATGGTGTATAAAGGGCAAAAACTGATAAAACTGGTTAATAAAAACACTCCTGCCAAGGCCAAGAGTACATAGGCCAAGGTACCTTCTATTACATTGAAATAATACAATGCCACTGCGACCAATGCTACAACAATTCGGATTATGCGGTCTGTCCCGCCCATATTTTTTTTCATAATAAGGTGATTAATTAGATAATTATACTGTTCGATTTTATTTGCATCAAATAAGTGGGGCCAACAAATAGGTAAACCTCTAATTCAGCAGGTCCTTATTATTTGTTATGTTTTTCATCAGTGTTATATTTTTGACTGTATCCAAAGCTATAGTATAATGGTAATCAGCTTTAAAAGAACCTAGAGATTACAAATATTTGTACGCAAATTAGCTAAAAAATCAATCCAAAATAAAATCTGTCGCCATTTGGGCATGCAAATCTGTGGTAGAAAGTATAGGTATGTCAACATCTTCTTGTTTTATCAATAACGGCAGCTCTGTGCAGCCAAGGATAATTCCGCCGGCACCACGCTCTTTGAGCATTTTAATTTGATTTAGAAAAAAGCTTTTCGCTTTCTCGGTAAACTTGCCTTGCGTCAACTCTTTGGAAACGTACTCATGTGCTTGCGAAAGATATTGTGCCTTAGGGATAAGGGTTTCAATATCGTAATTATTTTTTAATAGCTTAGGAATAAACCCTTTTGTCATGGTAGGTAGGTTGCCTAATAGCCCTACTTTTTTGAGTCCCAATCTTGCTGCTTCTTTTCCCGTGGCGTCCGCTATGTGTAGTATGGGGATTTCTATTTTTGGTTGTACATAATCATAAGCCATGTGGGGCGTATTAGCGCAGATAACAATGGCTTGGGCACCTGCCTTCTCAAGTTTTTGGGCAGCATCCAAATAGGTAGCATTTATTTTATCTACATTTTGCTCACGCATAACTTCAATATTAATGCTGTGAATGATCATGAGCGGATTGCCCTGCGTACCAATTTGCTTTCCAACCAATTCATTGATTAAACGATAATATACTATTGTTGCATGCCATGATGTACCGCCGATTAATCCTAATGTTTTCATATCTATTCTACACTTTTCTTATCAAAACTAATCGCCCAAATACCACGAACTTCATTGGTATTATAACCTAGAGCCTTATCCGAAGGATACAAGTTTTGAAGTTTTACCATGGTCGCTGGTTGCACGTGCTCATTTGGTTTTCCATGACATTGTAAACACATGGCGTTGGTGGTAATAGGGTAATAAAAATTAACCTTATCGTTTTCTTCCTTTAGTATTGGTTTTGGCTGGGTTTCGGAACCTATCAATCCCTTAAAATAGGAGATATAGCCCAACTCCTCTTCATTGGCGGTATTTTCTGGATTCCGAGGCTTGTCCGACACTCTCCTAATTTGCGCATTTTTAAGCTGAGAGATACTATCGGTTAGCGGTAATGCTTTCACGTTACAAAACTCCACTGCGCCCACAGGGCCTTTTTGCTGTATGGCCTTCATTAGATTTTTGCCCAGTGCGCCTTTAGCCGCCAAGGCGTATTGCATACCAATTTTGGTATAAGGGTCTTGAGGTATTTCTGCTGTTTGTTTTTTTCCTTTTCCTTTGCCCATTCCTTTGCCCATTCCTTTACCCATTCCCTTACTCTTTCCTTTGCCATTACCGTGTTCACTATTGAAATGGGCATCAAACCAGTCTGGTTTTTCTATCTCATTATCATAAAGATATTCCGCTATTTGCGATATAACCTCATCTGGATAAGGCATATAAGGCATCTTCCCAAATTTTCGTTGCGCACCGGGCATTTTGGTTTCCGCTTCAGGATTGTTAATCCATTTTATAAGGTCTTGTGTAAACTGTTCCTTGCTTGTTTCTTCTCCAATATAGTGCTGTTTTATAGCGATCATTGGGGGTGCGATCATACTTCCCTCGGGTGCTTTTGGATTATGGCAGGTGTAGCATTCCGTTTCTAGAATAATCTTACCTGAGTGACTCTCTCCAGAGCGCACTACCTCAACTGCAGAAGTTGTTTCATTAGGGCCAGACTTGGTCATATTCTTGCAACTAAGTATGCTTAAGAACGATAAAAAAAATAAGAGATGTTTCATTACACGTATTTTAAAATTCCCTTTTCGTACTATGTTATTTTAATGGACGTTACCTATTATGCTTTAGAAATCTTTCCGGTAGCACAACTCACAAAAGACATCGCCTTGGTCCCAATAGAATTCTTATCATCCATGGATGGATACCCTAATGACTTTAATCCTTCCTTTACCGCTAGGGCATCAGCAGTGCTATTATGCTCGAAAACTACGGTTGACGTTTCCACATCCACGGTCAAATGAGAAATAATATCGAATTCCGATAGTTTAGAAGTGATGGTTTTTGCGCAGCCACCACATTTTAAATTTTGTATTATTATAGAAGTTTTCATAGAAACATCATTTTATTTTTATTGCCACACGGGCACTAAACTCACTTCAACAGCTTACTTAATCAATTAATCTTACCCTTATTCAAACTCTTTGAAAAGAAGTATTTAACTACTTCAAATCACTGTCAAATACAACTACTTGCTCTTTTCAAGACCAACGAGAATACCCGCCTTTTAAATCATAAATTTTAGAAAAACCCATATCTACCAACCTCCTTGCTGCTTTTTGACTTCGCGCGCCAGAGCGGCAGTAGAGGTAAATCGGTTTTTCCTTATTCATTTTTTCAAAGGATTTTTTGAATCCTGTAGCATTGAAAAAATCGATATTTACAGCATTTTTGATATGGCCACCTTTATATTCGTTGGCGGTGCGTACATCTACTAATTGTACTTTTTTACCTGTAATCGCATCTTTATAGCTGTTTGCATCGAGTATGGCGATTTTATCAGATGCTTCGTTTTTTATTCCAAATAGGGCACTTAAGAATGACATATATTATTTTTTTATAGGATGATGTGTGGAGTTTTGAAAAGGAAACAGTCAAATTTTACTTTGACCGTTTCCTTAAAAACAACCAACCAAATTAAGTTTTTTATTCGTTCAGGTTTAATTCCTTCTTTTAAGGTTTTTACTTCAGAGTTTTTATTGAGTTAAGTTTAAGGCTATTCTATTTTACCATGTACTTGACAACCTTCAACTAGAAAACTGATACATTCTTACAACAAAGTTGTAGGACATACATACTCAGTTTTTTTCACAGCTGTATTTTTCATTTCTGCGAAACCACCTTCCACATCAACTACATCTTCCCAACCCCTTTGCTTTAGTATAGAGGCAGCAATCATGCTACGATAGCCTCCTGCACAATGCAAAACGAAAGGTTTGTCTTTAGGAAATTGTGATAAATGCTGATTAATTTCGTTCAAGGGTACATTAATCGCACCCACAATATGTTCTGAATCATACTCACTTTTCTTTCGAACATCAAACAACAAAGGTTTTGAGGTCGTATAGACTGTTTCGAATTCCTTAGCGGAAACACGACCTACTGTCTCGTAATCACTTCCCGATGTTTTCCATGTTCCAAAACCTCCCTCTAAGTAACCAATGGTATTATCATAACCTACACGAGATAATCTTGTAATTGCTTCCTCCTGTTTATCGGGATAGGTAATCAAAAGAATTTCCTGTTTTACATCAGGAATCATTTCACCAACCCACTGCGCAAAACTACCGTCTAGACCAATATTGATGCTGTTGGGGATAAATCCTTGAGCAAAATCCTTAGCGTCTCGTGTATCTAGTAGCAGCGCTCCCGTTTCGTTGGCTGCAGCTTCAAAGGCTTTTGCAGATAAAGGCCTTTTACCGCGATCTAATACCGTATCCAAACTATCATATCCTTTAATATTTAGTAGTACGTTTTGAGGAAAATAGCTTGGTGGAGCCGTAAGGCCGGTCAATAATTCTTTGATAAATTCTTCTTTTGTCATATCCGGCCTCAGGGCGTAATTCGTTTTTTTCTGATTGCCCAAGGTATCGGTAGTTTCATTACTCATCATTTTACCGCAGGCAGACCCTGCACCGTGGTTGGGATACACAATCAAATCATCGCTCAAGGGCATTATCTTATTTCTTAAAGAATCAAATAGGTGTGCGGCCAACTTCTCCTCGGTAAGGTCAGCAACTACATGCTGTGCCAAATCTGGTCTTCCTACATCACCAATAAATAAGGTGTCTCCTGTAATAATTCCATGCTCTTTACCATTTTCATCTATAAGCAAATACGTGGTGCTTTCCATTGTATGACCGGGTGTATGAATAACTTTCACCTTATAATCTCCAATTTTAAAAACTTGCCCATCCATAGCTATTAATGCATCGTAACCAGGTTTTGCTGTTGGTCCAAAAACAATTTGTGCACCTGTTTTTTTATGCAAGTCTAAATGCCCACTCACGAAATCTGCATGAAAATGCGTTTCAAAAACATACTTGATTTTGGCGTTATCCCTTTTGGCCCTTTCTATATAAGGACCTACTTCTCTTAACGGGTCAAATATGGCAGCTTCGCCATTACTTTCCAAGTAGTAAGCGGCATGTGCCAAGCATCCCGTATAAATCTGTTCTATTTTCATGTTTATCGCATTTAGAATATAAAGGTAGTACGGTATAATAACCCACACAGTAACATAGGTTACAAAGGTTTCGTTTTGATTTAGGTTGGGAAATGATATTTATCAGGAATGGTTTAGCATACCTTCAATGGATAGTAGTAGTGGGTACTAAAAAGTGAACAGTATGTAGCAGAAATGAACGAATATTTCGAATGTAGACCAGCCATCATGTTTATCTTATGAAAAATGAGTGACTCGTTTTTAGTAAGTTGTAAAACTTGAATAACCCATAGTGCATCGAGCGCCGTGAATCTAATTAAAGAAGCTAGAATTTGTATTCCTTAATTAATTCAAATCCAAAATCTGTATTTGGTTACGGTTCAATTTAATTCTGCCCATATTCTCCAATTTCTTAAGCAAACGGGAAACCACAACCCTAGAGGTGTGCAGTTCATAAGCTATTTCCTGATGCGTAGTGTTGATATTTGGACTATTCGTAACCCTTGCCTTATCCTTTAAATACTTTAACAAGCGCTGATCCATATTTAGGAAAGCGATACTATCAAGGGTTTCTAACAGTTCGTTTAATCTGTTGTTATAACTTTCTAATACAAAATTGCGCCAATGTTGGTATTTTGCCATCCATTCCTCCATTTTTTGGATAGGAATCATAATGAGCTTGGTATCAGTCTCGGCAATAGCTCGGATTTCACTTTGTGTCTGTGTCATGCAACAATTTAAGGTCATGGCGCAGGTGTCGCCATGTTCTAAAAAATAAAGCAAAAGCTCATCCCCATTATCATCTTCTCGAAGTACTTTAATGACACCGGAGAGCAATAAGGGCATCGATTTAATATAATCCCCTATTTCCATGAGCTTACCTCCTTCCGGCACCTCCTTAAGAACAGCACATGCCTCTATTTCGTTTAAAAGATCAGCATCAAAAATATGTCCGTAGTTTTCCCTAAGTTCCTGAATCATCTAAAAAATTAGTTTATGCCATCGGCTATTTTCTTGTCGTAAGAAAAGAAAAAATTTGCCCAAATAGATTTCGATATTGCCGCAATATAAGGCATTGCAAGAACCAGCACAATGACGATGCTTATAAAAATAGTAGAAATTTCCAAGTCTAGACCAAATATGAGGTTAAGAACATAAACTGCTACTGAAACAGCCACGCCTATTCCATAGGACACATACATAGATCCCGTATAAAAACTAGGTTCTAAACTATACTTGAGTTTACATTTAGAGCATTTCTCCTTTACTTTGTTAAAATTGCGTAACCTATAGGGATTAGCTTCCAAAAAATCCCCGCTATGACATCGTGGACATTTTAAAAATAAAATACTATATAATTTTGAACCTTTACCTAACATACCTACAAAAATAGCATCGGGTAAAAAAAGCCACGGTAACAAAAGTTACATTACTTTCTTTATTTTCAATGAAGACACTTTCTGTAGTAAACCCTTAAAAATATATCTTGTTAAGGATAGCTTCTCAAAAAATTCGGATTCTTGATTTTAGAAAAATGACTGTTCCACTAAGAAGTACGGTTGGGAAAAGTCAAAAAAAAGACCCTCATTCCTGTGGGTCTTTTTATAAATCTGAACGCTATTATAAAAATAATCTGCGTGAATAGTTTACAACCTAAGATTCATCATAATCTCATGCGTTCCGTTATCAATATTCCGTACGGCACTACTATTTGCAAACTCGTAGGCATAGCCTATTTGCATTACTTTAGAGACGTTAAATATAAAAAGACCACTAAAGCTTTCATTTATTCGATAAGCGGCTCCCAGTTCAAAATTTTCACTGAAGGCCAATCTACTGGTAAGGTCAACCGACAAAGGTGAAGCGTCTACATATCTCAACAATACCGTTGGTTTGAACACCATATTATTCCCCAATTCAAAATCGTAGCCACCGGCTAGGTATATATGCTGCCTGTCTGCTCCTGTCCGTGCTATCCCGTCCTCTTGTTCCAAACGATTATTGCTCAGAATTTTTGGTATAGAAAGGGATAAAAAGTAATCTGCATGCTTTAAATAGAGCCCTGTGCCGAAATTAGGATTGAACCTACCGTTCAGGTTCATTAGGTTTGGATCCGCCTGTACGCCATAGGTTACAAGTCCGTCCGTATTTGCGTTATAGGAGTTAAAACCTGCCTTTACCCCAAAATACAAATCGTGTTTATCCGATAATTTAAGATGGTAGGAAAAATCAGCAGCAATAGAAGTCTGCCTTTCTATAAATGTCCTATCGCTTATAACCGAGAGTCCCAAGCCAATATTCTTACCCATTGGCGTTCCAAAAATAAAACTCTGGGTCTCGGGAGCCCCCTTCACATTAGCCCATTGGCTTCGTACGTTTATACCAACGTCCGTGGTATTGTTCGCTCCTGCATACGCAGGATTTATAAGGTTCATATTATAGATGTACATCGTATAATTGGGGTCTTGCTGTGCTGATGCCCCCGTGACTATTAAAAGACTTAGGACTACTGTTATTTTATATATAAATTTCATTTTATCGACTTCTAGTTTATTAATAATTGATGAATATCCAACCTTGCAGGGGTGCGGAACCGTTGCCCAGATCCACTACATACAAATAGGAGCCGGTAGGTAACATGCTACTGTTCGCATTTTGTCTACCCGTCCAATCGTTTTGGTAGTTACCTGCTGCAAAAACCTCATGGCCCCAGCGGTTATACACACGTACTATATTATTCGGGTAGTTATCAATACTAGGGATTACCCAAGTATCGTTAATACCATCGCCGTTGGGTGTAAAGGCCTGTGCGGGAACTAAAGTGGCTACAACAGGAGTAGACGACTCATCTTCAGGCATAAAGAAACTGGTGTCATCCAATGGGTCTGTATCGTTCGCTATTTCTTCTTCATCTGAATTCCCATCGTTATCATCGTCGATATCCATATTATCCCCAGTGCCATCCCCATCAGTGTCTGTATTTTCTGTGTCGTCTAATGGGAAGGCATCGTCTTCATCAAAGGTGCCGTCATTATCATCGTCGGTATCGGCATTGTCTCCCGTACCATCTTCGTCCGTATCCGTATCCTCTGTTTCATCTAATGGGAAGGCATCATCAGTATCTAAAGTACCGTCATTGTCATCGTCGGTATCGGTATTGTCTCCCTTACCATCTTCGTCTGCATCCGTATCTTCCGTTTCATCTAACGGGAAGGCATCGTCTGTATCTAAAGTACCGTCATTATCATCATCGGTGTCAGCGTTATCGCCAGTGCCATCACTATCGGTGTCGGTATCCTCCGTTTCATCTAACGGGAAGGCATCATCAGTATCCAAAGTACCGTCATTATCATCATCGGTATCACATACGTCACCTTCACCATCGGTATCCGTATCCAATTGGTTACCATTTGCCACTGACGGACAATTATCGGATGCATCGCTAATCCCATCTTCATCTTCGTCGCACAATTGTCCCGCATCTTCAATTTCCCAACCAAAAACACTCTCAAGCCGCTCTCTTTCTGCAACGGCGTTGCAATATCTAGAATAACCGCCACTAAAGTCGAGTCCTTCTTGCAGGGTAAGTGCACTCCATCCAATTAATAAAGCATCGTAATTAGCTGTTGACAAGCTTACCCCATTGAACATACTATACATATCATATACGCTAGATACATTCCAGTTTGCAAGGTTCTGATCAAAGGCGATTGCATCTTCAAACATATACTCCATAGTTTCTACAGCAGAAACATCCCAGGAACCTATATTTTGATTGAAAGCGGTTGCTTCTTCAAACATCCCTTCCATATCTTCAACAGCAGAAACATCCCAAGAACCAAGAGCATGATTAAAAGCTATGGCTTCATAGAACATACCTTGCATATCTGTTACTGAAGAAACATTCCAAGAACCAATATCCTGATTAAAAACTGACGCGTCTTGAAACATTTCGCTCATCCGTTCAACAGAAGAAACATTCCAAGAACCGATATCTTGATTGAAAACACTCCAGCTAAACATGTTCGCCATATCTGTAACAGAAGAAACATCCCATGAACTAATGTCCTGGTTAAAAACACTTTCACTGAACATGCCTGACATATCTTCAACTTTTGATACATTCCATAAACCAATGTTTTGGTTAAAAACACTCTCATTAAACATACCTTGCATATCTATAACAGAAGAAACATTCCAAGAACCGATATCTTGATTGAAAACACTTTCTTCAAACATATCACGCATATAAATCACAGAAGACACATCCCAGTCACTTATATCTTGATTGAAAGAGGTTTGGTTAAACATATTTTCCATGTTCATTACATTAGATACATTCCATGAACCAATGGGTTGGTTGAAATAACTGTTATCAAACATACTATTCATATCGGTAATGTTAGACACATTCCAATGATCAATAGCCTGGTTCATTTTATCAGTGTCGCGGAACATGCTTGCTGTACTGTATGCTAAGGTTAGGTCTGGGGCATCGGTGGCCCATAGTTTCATATTATCACAATTTCTGAATGCGTTTTCCATCGATAGCCAAGCAATATCACCCCATTGGGCTATGGCAATTAATTTTAGGTAACTATGCTCATCGTATTCATCACCCAAAATAATAGCAGGAAAATCTCCTCGAATCTGTACAGTATAAGTGCCGTACGCTCCAAAATCATGGGAGGCATCACCGGTAAGACCAGTATCTTCAAAGATGCCGTCGCCATCCCAATCCACATCGTAATTGTAAGTGAACTCACTATTTGTAGGGATTTTTATGCTAGTTGACCCTGACCCTGTATTATCGGTCAGTTCCCAAACGGTTATGAAAGCACCTTCTACATAATTTTCTGTACTATAATTTTCTTTACATTGACCGAAATCGTCAATACTCCAACCAAAATTATCAATAATACTTTGTCTTTCGGTTGCTGCGCTGCAATACGCTGCACTACCGGCACCGAAATTCACACCTTCTTGTAAACTTAGCGTACTCCATGCTGCTAAAAGAATATCATAGTTGCTTGAAGAAAAAGCCGAGTCATAAAACATATCATCCATATCTATAGCAGATGACACGTTCCAATTGCTTAGGTCTTGATTAAAATTGATGGCGCCATCAAACATTTCGTCAAATATTTGTATGGAAGACACATTCCAATCACCTAGGGGTTGATTGAACGAAACCGCATTTTCGAACATATCACCAGCGTCGATAACGGAAGACATGTCCCAATTATTTAAAGGCTGATTAAAAACAGTGGTATCTTCGAACATATCGTCTATGTCTATAACAGATGAAACATCCCATGAATTTATATTTTGATTAAACGCCTGCGCTTCTTCAAACATACCTTGCATATTTATAACGTTTGATACGTTCCAAGTTCCGATATCTTGATTGAAAATGGCACGATAAAACATACCTTGCATAGTAGTTACCGAAGACACATTCCATGAACCAATTAGTTGGTCAAAAGGAGTGTTTTCAAACATATAGGCCATATTGGTCACGTTAGCTACGTTCCAAGAACTAATATCTTGATTGAAAACAGTGTCATAAAACATCGCTTCCATAGTAGTTGTAGAAGACACATTCCAAGACCCTATGTTTTGGTTGAAATCAGATTCTGCGAACATATAGTACATATCGGTAACATTGGAAACATTCCACGAAGCAATACTTTCATTATATGCACTTCTTTTAAACATGCTTTTCATACTGGTAATAGTTGATACGTCCCAAGCATCCAAATCTCCACGTAAGGCCTTTGTATTAGCGAACATAAAAGAAAGGTTCGTTGCCTTTGATAAGTCTGGTACATCTGTCGCATTGATCACCAAGTTTTCACAACCATAAAACGACTTCTCCATACTTTGCCATTCAATTTGACCCCATTGCTCAATACTCATTATCTTTTGGGCTTCACCATTGTAATTAAAGTAAATTTGTGGAAATTGACCTTTGATCTGTACGGTGTAAGTACCTGGCGCATCGTAAGTATGGCTAATTGCACCTGTTATATTAAATTCATCATAAACCCCGTCACCGTTCCAGTCTACATGGTAATAATAATCTTCATCTTCCAAAACCGGTATGGTAATACTGAGGTCGTTTTCTACCGTCCAAGTGGTAACAAAGGGTGAAAAATCGTATGAACAACCATTGCTGTCCGCTACATCGCCTAGGGGTGTATTTGGGCACTGATCTAAAAAGTTGGCAACATTATCAGCATCGTCATCTGAAATTTGAAGACCAATCGTGTTTATCTTCTGTACCTCGTACGCAACAAAACCGTCTTCAGTAAAAATAGACTGAGAATCTGCGGGGGCAATGGTCAGCTGTTCTGCTCCATCTATGCCACCTACTATATCTATACCTAAAACAACGACATTGTCAGATACACTTATGCTCGTTGGGATCGTAGAACCTAAAGTGGCATTACCACCAGTCATTGAAAAAACAAAATCGTTGGGTTCCAAATCACCAGTTCCAGAAATTGAGTTCACCGTATTTGCCATCATAGTAACCGAAATGCTACTTTCTTGTGAAGAATGGCTTAGTTCGGTGAAGATTACATCTACTATGTTACCCTCAGTAACAATTGGGCTGCCCGACCAGTTGGTACCGTTATTTATAAATGTATTATTAGTGATGGTAGTTTTACTTTGATCATTTACAGAGCCCGTATTGATCACGGTACCTGTATTCCCTTCGAAGTGATTCCCATCAAAAAGATGATGGTTGGTGCTAAAAGTAGCGAGTCCCCAACCCGAAGAAGATAATGCAGACCAAAAAGAAAAAAGTGGGTTTCTGGTGTTATTTATAAAAGTTGTATTTAATACTTGGAATCTGTTTAATCCGCCAAATGATCCAATCTTGCCAGAATTATTCAAAAATTCGCAATCATCAATTTTCACATAACGCTGCGTATTGAATATGGTTCCTGTATTTTCTCTGAAAGAAGAATTAGTAACGGTAAGTCTATTTTGATAATCACTATCTACACCAGTTGTATTAGGAGTATTGCCATGATCACTACCAAATAGTATCCCACTATTATTTAAAAAAGTAGAATTGGTCATGGTGATAAAAGAATTGGACTCCCTCGTATAGAACGCAAAAGAATTACTATTACCAAAAACGGTAATAGATGTAGCGATAATGGTAGATCTACTAGCGTAAAAAATGGAACCTGAACCACTTGCAGATGTATTTTCTGTAAATGACATGTTTGAAATAGCTAAACTGAGGCCACTAGTCGTAATAGTAAACATGCTAAATTGATTATTACCAGAAATTGTGATAAGTTCAGCGCCAGGACCTGTAATGGTCATATCGGAACTAATGTTCGGTAAATTAGATGTTAAGGTAATGGTACCGGTTAACCCTTCTTGAAAATTAATTTCGTTTCTATTTTCATTTGCGTTGGCAGTTTCAATAGCCCATCTTAAGGTACCGGTGCTACCGTCATCTGCTAAACTAGTTACAGTTGGTGGAGTATTATCTATAACATCTCCTTTTACAACTAACGATACTGCTCTGTACCATGCAAGATTATGAGTTCTGGGTTCTGGGAATGTAGGATATACGTTTCCAGTAGATATTGCGAACGAAGCTGTAGATACGCTTGTAGCCACACCAAGATTTGTAAAGCTTTCTGAAGCTTCAATGGCTATATTCGTACCTGTAGAAGGATCTCCTAGTATGGCTATATAATAAGAAGTACCCATTCCTAAAGTAACACTTCCAGATGGTATAGCGGCTGATATATATTCTGCGGCACCTCCGGTAACAGAAAGTTCACCCGTTTGATATAGCAAGTCATTTGAGCTATCATATAGCGCCAATTTCACATTACCTGGGCCTGAACTTACATCAATATTAACTCCTATTTCCCTTAAGTCATAATCAGCAGAAATTGGTATATTAAAGTTTAACATGTACATCCTATCATTAAAAAAGCTATGAGTTCCTGTATTTTCAGTAAAACTCACAATTAAGTCGCTTCCCTGTGCAATAGAAAATATAGAAGTAAAGCAAAGAATAAAAAGAAAAGTGTAGGGTACTAATTTTTTAAGTTTTGGCATTGTTATAGTCTTATTGGTTGATTTAGAAAATTGAAGCTTGTTAGTTACTAAGTCTTAAGATTAATTCCTGTTGACAAAAGAATATATTTATGTAGTCTTTACCTTACTTTTGTTGTAATAAATACCTATAATGTTGTGGAATCTTACTTTTGTGTTGTTAAGCATAATTATATTTTAAGAAATCATGCCTTAGAAAAGAAAATGGTATTTTGATACATCCGGTTTGTTTCAAGATTACAGCTAGTTTTCAAGCTAATGAATGGAAAGAAGGTGTTATTACTTTTGTTTTTGATTAGAATAATTCAAAAATTATAGGGACCGTTTTAAACCTATCACAAGGTAATTCGCATACTACTTGTAGTATAAAAACGTATAGTTGTTGCGTATCTTTGTAAAAAATAAATGAGCATGAAAAAGAATAACAATTTAATTCTTATGGGCTTTGGGGTAGCACTAGCCCTTACGATCCTATCCTGCAAACAAACCAAAAAGGCCGAAATCGAAACGGTAAAAGAGGAAACGGTCTTAGACAGTACCGATTTGGCGCTATTGGAACTCACTTTGCCTGATGGTTTTGAAATAAAAGTGTTCGCAAGAGGCGTAGATGGTGCACGGTCCATGGCCATGGGCGATAACGGAACCTTATTCGTTGGCACCAGAAATGAAAATACCGTATATGCCATACAGGATACCAATGGAGATTATGTTGCGGATAAGGTTATGGTTCTGGATACCATGCAAGTGCCTAACGGTATAGCTGTAAGAAACGGAGATCTTTATGTGGCGCAAGTGGGCAGTTTATGGAAATACCCTGCTATTGAAGATAACTTAAAAGGTACCCCAATAAAGGAATTGGTTTATGACGATTATCCAACGGAATTTCATCATGGTTGGAAGTACATCGCCTTTGGTCCCGATGATAAATTATATGTTCCCGTAGGTGCACCCTGTAATATCTGTAACCGTACCGATGAGGATGAGCGTTTTGCAACGATTACCCGTATGGACCCAGATGGTAGTAATAGAGAAATTTATGCAAAAGGAGTTCGAAATAGCGTTGGTTTTACTTGGCATCCAGAATCTGGAGATATGTGGTTTACCGATAATGGCCGCGATATGCTAGGAGATGATATTCCGCCTTGTGAATTAAATCACGTAACCGAGGCCGGGCAGCACTTTGGCTATCCTTTTTGTCATGGTGGAATCATAAAGGACCCTGAGTTTGGAGGTGAGCACCCATGTTCGGACTTTGTATCACCCGCATTGCAATTGGGTGCACACGTTGCCCCGTTAGCCATTAAGTTCTACACCGGTTCTATGTTCCCAAAGGAATACCAAGGAAAGGCATTTATAGCAGAACATGGTTCTTGGAATAGAAGCAAAAAAGTTGGATACCGCATTATGATGGTTAATGTGGAAAACGGAGAAGCTAGTGATAGTAAACCTTTTATTGATGGTTGGCTGAACGAAGAAGCGCAGGAAGCCTCTGGTAGACCCGTAGATATACTTTGGTTAAAAGATGGGTCTATGTTGATATCAGATGATTATGGTGACGCTATTTACAGGGTTACCTACAGTGATACTGCTTTGGCTACTAAGTAATAAACTGATTTTTGAAGTTTCTAAAAAGCAGCCCTTATGAACTGCTTTTTTTATTTCAGTTATATGTGTTGGTTTTCACTGCTGATATTTGAAGTTATAGCATAGATAAAATTACCTGACCTATTTTTATAGGGGACTGTTTCTATAAACGTTTATTAAAAATTAGATTTTATTTCAAAGAGTTCTTCTCAATAAAACCGAATTTATAGTTTTAGATACCACGGCTATACTACTAAGAAGAGTAGTTACAAAAAAACGCTCATTCCTAAGGGTACTAATAATGCATTCTATTTGTTATCACCTTAAGTCCTATGCTCATAAACAGTTCATAGGTTCCGTTTTCCAGGCCGTTTATCTGGTTCTCCAGCGCCGCCGCCTAAGCTTATTCAATCCTAAAAACCTTTGCTAATCCCAAAACGTAAACCAATTGCGCTCATCCAAGTACGCCGAGAACAACAGCTTAGTAACCGATAGCAATAAGAAATACCTTATCTCCTTGGTAATCGTCTGGAGAACATAGGGATAATGCTTATTTTGCAGGATAACCTTATAAATAGCTTACCATGATTCGTCTTAGCGATTTCACCAGCATTCTATTTCTAGTGTCCTTATGCCTGCTTTCGTGTAAACAAAACCAAAAACCTTTGGCTACAGAAGCACCTGTAAAACCCAATATCGTATTTCTGTATACAGACGATCAAACCTTTGCATCGGTCCGTGCTTTGGGCCAAGATGAAATATACACGCCTAACCTAGACCGTATGGTCAATTCCGGGACTTCATTTACGCACGCCTATAATATGGGCGGTTGGCACGGAGCGATTTGTGTTGCCTCTAGATCTATGATTATTTCCGGTGCTTATTTATGGAATGCTAAGGAAAAAGAGAAATTATGGAACGCCAAAGACACTGTCGCACTACAACAAACATGGCCTAAATTATTGGAGCAACAAGGGTATGACACCTATATGACTGGAAAATGGCATGTACAGGCTCCTGCAGATGTTGTTTTTTCCCGTACCGCACATATCCGTGCCGGTATGCCACCAGACCGTAGAGATGAACTTCCTGCCGCCTACAAAAAATGGGAAACAGAATCTGGCGATATGACCGATTGGAACGATTATCTGCCTATGGAATACGCTCGCCCCACAGATGAGAATGATACGGAATGGTCGCCCACCGATACCCTGCAAGGTGGATTTTGGGAAGGTGGCACGCATTGGAGCGAAGTCGTGCGCAACGATGCCTTGGATTTCTTAAAAGAGGCCGAAAAGAAAGAAAATCCCTTTTTTATGTACTTGGCTTTTAATGCGCCGCACGACCCTAGACAAGCACCGCAACGATTTCTGGATATATATCCTTTGGATTCTATTGCAGTGCCTGAAAGTTTTTTGCCAGAGTATCCTTGGAAAAATGCCATTGGAAATCAGTCCACCCTAAGAGATGAGGCACTAGCGCCTTATCCAAGAACGGAATATGCCGTTAAAAAACACCGTCAGGAATATTATGCCATCATCTCACACTTAGATGAGCAGATAGGAAAAATCCTAGATGCGCTTGAAGCCTCCGGTAAGATGGACAATACCTATATCTTTTTTGGAGCAGATCATGGACTTTCTGTTGGACAGCATGGGTTACTAGGGAAGCAAAGCTTGTTCGATCACAGTATACGCGTACCCTTAATTATTATGGGTCCAGATGTGCCCAAAGGACAACGCATAACCCAAGATATTTACCTTCAAGATATTATGGCGACCAGCCTAGATTTAGCAGGTGTTAAAAAACCAGATTATGTCCAGTTCAATAGTTTTAAGGATTTAGTAACCGGGGAAAACACAAAAGGAAATTACAACGGAGTGTACGGTGCCTACATGAACTTGCAGCGAATGATACGGAAGGACGGCTTCAAATTGCTAGTATATCCGAAAATTAATAAAGTACTGTTGTTTGATATGAAGCAGGACCCAAATGAAATCAACGATTTGGCAACTCAACCACAGTATAAAGAAAACGTAAGCACGCTTTTTAAAGACCTTATGGAATTGCAAAAAACCATGAACGATTCACTAGACTTACAATCAACGTATGAAAAAGTGGTAGGGATACCTTAAGAACCAAACGATTATAATTGAGAACAAGGATGCTTAAAAAGAAACGATATGGATAGCTACCCTAATACCATAAAATTCCTTTTTAAGCATCCGTATTTAATAACTGAAACTCGCTCTAATACTGCGCTAACAAATACGTAATCAAATCCGTCGTAGTCACAATACCAACCAATTCATCATTCTCAACCACTGGAAGTGCATGAAATTCTTTCTTGGACAAAAATTCAGCAACTTCTTGTATGGTAGTCTTTGAGGTAACAGAAACAACATCCTTTGCCATTACTTGCTCAATAGAAAACATATTATAAACCGTAGTGTCCACATCATGCTCATCGTCTCCAACTGCATCCGCAAAGCTAATACGCATCAAATCAGTATAACTGAGCATACCCAATATCCTTTTTCCCGCCGTTATAGGTACGTGCCGAATTTTATTTTTTTTGAACAGTTCTTCTGCATCCTCTAAATTGTCCTTAATACTTAACGTAAGAACGTTTTTAGTCATTATTTCGGTAACTGGAACTCGTTTTTTCATATTAGTGCATTTTAAATTAATACTCTAAAATTACGGTTATTGCTGTTCCAGAAATATGATAAATATCACTCTGGTATTTGAACCATGTATTGATATAAAAAGTTATACTACCATATTTTAAATCTCCGCGGTAGAACGTGTAGCATCTGCAAAAATAAAACCAAGACTAATGACAATAACTAAACTGGCCAAAGCCAAAAATTTTGGATATTCATTATTCAGTAAAATTCCTTGCCACCCTGCTAGGGCCCTATAAAAAATCAAAGCCTCGGTAGCTATAAAACCTAAAAGATAACCCAACACCATATATCTTTTTAGTGAGATCAACTTAAAATATTCAAAGAAAAAGAAAATACCGAGTGTAAGCACACCCAAAAATGTCCAATGTAAATAACCAATGATAAAGTCTAAATAGATTGTTATAATAGGAACAAAAAAAGGTAGAGCGGAAACTATCTGCGCTATCATTTTAATAGTTATAGTCAATACAAAAACACGCAACAAAAATGTTTCCATAACAGTGAACCGCAACTTTTCTCTTGCTTTTAAAGAACGATATTCCTTTGCCAAGAGCATGAAAGCCAATACTTGTACTACTGCCCCTAAACCACCAATTAGATTCAGAAATACTGGAGGCTTCACAAATAAGGTTGACAGAAAAAAGGAGCCCACAATCCCTAAATTAAGTAGCCAAAAAAAGTGTTTAAAGGAACGTTTTGTTAGCATCACATTTCTTTGTTCTAAAACATAAAAGAACAAGGCTACCAAGGCCAAAATCATCCACCCGTTGTATTGAAAATGAAGATAAAAATAAATAGCCATACGGTACCAAATAGACTCCGGCCCTAGAACGCTCATAATACCACCCAGAGCCCAAGGACCAATACTGGATAGTACCATGTACCATAGGGCTGCCTTCATCAATTTATAAGAATGCGTTTGCTTTACTTCTGGTTTAGCACGCGAAACAAAAAACCAAAAAAAGCAGTAGGAAGCGAACAAAAAAGAGGTAGAAAAAATAATAGAAAATAGCGCATAGCCTTGAAATGGAAAGCTAAACAACATACCCACTAGCGTTATTTGGGTACACCAGAAAATAGTTTTGTAGCGTTTATCATGTTCCTCTTGCTGCACATATACCTTGTAAATAAGGGTTGTTAGCGCTACATACACCCATCCTAAAAGGGCAATATGCGAATGGGTATGCACAAAAAACTTATAACTTATAGGAATTTCTAATACAGAGAAAAATCGCAATACCAACCCCAATACCGCAGCTATAAAAAAATAAGCTATTGCGGTAACAATATGAGGTTTTAAAGGTGTCATTTCTTCGGTGCAAGATAGGCATATTCATCTGAAATTTTTTATTAGAATAATCATAAACAAAACCTTTTTGATATTTGCAAAACCTGATAAAAATCATATTTTAACTAATAAAAAACCACCAATTTTGTTCGTTAATCATATGATTTATAGCGTATTTACGCTATCCAAAAAACTTAAACGTCACCATAAATAAATAACGTTTTATGACATACGCACATTCTTTTCACATTCCCGTAATGGGCATCGGTTTTACCATAGATTCTCCTTTAAAAGTTGCGCATTTAGGGGTCGATTCGGTTATCTCTTTAGTAGATGATATTTTACTAGAAAAACTTCGCAAAATGTATTGTGGAAAGTTCAATCTCCCCTACAAGGAAATTACGGATAAAATGGAAGATTTTAGAGCAAAACGGGTCACTTCCTATCTGGATATGATCAACGAACTTACTCAAACAAAATTTGAGGAATTCAAACAAGCTACCACAGAAACCGCAAATGATATTAAAACGTATTTTAATATGCTACCGGACACGGCTACGTTTAAACAGGAGTTCTACCAACGAACCAAGGACACCTTTCATTTAGCCGAAATTGGAAATTGGGTAAAGGACCACATGCCCATGGGCAGTATAGACGTGAATATAATGACCAAGGTGGATAAGGATAATTACATAAAAAAGGAAAAGTTACCCTCCGTATACAATGACGCCCACGCAGCACTTAGAGGTTTTGCAAACAGCAACCTAGAATCATCCGTCGTACTTTCCGCAGGAATGAATCCACGCCTTTATGCCTATCTAGAGCAATTCGAGGACTTTTATCCCGATGCCAGTGGCAACATAAAAAAGAAAATTATCTTAAAGGTAAGCGATTACCGCTCCGCATTGATACAAGGTAAGTTTTTAGCAAAAAAAGGTATTTGGGTTTCCGAGTACCGTATAGAATCCGGCTTAAATTGTGGTGGCCATGCCTTTGCAACAGAAGGCTACCTCATGGGGCCTATTTTACAACAATTCAAGGAAAACCGCGAGGAGCTTATCCAATCGGTCTTTGAAGTATTATCAGGGGCACTCAAAAACAAAGAGCGTACCGTGCCTACAGGTACGCTCCCGTTGCTATTAAGTGCGCAAGGTGGTGTGGGAACAGCAGCAGAGCACGACTTCCTTATGAATACATATGGAGTAGATTCAGTAGGTTGGGGGTCTGCCTTTCTTTTGGTACCCGAAGCTACTACGGTTGACAAGGCTACTTTGGACAAACTAGTTGAAGCCAAGGAAGACGATCTTTACCTTAGTAATACCTCGCCGCTAGGAATTCCCTTTCATTCCCTTAAGGGCAATACCAAGGATTTAGAAAAGGAAAAACGTATTGCCAATGGGAAACCCGGTAGCCCATGTCCCAAAAAATTTGTGGCGCTGAACAAAGATTTTAAGGAAAAAGGATTGTGTACCGCATCACGGCAATATCAAGCCGCCAAATTAAAAGAATTGGAATCACAAGAACTATCCAAATCAGAATTCGAGTACAACTACAATAAGATTACAGAAAAATCCTGTACTTGTGTAGGATTGGGAACAGCAGCGCTATTGGCCTATAACTTGGATACCAAAGTGGAAGGTGAAGGCGTTTCTATTTGCCCAGGCCCAAACATGGCCTACTTCTCAAAGGTTACTTCCCTTACGGATATGATCAATCATGTGTACGGTAGAACGGATGTTATGAGCCGCAAGGATCGCCCCAATATGTTCATAAAAGAATTACAAATCTATTTGCAGTATTATAAAGAGCAAATTGAGGAGCATAAAAGAAACCCGGCGGAAAAGCGAAGAAAACAACTTATAAACTTTGGCAGCAATCTGATGGCAGGTATTGCTTATTATGAGAATTTATATGACATAAACGAAAATAAATTTGAGCCTTCGCCAACCTGTATTTCTGTACAATTACACGGATCTCGAATCCTAATTAATTCGCTCGTACAGGTGCTTGAAGTGGTTGATAAAAATCTCAACTCTTGAACAAAACAGTTAGTCAGTTACTATTTTAAACTTGAAGGAGTGCTGTTGTTTTTCAATGGACTTATTGAATAATATAATGATACAACCATCCGATTTAAGTGCTCAAAGATGACGCTATACAATGTATTCCAAAAGGCTTACTCAACCTAAATGATAACTTTTTAAAGATTTCACACATAACTATTGCACCACACGAATCTGTGAATGACCTAGACTACTTTTCTCTAATTGTATTTGCGTAGTAATCCGTTCTTTAAGCGCCCCTACGTGGGATATAACTCCAACAGAACGGTCGCCCTCATTCTGCATTTTTTCTAGAATAGTAATGGCTTGATCAAGCGTTTCTAGATCCAAGGTTCCAAAACCTTCATCTATAAAGAGCGATTCTATTTTTACATTTCTAGAGGCGATATCCGACAATGCAAAGGCCATAGCCAAACTCACTAAAAAAGTCTCCCCACCAGAAAGGGTTTTGACCGATCTACGGGCATTTCCCATATAGGTGTCAAAAATCTTCAAGGTATCGCTTTTTTCTGCCTCGTCCGCCGTGGGAATATCTAAAAGGTAGCGATCCGTAAATTCAGACAGGCGTTTATTGGCATAACCGATAAGCTGCTCTAAGGTTAAATCCTGGACAAAATTAGAAAATTTGTTTCCGTATGAATCGCCGATTAAATCGTTCATGGTCTTCCAAAGCAGCTGGTCTTTTTTTAAGGTACCTAACACTTTTTGTTCGTTCTTAAACCGCTCCCTGGTTTTTTGATCGTCTTCCAATAATTGAGAAATCTTACCAACATTTAGAAGTATTTCGTCCAGTTTTACCTTTGATTTCGAGAACAAGTCCAAAAGTTGTTCAAAAGAATGTGCTGTACCGTCCTTGTGCGTCAGCTTGTTCAAAATATCCGTATTCGCTTCTTGTTTTTCAGAAAATTTAGCCTTCCAAAGGGCTAACTCATTTTTCCTATCCCGATGCTTTTTAGCGATTTCCTCTGGCAATATCGCCAAACGTAACTGTTCCAAATATTGAATATCCTCTTTCGATAAAATAGCGTTTAATTCTTTTTGAAATTCGCTTTTTACTTGTCCGGTTTCTTTTAATTGCTCCTTTAACTTATTCCCCTGATCTTCTAAATTTTTCTGCGAGGTAAGTATCTGTGTTATATTGGTAATCAAGCTGTTGGATTCAACATCGATATTGGTTCCTGAATAAAGGGTAGAACGTTTCGCCTTTATCGTTTCATAAGCGTCTACCGCTTTTTGCCATTCAAGTTGTGTTTCCTGTACTTCTAAAAGTATATCGTTTGCCGAAAAAGCTTGTCTGGAACTCGCTAGTTTTTTTATATGCCGATGTAGTTCTTTCCCTTTTGATTGAATCACTTCTATCGTATCCTCAGCATCCCAATTCAAAATGTTTGACAAATCACTTATTTCTGTAACCAAGGCTAATTTTTCGGCTGTTCTTTGGTCGATTTCGGTCTGAATGCGTTGCATCTCCCCTACCCTAAACTTATTGTTTTCCTGCAGGCTGATGATTAATTTCCCATTGGAACGTAAGAGCGATTCCTTATTTTTTAAAAACTGTTCGTTGGTGTCAAAATGTGGTTCGTTTGTCGCATAGGGATGGTCTAAGGCACCACAAAGCGGACAAGGTTCTTTGTCGGTTAACCGTAACCGATGTGCATCCAAGCTTTGATGTTTTCGCTGGTGTTCCAAGGTCTTTTGTAAGACTGTTACCTCCCTAGATAGTAAAGTCACTTCTTTGTTAAGCGTTACAAGTGCTGCGGAATTCTCTTTCTCTTTTTCTTCTTCTAATTTCAATTGAACTACAGCACCCGTGAGCTGTTTTTCCCATTTTATAAGGTGGCTCTTCTTTTCCAAAACTACCCGCGCATGTTCCTGTAATGCCCGTAAGGTTTCCAATTGTTCGTCTAGTTCGGTAACGGAGCCAACACCGGAATCGGCAATACTTCCTTCAAGACCGATATTTAAACTATCTACCTCTTTTTTAAACTGTGTGGGCGTTTGTGGCGATGTCAAATCATAATCCAGCAATTGCAATTTTTTTACCGATACCGTCAATTGGTTCTGGTACAATTGAGCCTTGTCCTTTTTTGAATTTTCTTGGGCTTGCAGTTGGGAAATGTTACTTCTAAAAGTTTCGAGTTTGGCACTTGCATCTTCTCGCGTAACTGATACCCTAGTTAAGTTGGAAATTGTTTTTAAAAGGGTAGCCAGTCGCAGTTCCCCCTCTTCTTTTCCCTTTTGTATACTTTCCTGTTCTTTTTCTATTTTTTTAACCTCTTGCTGTGCTACATCATAATTCCGTAAGGTAATGCTATACTTGGCCAACTTCTCGTGTTTTGCCAAACGTGTTTCATCAGCCTCAAAAGTTTTAAAAAAACCCTGAAGTTCAATGGCCTTTTCAGCTAAATGTTTTTGGGTCTTTTCTGCCTCTAACAGTTGCTTTCTAATTTCGAGGTGTACACGATGTTGCTCATAGGCTTCTTGAACTTTGGGTTTGGAAGTCTTTAAGCTGTTTAGCTCAGCTTGGTTTTTCTTAATATCCTCCTCAGAAAGTAGGGTAATTGTCTCCAAGCCAGCTTCCTTTAACTCCACTTTCTTTTTGACAGCAGCATATCGCTGAAAAACAGCCCTACCAATATTTCGGTATGATTTTGCACCTGTGATGTCTTCCAGTAATTTATTACGTTCGTTACGTGGTGCCTGCAATAATTTACTAAACTCACCCTGCGAAAGCACCATGGCCTTTACAAATTGCTCGTAGCTCAAACGGATAATCTCCTGATTTTTATCGGGTGTTTTGGTGCCCGATTCCAGAATAGTTCCTGTGGCTACGTCCACCAACTCCTGTTTTCTATTGTTCAGGTTGTTGTTTCGGTTCCGTTCAATGGACCAATGACTGCGGTATGCTTTTCCGTTTACCGCATAGTCTACCTCAGCATAGCAACTAGACATGTTACGCGTCATAATACCACCATCGTCTTCTAAAACGGTATTGGTAACAGCGCGATCTACACGAGCAATACGGTTGTAAAGCGCCAAGGTAATGACATCCAACAAAGTGGATTTTCCAGACCCTGTAGGGCCGGTTATAGCAAAGAGTCCTGCTTCGGCCAAGATGCCAGATGCAAAGTCGATCTCATGCTCGCCCTTTAACGAATGGATATTTTGAAATCGTATTTTTAAAATCTTCATTTCCTACAAATTCAATTCTTGTAAAATATCTCTAAAAGCCCCTTTAAGCTCCTCCGTATTTTCTAATCCCACCTGCAACTCCAATTTCTTTTCGAACATTTGCATAGGGGTTACATCTGCCACATCGGTACCCACAGCAAAGGCATCGCTTGCGCCACGTATTTTATTATTAAAAAGAAGTCGGGATTTTACAATCTGTAAATGCGGGTTAGGCTGTTCGCTAACAAAGGCTTCGAATGCTTGTCGCCTTTCCAGACTTTCGGTTTCCTCGTTTACAATAATTTCAGCGAGCGACAACAGGGGTGTTTCCTGATTATACCCTATCATTTGTTGCTGCACCTCGTCTAAACTACCTTCAAAGGTCACTAAGTTCCGTTGTTTCGGAATCGGTATAATTTCTAAACACTGCAATTGATTATCTTTTAGCGTTATGATATTTACCTGCTTCTGGTCTTCTTTTTCAGAAAAACTAAGCGAAATTGGCGAACCACAATAATGGATGTGCTCCTCTTCCGATATGGCTTGCGGTTTATGAATATGACCCAATGCCACATAATCTGGTATGCCTTGAAACATCGACGCCTGTACCCCAGCTTGATTACCGATTTGAATATCACGTTCACTTTCAGAAACAGAACTACCCTGCACAAACAAATGCCCCATAACCACGAAAAAACCATCAGAATAATGATTTTGGAAATGGGTATTAATAGTTGAGAAATAGGTTTGAAGTCCGGCTTTTATTTGTTCGATTTTAGTAGCATAGGTTTCCCCTGCAACCGATTTTCGGATGTCACGATCTTTCAAAAAAGGAACGGCGGCCACAACCAATCTTTCCCCATTTTTCTCTACCGTAATAAATAGTTCTGATAGTGTTTCTGTGGCACCACCGATAACTGTAATATCAAAAGCATTCAATAGCTCCTTTGGCGCGTTCAGTACCGCTGCGGAGTCGTGATTACCCCCTGTGATGATGAGTTTACAATCCAGTTGCACCAATTGCCGTAAAACATCGTAATACTGTTTAAAAGCAGCTTGCGACGGATTTGCCTGATCAAAAATATCGCCCGAGACCAAAAGCACATCTATCGCTTCGGTCTTGATATAGTTTATCAACCAATCGAAAAACAGATTTAGGTCATCAGCCAAATCATATTTATGTAATTGCTTGCCTATATGCCAGTCCGAGGTATGCAGAATTTTCATGTATCGCAGTCCATTTTTATATTAAGCTATAATATTATGGATTTTTAGAGAAATAGACGGAGTTCCTTCTTTAAAAAAGAGTGTTCGTGCAAAAGCAAAAACTAAATTTAAGGCATCATCAATAAAAATGAATCCCAAATCCATAGGCATGTTAACGCAAGGCGTGCCATAAATTTTATTATATTTACTAATTAAGGGTTTGTGATGAAATAACCTGACTGTTTTTACCGGTTATTTTGCACGCCTACTGCGTTGAAAATACTCGCCATAGTTATTACTATGTCTGATTTTTTCGTCTAGTCGGCAAACAAAATAACATACTATTAATAAGTCACTTTGTTTCTAAAAATACCCTTAGGAATGGAATCGTTCCAAAAAAATTCAACCTATAAATCTAAAATAAAATGAACCGAATGAAAGAATTGAAGCGTGTATTTCTGTTTATGATGGTCTTCAGCTTTGTTGCTGCAACATCATTGACCTCTTGTAGAGAGCAGAAAAAAGCAGAAACTACGGAACAACAAGAAGAGCATCCAAAAAGTGAGGAACACCCAACGGAAGATGGTGCCGCGAAAGAAGAGCATCCTGCTGGAGGAGATGAGCATCCACAAGGTGAAGAAAAAGATTCTGTTGGTGGCAATGAACATCCGCAATAATTGATTTGCTTTTAGCCCTGTATAATAGGCAAGTCTCTATTTACTTTATGGAGCTAGCGCAGGGATAAACTAAATCATAATGCCAAAACTCGGATGGGTCTTTTGGCTAATATTTTTTCCTAGATTGGAAAAATTGAAATTAAAGAAACGAAGATTCAAACAAATCTGGTTAGCGCAAACTGACTTTATTTTTTAAATCTTCGTTTTCTTTTTTCCTTTGAAATGTAAAAATCGTTTCTGGAAAAAGTGATTTGTTTCCCTGCTCCATGACCGGATAAGCCAAAAAGTTAATAGGCCCCGAACTTGGCCCAGGTTCGAGTACCAAATCCCTTCCCTTAGTAAACTCGATTCTATTTGCCGGATGCCTGCCAAAATAATAGGTAGCCAAGGCTGAGTATTTATTTGCCTCACTAATATCTACAGGCCACCACTTTCCTTCGGCATAAAACTCCGCCCAGCAATGATAGCCAGAAATTCCGCCTTCATCACGATCGGAAGGGATAGATGCCCCAACGGCGAATCGGGATGGGATTCCGGCAGATCGCGCCAAGGAAATGAACAAGGAATGGAACTCCGTACAATTACCTGTAAGCGCATCACAGGCATACACCGCATCTCCTGTGCCGTAGGTACCGGATTTCATATAACGCATATTATCTATAATATAATCGTACAAGGCCCTTGCCTGCATTATGGTTCCTTCTTTGCGCTTGCTCCCGATAATGGAATCTGAAAGTGTTTGGAACCTGTCGCCAATGGGCATCAATAAACTGGCGCCTAGATAATCGTTGGGTGAGGTTTCGTCTTCATAAGCCTGTTTCTCTTGTCGCTGCACATCATAAACAAGTTTTACCATTTTTCCGCTATGTTCTGGAGAAAAACGCATATGCAACACCTTATTTTTATTGTATTTGTCCTCTAAAGTCTCATGGGAGACAGGAGCTACCATGGAAACCAGTTCTATGGTTTGAAAACGATCGGACTGGGGAACCGGAATCCACATTTTTGTGGTATCGCTCATTTCTGGTAAGGTAACCTCATAGCTGAATTTAAAACGGTCTTGACCTTCCACTACACCTAACAAATCTTTGGATGCATCTTGTACGGGCAACTTGTACCATGTTTTGTTATCGCGCTGTTTCCAAGTATAAAACGGCTTTCCATTGAGTTTATGAAGCGTGGTCTCAGTAACGTTCATATTGCCCGGGTCTCCTTCCAAGAAAAAATCGACATCATAAACATCACCGCTCACATCGGCAAGATCTACACAAGCGAAATGGCGCCCTGGGCCCAGATTGGAAAGGTACTCAGTATGCACACGAACCAATTGAAGGCGGAGTTCCTTTCCGTCGGCATTCATATTAAAATAGCCACCATCTTCCTTTACTTTTTTGGCAATGTTCGCTTTTATACCTTCCTCTATATCGGCAGTTACTACTTTTGGAACCTGACTACTTGCTAAGATTTCTGGTGTGTCTTTTTTCTTTTCGTTAGAATTACAGGCCATTAAAACCGCCACCATCAACCCAAAAATAAACCTAGAATATTTCATGCATTTTGCTACTTAAATGAGATTTCAATTTACAATAATTCCTAGGTTATACCAACTGCTAAAACTATTTTAGATAATGGGTAGACTATTAAAAATTGAAACGTGCACTAAACCACCATAATTTCTAATTTAGTCCTAAGAACAGAAGACGCAACTCCAAGTACAGATCTAGAAACAGGCATTGTATTTTGATAGTTAGCGTTTGTGCAAATTAGAAAATGCATATTTGACTTTCGTATAACGTTACTGAAATCATACCCTATCCTTCCGACACCGGGAAGAAACACTTCGATCCAGCCATGAAGTTCATCCGTAGGTTCCTCCACATCTGTATAAAAGTCAAATCTCTACAAGAAGCTTTTTTTAAATCGAAAGTTTCATCAGATAGATAAGGTTGTGCTACCTCACGTATTTCTAAACTAAAATCTTGATGGCGTTTAATGACTATGTTCCGCTTCACCTTTTTTTAATTCTGCCATTAAATAATAGGCGTTATTTTGAGCAAATTGTGTTGTTGGGCTAACATTTTTCAAAAAGGTGATTCCTGCCCAACCGTTATCTTGCTTATCAATGACAACTTCAAAGGGTTCAAATCTCCAGACAGCACCCTGTTTTTCAGCCTTAAAAATAAAACTTTTCCCTTCTTCTTCGATTATGGCTGTTTGCGGCAATGCTATGGTCGTACTATTACTTACTTCGATTCTCCCCTGCACAAAGCTTCCCGGAATTAATTGAATGTCCGTTTGGGGAATCTCTGCATGCACATGAATTGCTCTTGGATTTTCATCAAACGCCTTGCTAATCGTATAGATTTTAGACTCCAATTCTACCTCAGAACGCGAGGGAACCAAAAAACGAACGGTTTGTCCAATGGCGACTTTGTGCGCATCTTTCTCGTAGACTGTAAAATCTACATGCACATGATCTGCATTTATCACATCAAATACAGGTGTCTCCGGCGCTACATATTGTCCTGTTTTTGCTAAAATCGCTTGTACGTGACCGTCAATAGGACTCCTAAGAGCGACCCTATTGCTAATCGTTCCTTGTTGCACTTGCTTCGCTTGGATACCCAATTGCTTTAATTGCGCCTTCATAGCTAATTCATTTCCTCTTGATGCCGTGTAAGTCGCTTCTGCTTTTTGAAAGTTCATACCTGAACCTACACCGTTTTCATATAATTTTTTTTGACGCTCAAATTCTTTCTTTAGGAATTCGGTATCGCTAAAGGCTTTGAGATAATCGGCCTGGGCCTGTACGATATTTGGGTGCGAAAGATAGGCCAATGGTTGTCCTTTTTTTACTTTATCTCCAACCAGCACCTCAATATCCATAATATTACCACCTATTACCGTGGTTACCGCGGCCTCATTCTGAGGAGGTACATGTAGTTCACCCGTAGCTTCCACATAATCTCCGAGATTACGTCTACCAACAGTATCTATCTTCATTTTTAATGCACCAAATTGTTGATTGGTTAACTCTAAGTGATCTTCTTCGCTATGAGTACCATGTTCATCACTTGCGTTTGCTAGTTCGTCATCATCATGGCTATGTTCATCTTTATGTACTTGCTCGCCACAAGAGAAAAAAAATGTAACTAGTAAAATGGGGTATATTATTCTGATTCTCATAATTTTAATTTTTAAAAAAGTGCAATTGAAAAAGAGCTTTCATGTAATTTTCTAAGGCGGCAATCCCGTCGAGTTCTGTCTGCAAGGCACTATTCATTAGTTGTGCAAAGCCTAAATAATCAATCGCACCTTCTTTATATGCAAATAATGCTCCTTTGCGTTGTTCCTCTGCTAAAGGAAGGGCATCTCGCTCGTAAAATCGCCAACTACTTTCCCATTTTTCATAAGTTTGAAGTGTAATCTTATAATTGATTTCTAACTGTTTAGAGATGAATCGAGCGTTATTTTCTGCGGATTTTACGTCAATCTCTGCTGCTCTTTTCTTTGCTTTGTCCGGGCCTGACAGAAATGGGACGGATATTCCAGCTTGATAGCTATAAAAACCGTTAGTGCCGTCTACGCGCTGTACACCGCCTTGCAGGTTGAGCTTTGGCAAAAGATTGGAACGCCTAGTCGACAACTCTGCTTCCGCAGATTCTAATTGTTTGCTGGCCAATACTTGGTTTTGATGTTGACTAGTATCGAACTCCGGAAGCATCTGTTCGCTTTTTAAAACCTCTAAATCATCCGTTGGTACATAAAAAACATCGGAGAACAGCCAAAGGTTCAAGCTTTGCAAGGCAATCTGTAAATCGTTGTCAGCTTGCTGTTGTTTATTCCTGTTCTGTAAAATCTGATTTTTGGCAGCATTGAACTCTAGTTTAGAGATGGCTTCTACCTCATAATTCAAGTTGATCGTTGTACCGAATCCGATGTAAACGGAATCCATCTGTTGGTATAATTCATACACACGCTGTTGCAAGTAGGCTTTTGTATAGGCCTGTTTTACTTGCTGTTCCACCTCCATTACAGAAAGATCATAGGCGGCTTCGACCACTTCCAACTGACGTTTTTGCCATTTTTTTGTCGGACCAATAGAAAATAGGGCGATGTTCTGCTGTCCCAGTCCGATGGTCGTATAAACACTTCCGCCATTACCAATTTCCTCGCCTCCCGTAAATACTTTTGTTGACCCAAAATTATTTGCATTGGCTTTGAGTGCCTCTTGCTTTTCAACCTGTAATAACTTATTTTGTAAGGTCGGATAGTTTGACTTGGCAAGTTCTACGGCTTCCGACAGACTTATTTTAATTGGAGGTTGCTCTTGCGCATGTCCCAAATAAGTTCCTAAAAACAATACTAAAACTGTTGCAATAGTTGTCATCCTTTTATTGGGATAAAAGTTAAATTTACCTTCTTCTACCCAATGATATAAAATTGGTAAAATAAAAAGCGTTAAAAGCGTAGATATCAATAGGCCGCCTATAACTACGGTAGCTAAAGGACGCTGCACTTCAGCACCTGCACTAGAAGATATGGCCATAGGCACAAATCCTAAAATGTCGGTAAAAGCAGTTAGCATTATTGGTCGTATCCGACGTGTTGTTCCCTGTAGAATACGGTCTTTTAAACTAACAACACCCTCTTCCTTTAATTCATTAAGACCGTTTATCATCACCAATCCATTGAGGACGGCGACGCCGAAAAGAACAATAAAACCAACTCCTGCCGAGATACTGAACGGCATATCCCTTGCCCAAAGAGCAAAAACACCCCCAATAGTTGCTAATGGAATGGCCAAGTAGATGATTAGTGTCTGTCTAAGGGAGCGTAAAGCCAAATAGATAAGAATAAAAATGAGAAATAAGGCTACGGGTACTAATGTTTTTAATTTTGCTGTGGCCCGTTCCAGATTCTCAAAGGCACCACCGTATCGAATAAAATATCCAGGAGGTAACGTAAGTTCGTTCTCTAAGACATTCTGTATGTCCTCAACCACAGACTGTACATCACGGTTACGAATATTGATACCTACATAAGTCCTTCGATTGGTATTATCCCTACTAATCTGCATCGGTCCTGGGTTAAAGCTTATATCAGCTACTTCGCGCATAGGAATTTGATCACCGGAGGGAAGGTCTATATACAGATTTTCCAAATCATCGAGATTTTGGCGGTATTTCTCCTGAAAACGGACCACAAGGTCAAAACGTTTTTCCCCTTCAAAAATCACACCCGCTTTAGCACCTGCGAAAGCTGCTTTCACAAAAACATTCAGGCTATTAATCTGTAAGTTATATTGTGCCAATTTATCTCGGTCATAGCGGATGTTGATCTGAGGCAAACCCGTAGTAGCCTCTACCTTTAAATCTCCTACTCCGGGGATATTGGTGATGAGCTTTTCTATTTCCTGTGCTTTTGTGGCCAATATCTCTAAATCTTCCCCATATAATTTAACCGCTAAATCTTGGCGCACACCTGCAATTAACTCATTAAATCGCATCTCTATAGGCTGGGTAAATTCAAAATTTACTCCAGGTAAAATACTCACTGTCTCCTTTATCTTTTCTATTAATTCTTCTTTGCTTTCTGCCGAAACCCATTCGCTTTTTGGTTTTAGTATAATGAAGGAGTCAGCAATATCCATGGGCATAGGATCCGTAGGAACATCTGATTGCCCAATACGACTAATTACCTGATTAGCTTCTGGGAAATTAGCCTTGATCAGTTGTTCCACTTTAGTCGTAGTGGCGATGGTTTCTGACAAGGAACTTCCTGGTTTGCAAATGACATGGAATGCAATGTCCCCTTCATCAAGCGTAGGAATGAATTCCCCTCCTAACCTACTAAACGTAAAAACTGCAAGTGCCAATAATGCTAATGTGATACTGATAACCACACCTTTTTTTCGTTGTGATTTTTCTAGCAAAGGTGTGAATTTTCGTTCGACCCATTTCACAAAACGTTCTCCCCAAATTATTCTATCCGTGGTTGGCCTTAAAAATACGGATGAGACCATAGGAACATAGGTAAGGCAAAGAAGCATCGCACCTACCATTGCAAAAATAAAGGTCAAAGCCATGGGACGGAACATCTTTCCTTCGATACCTTCCAAGGCTAAAATTGGAATAAAAACAATCAAAATAATCAGCTGGCCAAAAAAGGCGGCATTCATCATCTTCTTAGAAGCTTCCGATGCAATCCTATTTTTAGCTTCAGCATCTACTCCTTTATTTTTCTTTAAATGGCGGTACATTAGGAATACGGTACTTTCTACAATAATAACCGCCCCGTCTACGATAATACCAAAATCGATGGCCCCCAAACTCATTAGATTAGCAGAAACACCAAAAATATGCATACAGATAAATGCAAATAATAAGGAAAGAGGAATTGTTGAGGCAACGATGAGTCCGCCACGCCAATTGCCTAAAAGCAGTACCAAGACCAAGATAACGATAAGACCACCTTCCAAGAGATTCAATTTTACGGTATTCGTGGTTTTGGCAATTAGGTCACTACGATCTAAGAACGGATTAATGGAAACCCCTTCTGGCAAGGATTGTTGAATCTGATCCATGCGTGCTTTTACATTCTCTACTACAGCATTGGAGTTGGCGCCTTTCAGCATGAGCACCGTTCCGCCCACCGTCTCGCCATCCCCATTTTTGGTCATAGCGCCATAACGGATATCCGACCCAATGGCTACAGTACCAATATCCTTTATGCGAATGGGAATACCATTTACGGATTTTACTACCGTTCTCTCAATGTCGCTCACGTTGCGAACCATACCTTCTCCCCGAACAAAAATCGCTTTACGATTACGCTCTATATAAGCACCACCAGTATTTTGATTATTATTTTCTAAGGCGGTGAAGACCTCTAAAATTGTGATTCCGGCAGAGCGCAGTACTTTAGGGTTCACGGCAACCTCATATTGTTTAGTATTACCACCAATAGCATTCACCTCTACTACGCCGGGCACCATGGCCATTTGTCTTTTGATGATCCAATCTTGCATGGTACGGAGTTCCGTTACCGAATAATCATCCTTATGAGCTTCGTCTACCTCCAAGATATATTGGTAAATCTCGCCTAAACCCGTAGAGATGGGACCCATGTAGGGTTCGCCAAATCCTTCTGGAATATCCTTTTGGATTTCGGGTAGTTTTTCGGCTACAAGTTGGCGTGGTAGGTAGGTACCTATATCATCATCAAAAACGATGGTTACAACCGAGAGGCCACTTCTTGAAATGGAACGGATTTCTGTAACGTCCGGCAGGTTGCTTATGGCAACTTCTATAGGATAGGTCACAAATTGTTCTATGTCCTCCGTACCCAAATTTGGCGACTGGGTAATAATTTGTACTTGATTATTGGTGATGTCAGGTACGGCTTCTATAGGGACTTGAGTAATGCTCCAGATACCACCTCCAATAATAAGCAGAGTGAGCAGTCCGATAATAAATTTATTACGGATTGAAAAATCAATAATTCTGTTGATCATAAAATAGTATTAATTCAGTTGAATTGTAGGAATACGCCACTGCAATGCACGCCCCTATTGATGCTAATAAATGCATCGTTTAAATCCTATAAAACTGAATTATACTTGCGGAGGTTGGAAAAGGGATTCCTGAAATCTGGAATTAATTTGGAAGGTGTAGATGTCGAATTTTTGCTTTATGTCAGATTTTAACATCCTCAGCGCAAATAAATTAGTAGCGGTTATAAAAACCAAAGGATGACAGCATTGATGAGTGGAATGCGCGGGTGATTGATGATTATCAGAACCTGGATGATGTTCGCCATTATCGGATTCACTACTCAAATAATCTTCAGCTACGTATTCAAAAAATGTATCGCCATGCACTTTAGCATGATCTTGGTAATGGGAAATAAAATTTGAAACCAATTCAATCTGCTCGCATAAATCCATGTCCCGTGCCATCCCTTGAAAAAGGAACATAAAAGACATTAATAAAGCTGCTTTTTTTTTCATTTCTATAAACAAATATACTACTATAAACATGCAACCGAGTTGCAAAGTGATACAATTACAGACACCTTTTACGGTCTTGTTTAATCAAGTGTATCTTTTTTCATAACTGATAATTAAAGTATTTTTTAAAGGGTTCGTTCAGCTGTATTCTGTTTTTTGACCAGTGATTCCAAATGAAAATTTAATTCACACTACCACAGGTTTATATGAAACTACCCTTACTTCCTGCATACCTGGAAACGATATTTCTACTAGTATTAGATCATGCATGAAGAAGGTCAAGATTTTTTAATTAAAAGCAACGACAAACACATGCGCTTTCTTCTCAGTTCTCCAATAAAGAAAGCATTTTCTTAGGGGCAATGTACTCAAAATAACGATTTGTTACTCGGAATGATTTATCTAAGAGCACTATAGCAGGTAGTGAAAAAGGTGTTCCCTCTCTAGAGGCCAGTAGTAATGGAATGTCATGAACAGCGTTTCTCTTTTTGCCATATGCTTTGTTTTCAAACTTTTGACCATCAAATAGTATTGTATCCCTGCTTTCGGCATCCATTTTTACAGCATAATACTCTTGGTTCAATTTGCTTATAACATCTAGATTTTTATAGGTTGTTTGTTCCATCTTTTTACAGTAAGTGCACCATTCTGCATAAAAGTCTATGAATACTTTCTTTGGCTTTACCGCCAAGGAATCCTGCAATTGCTCAAAAGTTAACCATGTTACTTTTTGTTCTTGGGCATGTAGATTATCTTCAGGAAAGATCATCACGCCTAGGCAAAATATATAAAATGCTATTTTTTTCATTATTAATATTCTTAAAAAAAGAGCCGCCACCAATCATCGCTTTTGAATTACCAGTCCTTTTACATGACTACGAACGGCCCTTTCTAAACTAAACTCAAACTTAAA
>RCNE010000068.1_pt1 | contig 44073 bp, 39 predicted proteins | sample 2041361 | NCBI WGS metagenome assembly RCNE01 (sample SAMN09708229, study PRJNA481090) | Marine sediment metagenome, whole genome shotgun sequencing project. | reverse complement strand
GATTTTGATGGTGACCAGATGGCGGTTCACCTTCCTTTAGGGCAAGAAGCAATTCTTGAATGTCAATTATTGATGCTTGCTTCTCATAATATTTTGAATCCTGCAAATGGTTCACCAATTACGGTACCATCTCAAGACATGGTTCTAGGTCTGTATTACATGACCAAGGAACGTATTTCTACGCCTGACTTTAAAGTCAAAGGTGAAGGAACAACTTTCTATTCATTAGAGGAGGTAAAGATCGCTTTCAATGAGAAAAAAGTGGATCTTAATGCGAGTATAAAGGTAAGAGGTAAAGACTTTGACGAAAACGGAGAATTAGTTACAAAGATTATCAAAACTACAGTAGGTAGAGTACTGTTCAATGAGGTTGTTCCTGAAAAAGCAGGATATATCAATGATGTATTGACCAAACGTTCTTTGAGAGATATCATCGGTGATATTTTGAAAGTCACTGACGTTCCTACCACTGGAAAGTTTCTTGATGATATCAAGAATATGGGATATAAATTCGCCTTCCAGGGCGGCTTGTCATTCAGTTTGGGTGATATTATTATTCCTGAGGAAAAATATGATATGATCGATGCTGCCAACAAACAGGTAGATTCTATCATGGCTAGTTATAATATGGGTATGTTAACCAATAAGGAAAGATACAACCAGGTTATTGATATCTGGGGATCTACCAACAACAGGTTGACTGAATTATCCATGAAACGCTTAAGAGAAGATCAACAAGGATTTAACTCAGTGTACATGATGCTTGACTCGGGAGCAAGGGGATCTAAAGAACAGATCAGACAGCTAACGGGTATGCGTGGATTGATGGCAAAACCTAAAAAATCTACTGCTGGTGGTGGAGAGATTATTGAGAATCCGATTCTTTCTAACTTTAAAGAAGGATTGTCAATTCTCGAATATTTTATCTCAACTCACGGTGCGAGGAAAGGTTTGGCGGATACGGCGTTAAAAACGGCTGATGCGGGTTACCTTACAAGAAGACTGGTTGACGTAGCACAAGATGTTATTATCAATCAGGAAGACTGTGGTACGTTAAGAGGGCTGGAGGTAAGGCCATTAAAAAATAATGATGAGATTGTTGAATCTCTCGGTGAAAGAATTTTTGGTAGGGTTTCACTACATGATGTATTCATTCCGACTACGGATGAATTGATCATCGAAGCTGGTGAGTTGTTCACTGAGGAATCTGTGAAGAAAGTGGAAGCGGCTGAGCTTGATGCAATTGAGGTGCGTTCTGCCTTAACTTGTGAAGCGAAAAAAGGGATATGTACAAAATGTTACGGGGTAAGTTTATCAACGAACAACATGGTTCAAAGAGGAGAAGCTGTTGGGGTTGTAGCCGCACAGTCAATTGGAGAACCAGGTACACAGTTAACACTTAGAACCTTCCACGTGGGTGGTATTGCCGGAAACATTTCTGAAGACAACCGAATGGTGGCGAATCACGGAGGAGAACTTGTGATTGATGATCTGAAAACTGTTGATGGATTAGATAATGAAGGAAATCCTGTTAAAATCGTGATTTCAAGAACTAGTGAATTTAAGATTTTTGATAAAAATTCAGGTATCGTCTTAAGTACAAATAACATTCCTTATGGTTCACATGTTTTTGTAAGTGAACAAACCAAAGTGAAGAAAGGGGATGTAATATGTCAATGGGATCCTTATAATGGGGTGATCGTTTCTGAATTTGGAGGTAAGGCTGTATTTGAAGATGTAACTGAAGGAGTTACTTACCAGGTTGAGATGGATGAACAAACTGGATTTAAGGAGAAAGTAATTTCTGATTCTAAGAAGAAAAGAGTGATTCCAACCTTACTTGTTCAAACGAAAAAAGGAGAAACACAAAGAGCTTACTCTTTGCCGGTTGGCGCGCATTTATTAATTGAGGAAGGTCAGAAAATTGATGCTGGACAGATCTTGGTGAAGATTCCTCGTAAGTCTGGTAAAGCAGGTGATATTACAGGAGGTCTTCCAAGAGTAACAGAATTGTTTGAAGCAAGAAACCCATCTAATCCGGCAGTTGTTTCAGAAATTGATGGTGTTATTTCATTTGGTAAGATTAAAAGAGGAAACAGAGAGATCATCGTTGAATCTAAATTAGGTGATGTTAAAAAGTATTTGGTGAAGTTATCTAACCAGATTCTTGTTCAGGAAAATGACTTCGTGAAGGCTGGAATGGCATTGTCTGACGGAGCAACTACACCAACTGATATCTTGAATATTATGGGGCCTGCGAAGGTTCAGGAATATTTGGTAAATGAGATTCAGGAAGTATATAGACTGCAGGGAGTAAAGATTAATGATAAGCATTTTGAAGTTGTTGTACGACAAATGATGCGTAAAGTTAAGGTGATTGATTCAGGAGATACCATTTTCCTTGAAAACCAATTGGTGCATAAGAATGATTTCATGGAAGTGAATGATACTATTTACGGACTGAAGGTAATCGAAGATGCTGGTGATTCCGTGGACTTAAAAGAAGGACAGATCGTTTCGGCAAGAGCACTGAGAGATGAGAATTCTATTTTACGTAGAAATGATAAGAATCTACTAGAAGCACGTGATGCTTTTCCCGCTACTGCGGAACCAATTTTACAGGGTATAACAAGGGCTTCACTTCAAACGAAATCATTTATTTCGGCTGCCTCATTCCAGGAAACAACCAAGGTACTGAATGAAGCTGCGGTTAGTGGAAAAGAAGATTATCTTGAAGGATTGAAGGAGAATGTAATCGTAGGTAAGAGAATTCCTGCCGGAACAGGAATGAGAGAATACGATCATATTATCGTTGGTTCGAAAGATGAAATAGAAGGATAAACATAAAGGCACGAGTTATCGTGCCTTTTTTTTATAAAAATTTTAGTGATGTCAAAAGAAACAAATCAAAATCAGTTAAATATTGAGATAGATGAGAAAACAGCTGATGGTACTTATGCAAATCTGGCCATTATCAATCACTCTATTTCAGAATTTGTTGTAGATTTCATCAACGTGATGCCGGGATCCCCCAAGTCAAAAGTGAAATCAAGGATCATTTTAACACCTCAGCATGCTAAAAGACTTGCTAAGGCTTTGGCAGAAAATATAAAGCGATTTGAAGCTAATAATGGTGAAATTAAAGATTATGAGCAACCTCCGATGCCATTGAATTATGGCCCGACAGGTCAAGCTTAAATGTTATAAAAAACGGGTTGTTACCCGTTTTTTTTTATTTTAGCCAAATGAATTTCCCGTCAAATCTTATTGATAAACTAGACGCTCGCCACCTTAATAATAGTTTAAGAAGCCTGCCGAATCAAAAAGGACTCATAGATTTTGCTTCCAATGATTATCTCGGATTTTCCAGTGATGGGGTTATTTACGATCAAGTGATGGAAGAGATGAAATCCCATGATCCTAATATCGGCAGTACAGGTTCCAGATTACTCTCTGGTAATTTTGAATTTCACGAAGCTCTGGAGCTCCAACTTGCAGAGTTTTTCCAGGCCGAAGCTGCCTTGCTTTTCAATTCAGGTTATGATGCGAATATTGGATTGTTGTCTACTGTTCCTCAACGGGGAGATCGGGTTTTTTACGATGAATTTTCACATGCATCCATAAGAGATGGAATAAGGCTATCCAATGCGAAAACCTTTAGCTTCAAGCATAATGATCTGCGTGATCTAAGGAATAAAATTGAAAGAACCAATGCAGAAGGCGAGGTTTATGTTATTGTTGAGTCTGTGTACTCCATGGATGGTGATTCTGCCCCATTAAAAGAACTTGCAGATTTATCGGATGAGTTTGGTCTGCAATTGATTGTTGATGAAGCCCATGCTACAGGAGTCTATGGATCCAGGGGCCAGGGAATGGTGATTGAACAGCAATTGGAGTCATTTGTCTTCGCAAGAATTCACACCTTTGGGAAAGCTGTGGGATGCCATGGAGCTTCTGTAGTTGGAAGTCAAAAACTGATTCAATACCTTATTAATTTTGCGAGGTCATTTATTTATACAACGGCCATGCCTTTATACGGCGTATTGACCCTAAAATATGCAATTTTGGCCTTGGCGGAGACAAAGAAAAGGGAGCTTTTAGAGCGAAACATATCTTTCTTTAGAGAAATAACCACTGAATTAAAACTGGATAAAATTTTTATCAAAAGCACCAGCCCTATTCAAAGTTTGGTCATCGCTTCACCTAAAAGAGTCAAGGATATATCTATGAAATTGAGAGCTCATAATTTTGATGCAAAATCAATCCTAAGCCCCACTGTTCCTTTAGGTAAGGAGCGTATTAGGTTTTGTATTCACAGTTATAATACTTCTGCTGAGATTCGGGAAGTTCTTTTTTTATTGAGTACTTTTGCCTAGATTTTTTAAGTACTTCATGAATAAATATTTTATCACTGGTATAGGTACAGATGTGGGTAAAACGGTTGTTTCAGCCATTGTTGTTGAGGCTTTGGAAGCTGATTATTGGAAACCTGTACAAGCTGGAGAATTACATCATACAGACACTCATAGCGTCAAAGACCTTGTTTCTAATTCTAAATCAGTAATGCATGATCACAGTTATGCGCTGCAAACACCTATGAGCCCCCATGCCGCAGCTGCTATAGATGGTGTGGATATTGATCTGTCTTTTATAAGGCCGCCGGAAACCGAAAACCTTCTGGTCATTGAAGGAGCCGGAGGTTTATTGGTTCCTCTCAATGAGCAGGAAACTATTCTTGATTTAATCAGAGAGGATTACAAAATTATTGTGGTATCCCGACACTATTTGGGGAGTATTAACCATACCCTTCTTACTTTGAGTGAATTGAGAAAAAGTGGCTTTACGGTATCCGGAATTGTATTCAATGGTAAGACGAATTCGAGTACAGAAAGCATCATAAAAAAAATGGGAAATGTAAAGGAAATAGGAAGAATTGATGAAGAAGCATGTATCGATAGAACCATAATTAAAAAGTACGCAGAATTGTTTAAACCACGACTTGAAGCCTTATAATGAATTTTAGAGAAAGAGACCAGAAGCATTTATGGCATCCCTTAACCCAGCATAAATTGCACCCAGACCATTTGCCTATTGTAAAAGCTAAAGGTGTTTGGTTATATGATGAGGACGGGAAACAATATATTGATGGGATTTCGAGCTGGTATACCTGTATGTACGGACACTGTCATCCACAGATCATCTCACCTGTTAAAAAGCAGCTAGAGGTTTTGGATCAGGTGGTTTTTAGCGGTTTTACCCATCCTCCGGCTATCGAATTATCTGAAAAACTGATGGCCATATTGCCTTCAAAAATGGCTAAGATATTTTTTTCAGATAACGGTTCCACTTCGGTGGATGTCGCCATTAAAATGTCTTTACAGTATTATTTTAACAGAGGGGAAAAAAGGAAAAGAATTATTGCCTTTGACAATGCCTTTCATGGAGATACCTTTGGTGCCATGTCGGTATCAGGACTATCTGTTTATAATGGACCTTTTGAGGATTTTCTATTGACTGTTGATAGGCTTGAAGTTCCGGATGAAAATAACATAACTGCCCTTTTGAAAAAATTCAAGGCTATGTTGGATACAGGGGAAGTAGCAGCCTTTATCTATGAGCCTTTGGTACAAGGTGCCGCTGCCATGCATATGTATCGTCCAGATCATCTGGAAATGCTTTTAAGGATGGCCCAGGACGCTGGGGTGCTAACCATTGCAGATGAGGTGATGACAGGTTTTGGAAAAACAGGAAAGAACTTTGCTTCAGAGTATATGATCTCACAGCCGGATGTGATTTGCTTATCAAAATCACTCACGGCTGGAGTTGCCCCAATGGCACTGACTTGTTGCAGTCAAAAGGTTTATGAAGCCTTTTATGATGATGAGATTAGCAAAGGTTTTTTTCACGGGCATACCTATTCTGCGAATCCGTTGGCCTGTACAGCGGCTATAGCAGGTTTGGATCTTCTCCGTTCGGATGAAATTCAAACTGCTATTAAAAATATCCATAAGCGTCATCTCAAATTTGAACAATATATTAAAACCCATAGTAAGGTAAAACAAACCAGGGTTACAGGAGTTATTTTGGCACTGGATCTTGACGTTAAAATGGATCGATATGGGAAATTAAGAGACGAGCTTTATGCCTTTTTCATGGAACAAGGTGTTTTTCTAAGACCATTGGGTAATACGATCTATACACTTCCACCTTTTGTTATATCTAACAGTGAATTGAATCGTATTTATGAAGTAATGGAAAAATCTTTAGAATTAATCTGACATGAAAAACAAGATATCCATCGTTTCAATGGCATCAGTATCGGCCCTTGGAGTCTCGCAAGATGAAATCTGGAGGCATTATAAAGAAGGCAGATCTTTAATTCAAGAAAAAGATTTTAGTAAATTTTCGGCTTTAGTAAGTGAAATAAGCGACAGACATAAAGATGCTATAAAAGAACTTAGAAAAATCAAGAATTATAAAGATCTCGATCCGTCGGTTCTAATGGCGATCTTTTGCTCAAGGATGGCCTATGAAAAAGCACAATGGAAGGATAAAGAATTTGGGATAAACATAGGTTCGTCAAGAGGGGCCACCCGTTTGTTTGAAAAGTATTTTGAAGAATTTAGTGAAAATGATAAGGGCCTTGTCAATACCTTAAGCTCGCCAACCACAACCCTTGGCAATATTTCATCCTGGGTAGGACATGATCTTCATACCCAAGGTCCGGTGATAAGTCATTCTATTGCCTGCTCAACGGCTTTACATGGTATTTTGAATGGCATTGCCTGGATCAACAGCGGCATGAGTGAGCGTTTTTTGGCGGGTGGGAGCGAAGCTTCTAATACGGCTTTTACACTTGCTCAATTGAAGGCCTTAAAAATCTATGCCAGAGATAAAAATGACTTCCCTTGTAGGAGCCTGGATATGGAAAAATCTATAAATACCATGGTTCTTGGAGAAGCGACTTCCGTATTCTGTCTTGAACGAGGTGTGCAAAAATCAGCTCTTGCCATAGTTCAGGGCATTGGGTATGCCACGGAGCCCCTGAAGCACAATATTTCAATTTCAACACATGCAGATTGTTTCCAACGTTCTATGAAAATGGCCTTAAATGAAATGGACTCAAAAGAGGTGGATGTCATCGTGATGCATGCTCCTGGAACCATTAAAGGAGACAGTTCAGAATTCAATGCAATTAAAAAAGTGTTTGGCGATGATCACCCGGCGCTGACTTCAAATAAGTGGATCATTGGTCATTCTCTAGGTGCCTCAGGAGGAATGAGTCTTGAATTGGCGATCCTGATGATGCAGCAGCAGGAGTTTATTGAAGTTCCATTTGGCAGCTTTTCAAAAAAACCTAAACAGATCAATAAGGTCATGATTAATGCTGTTGGTTTTGGAGGAAATGCGGTTAGTATATTACTTTCTTTAGATTAATAACCTGAACTCAGGTTAATACATAAGGTTTCCGTATTTTTGATTTTTTAAAAATTTCCACATGAATAAGTATTCCAAACAAGAGATCGTAGATATATATAATAAGCCACTTATGGAGTTGGTATATGAGGCTGCCCAGGTGCATAGAGAATTTCACGATCCATCAAAAATTCAGGTCAGTACCTTGATCTCGATTAAAACAGGAGGATGCCCCGAAGACTGTGGTTATTGTCCACAGGCTGCAAGGTATCATACCCAAATAGAAAAGAATGATCTATTGCCTTATGAGACAGTGATCAATCTTGCGATAAAAGCTAAGGAGAATGGGTCTTCACGTGTTTGTATGGGAGCTGCCTGGAGGAATGTAAAAGAAGGTGAGGATTTTGAAAGTGTTTTGAAAATGGTGAGTGGTATTAGTGATCTTAATATGGAAGTTTGTTGTACACTTGGGATGGTTACTGAAAGTCAGGCAACACGTTTGGCGGAGGCTGGTTTGCATTATTATAATCACAATTTAGATACTTCTGAAGAATATTATAAAGAGGTGATATCTACCCGAGGGTATGAAGACAGACTTGAAACCCTTAACAATGTTCGCAAAAGCGCATTAAAGGTTTGTTCGGGAGGTATTATTGGTATGGGGGAACGTATTGAAGATAGGGCAGGGATGTTATTGAGTCTTTCGACACTTGATCCTCAACCCGAATCAGTACCGATTAATGCCCTTGTTCCTGTTGAAGGAACCCCTCTTGAAGAACAACATGTTGTACCCGTGTGGGATGTGATCAGAATGATTGCAACAACAAGGATCGTAATGCCCAGAACAACAGTACGGTTGTCGGCGGGAAGAACAGAAATGAGTACAGAGGCTCAGGCCTTGTGCTTTATGGCCGGAGCTTCGTCTATTTTTGCCGGTGAAAAATTATTGACAACTCCCAATCCGGGAGAAGATAAAGATGCGCAGATGTTCGAACAGCTGGGTCTCACCCCAACTGAAAAGAAGAAGAACGATACCGGTAAATTCAAGATTAGAAGGTCTTTGGTTGAAGCCGGGGAAAAGCAAAAATGGAGCAGACCAGGTCATGTGATCGAAAGAAACATGGAGGCTACGCAAAAGGCCAAGGAGATCCGAAAGGCCTTAAAAGAAGATTAAGCTTTTTGTAGTCCAATAGGCTGTTTTAAAGATCTTTAGCTGCCTTTTACGAAATACTTATAATTTTGTGCAGCCTTGTACTGCAATTTGTATCACAATCTCTCCTTGTAGATATTTTGTAATGCAGATGTATATGCCCGACTAAAACTGCAAACCTTGAATCAAATGAAAACACACTTTAGTATAATTGCCTTGTTTCTTAGTTTATTTGTTTCCGCACAGATCAACTCAGACCATTTGCTAGTTGGCGAAATCGCCCCCGATATTGTTGGAAAGGATCAAAATGACAAGCTTATTAATTCTAAAGAATTATTGAATGAGTACAAAATTTTGCTCATTTTCTATCGAGGAAATTGGTGTCCTTATTGTCAAAAGCATTTGAGCTCATTGGAAACTCATCTAAAGGAATTTCAAGATAAAGGGGTTTTTGTAATTGTTGTAACACCCGAAAAAGTTGAAAAAACTCAGGAGACAGGGAATGAATTTAATAACGATTTTTCTATCATACACGATGTGGGTAATAGGATTATGACAGCCTATAAAGTAGCCTTTGAAGTTGATGAGCAAACTGTACCGAACTATTATGAAATAATCACCGAGAGAATTGATGAGTATAATTCAGATAATAATAATGTGTTACCTGTTCCGGCTACCTATTTGATTGATCAATCAGGAAAAATTTCTTATGTACATTACGATCCCGATTATAAAAACCGATCAGATCTCAATGAAATTTTAAAGTCCTTATAAAAAAACACCTGTCCAATTTAATGAACAGGTGTCTCTAGTTTACTAACAATACAACTCCATTATTTCATTACATCATTACATCATTACATCATTATCTCATTGACATCCTACATCATACCTGGCATACCACCACCACCCATTGGAGGCATTCCTCCGGCAGGGGCATCTTCTTTGATATCAACTAGTGCGCATTCAGTCGTAAGAATCATTCCGGCAACAGAAGCTGCATTTTCCAAAGCAATACGAGTCACTTTAGTTGGGTCAATGATCCCTGCTTTGAACATTTTTACAAATTCTCCGGTTTTGGCGTTAAATCCGAAATCATTTTTACCTTCCAATACTTTAGAAACGATAACAGACCCTTCATGACCTGCATTCTCAGAAATCTGACGAAGAGGCTCTTCGATAGCTCTGGCAACAATCTTTACACCAGTTGCTTCATCCAAATTATCCGTTTTCAAGTTTTCAAGTTTTGATTTTGCTCTAACAAATCCAACACCACCACCAGCTATGATTCCTTCTTCTACAGCAGCTCTTGTTGCGTGTAAGGCATCATCAACACGGTCTTTTTTCTCTTTCATTTCAACCTCACTGGCTGCACCTACATACAACACAGCTACACCTCCTGCTAATTTAGCAAGGCGTTCCTGAAGTTTTTCTTTGTCGTAATCAGAAGTTGTAGTCTCAATTTGAGCCTTGATCTGGTTAACTCTTCCTTTGATTGTGTCAGTATCTCCTGCACCGTTTACAACAGTCGTATTGTCTTTGTCAATAGTAACTCTTTCAGCTGTACCCAACATGTCAATTGTTGCATTTTCAAGGGTAAATCCTCTTTCTTCTGCGATTACCGTACCTCCAGTCAAAATAGCAAGGTCTTCAAGCATAGCCTTTCTTCTATCTCCAAAACCAGGTGCTTTTACAGCGGCGATTTTTAAAGATCCTCTTAATTTATTTACTACTAAAGTGGCAAGTGCCTCGCCATCGATGTCTTCTGCAATGATCAATAAGGGTTTACCCGATTGTGCTACCGGTTCAAGAATAGGTAGTAAATCTTTCATCGTCGATATCTTTTTGTCATACAATAAGATGTATGGAGATTCAAGTTCGGCAATCATTTTTTCTGAATCAGTTACAAAATATGGAGATAAATATCCTCTGTCAAATTGCATACCTTCAACAATGTCAACATAGGTTTCAGTTCCCTTAGCTTCTTCAACAGTGATCACACCTTCTTTACCAACTTTAACAAAAGCTTCTGCAATCAATTCTCCTATAGACTCATCATTATTTGAAGAGATAGAAGCCACCTGCTTGATCTTGTCCAATTTACTTCCAACTACTTGTGATTGGCTTTTAAGGTCTTCAATGATAACCTGAACAGCTTTGTCAATACCGTGTTTTAAATCAAGAGGGTTAGCACCGGCGGCAACATTTTTTAAACCTTCTTTTACGATGGCCTGAGCTAATACAGTTGCAGTAGTCGTTCCATCACCAGCAAGATCATTGGTTTTAGAAGCAACTTCTTTTACCATTTGAGCGCCCATATTTTCATGTGCATCTTCCAATTCAATTTCTTTAGCGACGGTTACACCATCCTTGGTGATCTGAGGTCCGCCAAAAGCTTTACCGATAACTACATTACGTCCTTTTGGGCCTAAAGTTACTTTAACTGCATTTGCTAATGCGTCAACACCACGCTTCAATCCTTCACGCGATTCGATATCAAAAATTATATTTTTTGCCATTTTTTTTTGGTTTTAAGTTTTTGGTTTAAATTAGAATTAAAGAATTGCGAAGATGTCGCTCTCTCTCATGATCAGATAGTCATTTCCATCCAGTTTTAATTCGGTACCCGCAAATTTGCCATATAACACGGTATCACCAATTTTCACAGTCAAGGGCTCATCTTTAGTTCCGTTACCCACGGCAACAATTTTACCTTGTTGCGGTTTTTCTTTTGCTGAATCAGGGATATAAATTCCAGATGCTGTTTTGGTTTCTGCCGCTAATGGCTCAACAAGAACTCTATCTGCTAGAGGCTTAATTGTTAATTTACTCATTATATATATATTTAGGTTATTAATATTTTCTTCAATCTTGCAAAAACACTGCCATTGTGCAAAAACTGACAAATAGGAAAAAAAAATGCCAACGTGTCATTACGTCGGCATTTTTGATTAAATTTTATTCTGCTTAGTAGCTACTGTCTAACACTTTGTCAGTATCTAGAGTTTGTGGAGTGTCTAACACTTCTCTATTGTTGATGATCCCTTCTGTTTCAGATCTTAAGTCAACTGAATTAGCTCTTGGAATAGCAAAATTCGATAAAAGTATCAATGCGAATAAGGCAATGGCCAAAGCCCATGTGCTTTTATCAAGAAAGTTTGTTGTATTTTGAACCCCTCCAAGGTTCTGAGATCCTCCACCTCCGAAAGAAGAAGAAAGCCCTCCCCCTTTTGGGTTTTGAACCATGATTACCAGTATAAGTAATACTGAAACGATAATAATCAATATTAAAAATAAAAAGTACGACATAATCTATATTATTTTTCTTGCAATTTTTTAATTGCTTCAATTTGGAGTGCAAAGAAACTACTTTTTTCTGGATATTTCAAACTTAAAATCGTAAAAGCTGTAATCGCTTTTTTGTACTTTTTTTGCTCCACATAAACATGGGCCAAAGTCTCAGTCATCAGGCTTTCATTTTCTTGAACACTATCCATGGCGACATCAGTGTAATTATCGTATAATGAAGGGTTTATCTTAGGACTGGTTGCGATAAATTTATCAATTAAATTCCTGTTTGGATCATCTTTCGGGCCTGATTTACCGTGATCAGTCTTTCCTGTAGTTTTATCACTGATTGATTCCTCACCTCGTTCAATAGGTCTAAAACTGGTCAATTGTAACCATTCTCTAAATGAGTGTGTTTCATCGCGTTTAAATTGTAAAGGTTGTCCTATACCAAGGGTTTCTTCCGGAGAAGATTCTTCGATTATGGCAGGCGCATCTTTGGCAATCGGAGAAGCAGTAAGATTTTCCTGTGATTCTGTTATCTGATCAATTAAATCTGCCGGAGCTGCTTGAATGTCAAGGTCATCAGAAGTAATGTTGTCAAAAAGGACCGTCCGGTCAGTAGTATACGCTGCTGTTTTTTTTAAATAATCATTATACTTAAAGCTATGCTGATTTTTCAATCCATTGAGGTGAAGAAAATGCGTCACTTGAAAGTACGGATACTCTTGAATAAGTTCGAAGAGATCTTGAATTTGACCTTTTTTTATCTGGTCTGGTTGTGATAATATTTTATTGAATTCAATCAGATTCATATACTACCATTTGGCAACAGCTGCGTTAAAAATATCCTGTGTAATTCTTTCGAAGATGTCTTCATAGGCAGAATCCAGCACTCCTCCTGTCAGTTGCAGATTTCCGTCATAGTCACTATAAAATGAAAAAGTCTGCTCAAAATCATCATCCTCATTAAGACGGTTGTAGAACCTTACCCTGACCCCTACGGTCAATCTATTCTGAGCTGCTGTTTGTTCGGCTGTTGCCGCTATTGGAATGATCCTGTATTGGGTGATTTCACCTTCAAAATGTAAATCCCCGCCAGAATCCGTTAGTTTCAGGTTGGTTTGTCTTAAAAAAAGATCCTGAAGCGCTAAAGTAAATTTCTGACTCAAAGTAGGTTCAACAAGGATGGCGGTATTTGGAAAAAAATCGATCTGTATAGTTTTGGCATCTCCGGTGCTTCCGCCGGTAAAGGAGTACACTCCACATCCTATGGGTAGGAGGACAATAACAAAAGCCAAACCAAATAGAATGTTCTTCATTAGCTATTAAAATATATAAAGTAAAAGTCTGATCGAAACTTAGAAGAATACGTAGAATTCTTAAAGCAGCTTACCATGAACAAATAAACAATTAAAGGATTGAAATCACAAATTATATTGGTTTATTTTTCTGTAGAGCGTTCTTTCTGAAATACCTAGCTCTTTAGCCGCCAGTTTCCTTTTTCCTTTGTTTCTGTCAAGAGATTGTCTAATCATTTCGACTTCTTTTTCCTGCAGGGAAACTGTTTCTTCTATGGTTTCAGCATCATCGAAGGATACCAATTTAGGATTAGGTTCAAAACCCTCATCCTCATCCTTCGAAATGATCTCAAGGGTATGGCTATCATCAAGATCCTCATTTTTGCCATAAATCTTGTCAATTAGTAACTGAGTCTGTTTCTGAGGTTTCTGTGGAACTTCCTCATTAAGAAGTCCCTTGGTAAGCTTCTTTAGATCTGTAATGTCATTTCTCATGTCAAAAAGAATTTTGTACAGGATCTCTCTTTCATTCGCAAAGTCACTTTCAGGTTTTTTCTCTGAAACCAATGCAGGAAGATTTTGATTGTAATCAGGCAAGTACGAACGTAAAATGGCTCCGGTTATGTTTCGATTTTGTTCAATGACAGAGATTTGTTCGGTCAGGTTTCTCAATTGCCTGATATTTCCTTTCCATTGGTTTGACACCAGAGCTTCAACGGCATCTTCATCTAGACGAATCGTTGGCATATTGTATTTTTGGGCAAAATCTGACGCAAATTTTCTAAATAAAAGATGGATATCATTATTCCTGTCTCTCAACGGTGGTAAATGAATCTCAACGGTGCTGAGTCTGTAATAAAGATCCTCCCTGAATTTTCCTTTTTGAATCGCCTGCATCATATTCAAATTTGTGGCGGCAACAATTCTAACATTCGTTTTTTGAACTTTTGACGATCCCACTTTAAGAAACTCCCCATTTTCAAGAACTCTTAACAACCTGACTTGTGTAGTAAGAGGAAGTTCACCTACCTCATCTAAAAAGATTGTTCCGCCGTCGGCCACTTCAAAATAACCATTTCTCGCTTGTGAAGCTCCCGTGAAGGAACCTTTTTCATGACCAAATAATTCACTATCTATAGTTCCCTCAGGAATTGCTCCGCAGTTCACAGCTATATATTTGGCATGTTTTCTATGAGATAAATTGTGAATAATCTTGGGTAAAACTTCTTTTCCTACTCCGCTTTCTCCGGTAACGAGTACGGAAATATCGGTTGGGGCAACGCGCATCGCCTTTTGAAGGGCCAAATTGAGTTGGTTGTTGTTACCAATGATTCCAAATCGTTGTTTTATGGTTTGTAATGAGTCCAAACTGATCTATTTAATTCCTGATCTTCTCAGGGGATGTTATCAAATTCTTTATACGACCTTTGATCCTATTAAAGTTGCTGAGGTACAATCCTCGATATGCACCATTACCAGATCGCCAATTTTTTCGTCTCCTTTGGGAAACACAGCTACGGCATTTTGAGAGTTTCTTCCCATCCACTGTTCGGAGGATTTTTTTGATTCGCCCTCTATAAGAATCTCAACTGTTTTACCTACCATCTGCTGCATCTTATATAAGCCATGCATCCGTTGTAAGTTAATAATTTCAGAGAGTCTTCTCTTTTTGATTTCATGAGGCACATCATCCTCCATTTTTTTTGCAGCAAGAGTTCCAGGTCGTTCAGAATAAGCGAACATGAATCCAAAATCATATTTCACATATTCCATTAATGAGAGCGTATCTTGATGATCTTCTTCAGTCTCACCACAAAATCCAGTAATCATATCCTGAGATATTGCACACTCGGGAATAATTCTTTTAATATTGTCAACCAACTCCATATACTCTTCACGCGTATGTTGTCGATTCATTCTTTCAAGCATACGAGTACTTCCTGTTTGAACAGGTAAATGGATGTAGTTACAAATATTATCAAATTTAGCCATGCTGTGCAGCACGTCAATGCTCATATCCTGAGGATTTGACGTTGCAAAACGAATTCTCATTTTTGGAACAGCAAGTGCTGCCATTTCCAATAATTTCGAGAAATCAGTAGCAGTGGCTCTGGCAATTTCTGAAGCATTCTTGAAATCTTTTTTTAAACCTCCACCATACCATAAATAAGAATCTACATTTTGGCCCAACAAAGTGATTTCTTTGTATCCCTTTTCCCAAAGGTCCAGAGCTTCCTCCACTATGCTTTGCGGATCACGACTTCTTTCTCTTCCACGTGTAAAAGGTACCACACAAAAGGTACACATATTATCACAACCTCTGGTAATAGAAATAAAGGCAGAAACTCCATTGCTATTAAGCCTTACCGGCGTCACATCACCATAAGTCTCTTCTTTTGACAAAATAACATTGATGGCGTCTTTTCCACTTTCAATTTCTTTAACCAGATTTGGCAGATCTCTGTAGGCGTCTGGGCCAACAACCAGGTCGATCATTTTTTCTTCTTCCAGAAATTTGGTTTTTAATCGTTCAGCCATACAGCCAAGGACCCCTATTTTCATTTTGGGGTTGATTCTTTTTACACGATTATACTTTTGTAATCTTTTTCGAATAGTCTGTTCTGCTTTCTCCCTGATGGAGCAGGTATTGACCAAAACAAGATCTGCTTCCTCTAATAAATGGGTAGTGTTGAAGCCTTCTTTGGCAAGAATAGAAGCAACGATCTCACTATCGTTCAAATTCATCTGACACCCGTAACTTTCTATAAAGAGTTTCTTACTATTTCCCTGTATTTTATCGGTAACAAGAGCTTGTCCCTGTTTTTTTTCTTCTATGATATTTTCACTTGCCATTTTCATTTTTTTGGGATTGCAAAGATACGATCAAAATTTGTTTATATGACATTTTGACAGAAAAATTCAAGGATTGAATACGTTAAAATATCCCTAAAATCAATGAATTTTCGTTTCAAAAATTCTGGTTTAAAAATTTCTATATACTTTTGCAGTCTCAAAAAAGGGTATTCAACTTTCCGGGAAACAAACCGTTTTATGTTGCACCCATCTTAAAAAAGATAAGAATGTCGAAGAATTTAGTCATAGTAGAATCACCAGCCAAAGCAAAAACAATTGAAAAATATTTAGGAAAAGATTATGTGGTTGAATCAAGTTTTGGGCATATAGCTGATCTGCCATCCAAAGAGTTAGGAGTAAATGTTGATGGTGATTTTAAACCCAATTACATCGTATCAACTGACAAGAAAGCGGTAGTAAAGAAACTGAAATCACTTGCCAAAAAAGCTGATACCGTTTGGCTGGCCAGTGATGAGGATCGTGAAGGAGAGGCCATCGCCTGGCATTTATTCGAACAGTTGAAATTAAAAGAAGAGAATACCAAACGGATTGTTTTTCATGAAATTACTAAAAAAGCTATTCTTAAAGCCATAGATAATCCAAGGAGTATCAATTATGATCTGGTTAACGCTCAACAGGCGAGAAGGGTATTAGACAGATTGGTAGGATACGAACTCTCTCCCGTACTTTGGAAAAAGGTAAAAGGAGGCTTGTCGGCAGGTAGGGTGCAATCAGTTGCTGTGCGACTTGTCGTGGAAAGAGAACGAGAAATAGAGAATTTTGAACCAGAAGCTTCTTATCGAGTAGTTGGCGAATTTATCAATCAGGATGGTAAAAAATTTAAGGCAAAGTTGCCCAAGAACTTCGGCACCAGGGGAGATGCAGAAACATTTTTGGAATCCTGCCTTGGAGCAGCTTTTAAAGTTGATGACTTAACGACCAAACCGGCAAAGAAATCACCAACAGCGCCGTTTACAACCTCAACACTGCAGCAGGAAGCTTCAAGAAAATTATATTTCCCCGTGGCTAAGACCATGGTTGTGGCTCAACGCTTATATGAAGCAGGACTTATTACATATATGAGAACTGATAGCGTGAATCTATCAGATGATGCCAAAAGCGCCGCTCAGGAGGAGATTGTCAGTTCATATGGAGCCGAATACAGTAATCCAAGAAATTTCACTACCAAATCAAAAGGGGCACAGGAAGCTCATGAGGCGATCAGACCTACCAACATGAGTACCAGAACCGTTCAGGTTGAAAGCGATCAGGCCAGATTATATGATTTGATTTGGAAGAGGACCCTTGCTTCACAAATGAGTGATGCCCAACTTGAAAGAACGAATGTTCGCGTAACAAATAGCAAAAACAAACAAGTTTTTACGGCTAATGGAGAGGTGATCACTTTTGAAGGGTTTTTAAAAGTCTATCTTGAAGGAGATGACAATGAAGATGAGGATCAGGCGGGTATGCTTCCTAAATTAACTCTGAATGAAGCACTGGATAATTCCTATATCAATGCCACTGAAAGATATACCAAAGCTCCATATAGATATACAGAGGCATCTTTGGTTAGAAAGCTTGAAGAATTAGGGATTGGTCGTCCGTCAACCTATGCACCGACCATTTCCACAATACAGAGAAGAGAATACGTCGAAAAAGGTACAATTGAAGGAAAGGACCGAAGCTATACAGAATTGGCCCTTTCAAATGGGCATATAGCCTCTAAAACGCTGATAGAAAAAGTTGGTGCTGATAAAGGAAAAATGGTACCTACGGATATAGGCAAGATTGTAACTGATTTTTTAGTCGACAATTTTTCTTCTATCATGGACCTTAGTTTTACGGCTAACGTAGAAAAAGAGTTTGATGATATTGCAGACGGGAATGGAAACTGGATCGAAATGATCAAGGATTTTTACGGATCATTTCACGATTCTGTGGAGCATGTTTCTGAAAATGCTGAGAGGGCAAAAGGAGAGCGACTATTGGGTGTGGATCCGGAGTCGGGTAAAAACGTTTATGCCAGGCTGGGAAGATTTGGAGCCATGGTACAAATAGGGGAAGCAACCGATGAGGAAAAACCCAAGTTCGCTAGTTTGCAAGGGGGCCAAACCCTAGGGAATATTACTTATGAAGAAGCCATGGACCTTTTTAAATTACCTAAAACACTTGGTGAATATGAAGGTGAGGAGGTTGTTGTGGCCATTGGAAGGTTCGGCCCTTACGTAAGGTTTGGAAAAGCCTTTGTTTCTTTGGCAAAGGATGAGAATCCGATGGTAGTTGAGCTGAACAGAGCAATAGAATTAATAGAGGAGAAGCGAAAGGCGGATGCACCCATAGCTGAGTATGAAAATCTTCCGGTGCAAAAAGGAGTTGGTCGATTCGGACCTTTTATTAAATGGAACAGTATGTTCATCAATGTGAACAGAAAATACGATTTTGATAATTTATCTTATGATGATATCGTTGAATTGATAGAAGCAAAGAAGCAGAAGGAGATTGAAAAGGTAGTGCACAATTGGGAAGAAGACGGGATCAGAGTTGAAAAAGCACGCTGGGGTCGTCATAATATCTTAAAGGGACGTGTGAAAATTGAATTACCAAAAACAGTAGATGCGCAAGCACTTACTCTTGAGGAAGTTAAAGCTATGATCGAAAAGAATGCGCCTAAGAAAACTGTTAAAAAGAAACGAACTGCAAAAAAGAAATAACAAAGCATATTTTTTGTCTGAGGTCCTTTCAATGTAAAAACTGAAAGGACTTTTTACTTTTTGTAAACACTAATTTTATTCAAGTCGAAATTTAATTACATTGCGGGAATTTATATCTTTAACACTATTATATGAGCCTAGAGCTTCTTTTACCTGTAGAAGAAAATGCAGTAGCGCATACTGCGTTGCAATCGGACCTTGCCTTAGGAAGGAGAATTAAGATACATACAAAAAAAGACGGGTTGCCAAACCTTAAACATGTTCAAATAGCCGTTATTGGGATTTCAGAAGCAAGAGGGGCCGTTGACAATATAGGAGCGGGAAAAGGATTGGATGTAGTCAGAAAATACTTGTATCAGATGTTTCCCGGTAACTGGCATTTGCAAATCGCTGATCTTGGTAATCTCCCGGTTGGCAATGAAACCGGGGATACTTATTTTTTGGTTCAGGAGATTCTGGGTGAATTATTGGAACAAAACATTACTCCGGTGATCATCGGTGGCAGTCAGGATATTACCTATGCCAACTACAGAGCATATGACCGATTACAAAAACCTGTGAATATTGTATCTGTAGATAATCGCTTCGATATTGGAGAAATGGATCCAAAGTTAAATTCACGAAATTATTTACACTATATCGTTATGGATAAACCGAATAATCTGTTCAATTACAGCAATATCGGTTTTCAAACTTTTTTTAACTCTCAGGAAGAGATTGACCTCATGGACAAATTATTCTTTGATGCGCATAGACTGGGAGAGGTATCTCATGATATAACCTCGGTAGAACCCGTTCTCAGAGATGCAGATATAGTAAGCATTGATTTGGGTGCTGTAAGAATGAGTGACGCGCCGGCAAATAACAATGCGGTTCCCAACGGTTTTTATGGAGATCAGATTTGTGCGATTTCCAGATATGCCGGTATCAGTAGCAAGGTATCGACTTTCGGCATATACGAGTACAATTCAAAATTTGACCAAAGAGAAAATTCAGCTCATTTGATCGCTCAGATGATTTGGTATTTTATGGAAGGATATAATTTAAGAATTGAGGAATATCCTTTCGAATCAATTGATACGTATAATAAGTACATCGTTTTAGTTGAAAACGAAACCATAAATTTCTACAAAAGTGACAAGAGTGAAAGATGGTGGATGGAGATTGAATTTCGTCATAATAATTTGGATAAATCTTCGTTAATACCATGTACGTATCAGGATTATTTAACAGCAAATAATCAGAGATTACCAGAAAGATGGTTAAAAACCTTTAGAAAATTAAATTAATACACACTAAACTCGGTTTTTTAGCGTTCTTAGGGAACAAAAGGTTAATTTTTGTATGGAATTTTATTTGATTTTTTTGAATAAAAACGCCTGATATAGTAGTAACAATAAGTTTTAATGTAACAATAACATCTTGTTAGAAAAGTAAAAATTATGAAAAAGTTATCCCTAATCCTATTATTATTTGTCTTTGCTTTCCTAAGCAGTTGTAAATCTGGCAACGACAGAGGTCAGTTGGTAGGTGTTTCGGCAAATAAGAAATTTTTCCCTGAAAAGCCTTTCGGAATGGTACTTATACCCGGTGGTGCTTTCACTATGGGTAAAGGTCAGGAGGATGTGGCAGGCTCTTTTAGTGCGCCTTCCAGAACCGTTACTGTAAGACCATATTACATGGATGATACAGAGATTACCAACAGTGAATACAGAGAGTTTGTTTTTAGAGTAAGAGATTCTATTCTAAGAACAAAACTGGCTATTTTGGCCGAGGAGGCTGATATAGGTGGTGGAGCTCCAATTGAACAAACAAAAGGAGATATCAGTGGGATCTCAAAATATAAATTTAAGGAACAAGATAGTACAGATAATGCCTATTATAAATATATGATGGACAACTATGGTAGTTTGGGAGATATCAACTCACCTACTGAAGGACGTTATTTGAACTGGGACGTTGAATTGGTGTGGAACACTGCTGAATTCCCAGATGAATACTATGCTGAAGCAATGGATAGCCTTTATATTCCAATGGACGAGGCAATGGAAAGAAAAAGAAAAATTGACACGAAGAAATTAAAATACGTATACCTTGCTTATGATGGAGCAAAGGCCGCAAAAAATAATGGTAATAGTAAAGACTTCTTGAATAAAATTGAAGTTGAGATATATCCTGATACCGCTGTTTGGGTAAAGGATTTCAATTATTCATATAATGATCCGATGCATCAGGACTATTTCTGGCACCAAGCTTATAGCGAGTATCCAGTGGTTGGAGTTACTTGGAGTCAGGCAAAAGCTTTCTGTAATTTCAGATCTGAAAAAAGAAATGACTTTTTGGCCGGTAAAAAGAAAGGAACTGGCAGAGAGCCAAGTTTCAGGTTACCTACCGAAGCTGAATGGGAGTATGCGGCAAGAGGAGGATTGGATTATGCCAAATATCCATGGGGTGGTCCTTATACTACCACAGACAGAGGATGTTTCCTTGCCAATTTCAAACCTGAAAGAGGAAATTACGCATCCGATGGAGCTTTGTATACAGTGGAAGCAAAATCATATAACGCTAACGATTACGGATTATACAATATGTCTGGAAACGTTTCAGAATGGACAAACACAGCTTATAACCCATCATCTTATTACTTAGGATCAACGATCAATCCAAATGTGGTTGACAATGAAAACCAAAGAAAAGTGATCAGAGGTGGTTCGTGGAAAGATGTAGCCTATTTCCTTGAAGTAGGAACCAGAGACTATGAGTATGGTGATTCAGCGAGAAGTTATATTGGCTTTAGAACTGTTCAGGACTATATGGGTACAAAAATGACCGAGAAGAATAAATAAGAAAATAGCTTAATCAATCAATAATTAAAAAAAAACAAAAATTATGGCACAATCAAGAACCAAAAAGAAAATGTTCAACATGGCCTATGGTCTGGGAGCAGCAGTAGTAATTTTAGGAGCTCTTTTTAAGATTGCTCACTATCCTGGAGGAACGGAAATGTTAACCATTGGGATGATCGTTGAAGCAGCAGTATTTGCTTTATCAGCTTTTGAACCGGTTGAAGAAGATTTGGATTGGACGAACGTATATCCTGAATTATCAGGAGGAGCATCAAAAGATAAAGAAGATGCGGAAGACGCTCAGGGATTGTTGTCACAAAAATTAGATGATCTTTTGCAGGAGGCTAATTTAGACTCAGAAAAAATAACAAGGTTATCAGCTAGTATCAGCAATTTTGCAGATGCGGCGGAGGGAATGAAACCGGCAACGGATTCTATCGCAGCCTCTAACAGATATGCAGAACAATTATCAGTTGCAGCCATCGAATTAGAATCGTTGAACAGTATGTATATCATCCAAAAGGAGAATGCAGAACGTCAGGCTACATTGAATCAAGAAACATTGGAAAACGCAGAGCGTTTAAAAGAGCAAATGGAATCATTAGCTACGAACCTATCTTCATTGAACGGTGTTTATGGAGGTATGCTATCTGCTATGTCAAATACAAATTCATAGAGTTAATATTTAACAAACTCAATTTATTAACCCTATAAAAACTAATAATAATGGCAGGAGGTACGCAATCACCAAGGCAGAAAATGATTAACTTGATGTATTTGATTTTCATCGCTATGTTGGCAATGAATATGTCTAAGGAAGTTTTACAGGCCTTTGGTTTAATGGACAACAAACTGGTCGCAGCAAACGATGCTGCAACATCCAGAAACAAAAGATCCTATGAGGATCTGGCGCTAAAAGCAGTAGAGCAATCTGAAAAGTATGGAGATGAGGCAGTAAAAGCGGATAAAATTCAAAAATTATCTGATGATTATTTTACCTATATCGAAAATATAAAAGAAGAAATGAAAGCTACTGTTGACGACCCAACAGATTATGAGACTATGGATTCTGGTAAATTTCTAGATGACAAGTTCTTTAAAGGAAATGACGGAGTTTATCATGAGTCTGGTCAGGAGTTTGTCGATAGAATGAACAATTACCGTGCTGATCTTGCTTCAGTAATGGGCAAAGGAAGTGAAAATATCAAAAAGGATGTGGAATCAAGATTCTCTACTGATAAAGTTGCCAATAGAGAAGGAATAGAGATCTTTTGGCTGGATTACAATTACAAAGGATTTCCTTTGGTGGCATCTATAACAAAGATGACTCAGATCCAGGCAGATATTAAGACTACAGAAACAGAAGTTCTTGGAAATATGTTACAAGGGCAGATGGCTACTGATGTATCTATGAATAACTATCAGGCGATCTTAATTCCGAATTCACCGGCTACTTTGCAAGGAGAAAATTTCCAGGGTAAAATAGTATTAGGTAGATATGATGGATCACTTAAGCCTACTAAGGTAGTGATCAATGGTAAAGTGATTACCAATATTAAAGATGGTGGAGCGATCCTTGATTTTCCTTCAGGAAACGTTGGAGAGAATCAAATCAAAGGTAAATTCATCTTTATGGAAAATGGAAAACCTGTTGAGATACCGGTTGAAACTTCATATGCTGTGGTTGCGAAGCCAAACAGTGCTGTAATTTCTGCAGACAAAATGAATGTGGTATACAGAGGGGTTCAAAATCCAATTACTGTTTCTGTTCCGGGTGTTGCTGATAACGCTGTAAAAGCGAGCGCTCCAGGTTTGAAAAAAGTAAAAGGAATTGGTAAATATGAAATGGCTCCTGGAAAAGGGAGAGAGGTAAAAATCACTGTAAGTGCAAAATTACCTGACGGAACACCAATTACCTCAAGTCAGATGTTTAGAATTAAAGATATCCCTGCCCCTGTTGCAGCAGCAAGAGGTGAGTATGGAATGATCAAAATGCCAAAAAGTACTTTACAAAAGGCAACTATAAGTTCAATATTACCTGATTTTGTATTCGATCTTAAGATCAGTACTAGCGGTTTCAGTGTCAAAGTGCCAGGACAACCAACCGTTATCGTTAAAGGTAATAAATTTGATGCTGCAGCAATAAGAGTATTGAATAAAGCGAGAAGAGGAGATGTTGTGATCATTTTTGATGTCAAACAAAAATTAGTGGGGAATTCAGGGTATTACTTGAAAAATGCTTCACCGGTAAATGTTGAAATAACAAATTAATCCATATAGAATTATGAAAATGAGAAGTTTAATAATTGCGGTAATAGGTTTACTATCTGTAGGATCAGTAAGTGCTCAGGCAAATTTACTGAACGCAAAGATCCCGGAGCAGGTTGGTATGAAAACACCTGAGCAGCTCGCTGCAGACAATGATAGTCCATTACCTTATGGGTATATAGATGACAGAGATATCTTGTGGTCTAAGGTAGTATGGGAATACGTCGATCTTAATGAAAAGATCAACATGCCTTTCTACTACCCTGTTGATACTAGTAACATAAGCTCAACAAGAAGGTCATTGTATGACACGTTGTTACGAGGAATCAAAAGTGGAGAGATCATCGATGTATATGACGACTCTTATTTTGAAGACAAGCTGACTCTTAAGGATATCTCAGGAAGATTGGCTAGGATTGATACCTCTGATGCCGGTATAGAAAGATTGAATGCGGGAGAAATTCTTACTGATGAGTATGTTGACAGAAGAGATATTACTGCAGGCGATATTGAAGGATTCAGGGTCAAAGGAGTATGGTATTTTGATAAGCGTCAAGGCGAGTTAAAGTACAGATTACTTGGAGTTGCTCCTGTAGCTCCTGACGTAAACTTCATTGATAGTGATGGATCTATGGATGAATTAATCGAATTGTTTTGGGTATGGTATCCAGGTGCCAGATACACTACACATGACATGAAGGTGTTCAATCAAAAGAATTCAGCCTATCCATTGTCTTATGATCATTTGCTAAATGCCAGAAGATTTAATGCGATTATTTACAGAGAAGAAAATATTTATGGCAACCGTGATGTTGCAGAATATATAAAAGGAAATTCACTTTTTCAAGTTTTAGAATCAGATAAACTTAAAGAAGACATTCGAGATAGGGAGCTCGATATGTGGAATTATTAATTATTTGAGTTAATAACAAAAACCCCTGCTGCAAAGCAGGGGTTTTTTTATGGACTAGATTTGAGTGCCGAGGGCTTCGCAGTTGAGGGTTTCACCTCCCAGGGTTTCGGAAATTAGCATCTCTTGTACCGTTCTAAATAGTATCTTTGCCCTATACAGCTTATTAATTGTAGTAAATTGAGTACAACCGTTGATTATATCATAGTAGGGCTTGGCCTGGCAGGTATTGCTTTTGCCGAGGAACTTAAAAAACAGGGTAAATCCTTTTTGGTTTTTGAAGATAATTCACAAACTTCATCTTTGGTTGCCGGAGGTATGTACAACCCCGTTATTCTTAAGCGTTTCACTGCGGTTTGGAATGCCAAGGAACAATTAGATGTTGCCTTGCCTTTTTATTTGTCTCTTGAAAAAGAACTTTCAGGATCTTTTGATCAACCATTAGCTATATACAGAACATTTAAAAGTATTGAAGAACAAAACAATTGGTTTATAGCGAGTGACCAAGTCGCACTTCAGAAATACATGCATCCCGAGCTAGTGGAGGTTGAATCTAAAAGTGTTGTGGCACCTTATCGGGCAGGGAAGCTCAAACACACGGGAAGGGTCAGGGTAAGAGAACTCGTATCTGTGTATAGGGAATATCTGAAAAAGCAAGGTATTCTGGTTGAAGAAACCTTCAGACATGATAGAGTCATCACTTGGGATACCCATATTGACTATGGAGATATTATGGCAAACAAAATTGTTTTCTGTGAAGGAAACGGTGTCAAAAGTAATCCGTTTTTTAAAAAACTACCCCTTAACGGCACCAAGGGAGAATTACTTACTATTTATGCGCCTGAACTAAAACTGGATTATGTCATTAAATCGGCTGTTTTTATAATGCCCCTGGGCAATGATCATTATAAAGTAGGGGCTACTTTTAACTGGTCAGATAAAACCAATGATCCAACGGTTGAAGGGAGAAAGGAACTTGAAGATAAATTAAAGACGGTAATCACTTGTGACTATAAAATTACTGATCATGAGGCTGGTGTTAGACCAACAACTGGCGATAGAAGACCTTTGTTGGGTGTCCATAGGGATAATCACAGGTTGGCCATTTTAAATGGGCTGGGTACAAGAGGCGTTATGGTTGCACCTTTGATGGCTAAAAAGCTCTATCAATTTCTGGAAAACGAGCTACCTTTGGATAAAGAGATTAACATCAACAGGTTTAAACAAAAAAACTAGTTGCTTTCCTTTTTGTAGTGTACGAACATATTAATATACACTAGTCTGGAAATTCTCATAGTGAGAGGCGTCATAGCGATGAGGATAACGATGATGGCAATGAGTGAGCTTAGCAGCCCTAAACCAAGCAGATAGGAAATCACAAAAACAGCAACGGCAAAGGCCACAGTTAAGGCATAGGACACGTACATTGCCCCATAAAAAAAAGAAGGTTCGATCATATATTTAAAACCACAATTTTTACAGGTTGTATGCGTTTTTAAATTATTCTTAAAATTCAAAGTGATGCCATATTCAAAGAAATCACCTTCATGACATCGAGGGCATTTATTGTTAAAAACACTGTAGAATTTGGAGCCTTTTTTCAGCATTGCAGATTAAGAAGTTTCAACTACTTTTGCAAAGATAAATTTTTAAACCATACTAATGCTCAATGCCCACGATATTACCGTATCCTTTTCAGGAGAAGAATTGTTTTCGGGAATTACTTTTAAGTTAAATGCCGGAGATCGTATAGGACTCGTTGGTAAAAATGGAGCGGGAAAATCCACCTTGCTAAAAATTGTTGCCGGAGAACAGGAGTACGACAGGGGCTCAATGGCCTTCGACAAAGATATCAGCCTGGGTTTTCTAAAGCAGGATATTGATTTTGAAGAAGGGAGAACCGTGATCGAGGAGGCTTATCAAGCCTTTAAGGAAATTAAGAGTATTGAAAAGAAACTGGAGGAGGTCAATACCCAATTAGCAGAAAGAACAGATTATGAAAGTGAGTACTACCATGATCTGATGCATGACCTTGATGAATTATCTCATAGATATGAGTTGATAGGAGGGTATAATTATCAGGGAGAGACAGAAAAAATCCTTGCGGGACTTGGCTTCAAGCAGGAAAACATGCATCAATTGACCAATACATTTTCAGGAGGATGGAGAATGAGAATAGAATTGGCAAAATTATTATTACAGAATCACGATATACTATTGCTTGATGAGCCTACGAATCATTTGGATATAGAATCAATTATATGGTTTGAGAATTTTTTAAAAGGATTTAGTGGAGCCATTATGATGGTATCACATGATAAAATGTTCCTGGATAATGTGACCAATAGAACGATTGAAATATCTTTAGGTCAGATCTATGATTATAAGAAACCATATTCTCAATACCTGCTTCTCAGAAATGAAATAAAGGAGAAGCAACTTCAGGCTCAAAAAAATCAGGAACGTGAAATCAAACATACCGAACAACTCATTGAGAAATTCAGGGCCAAGGCTAACAAGGCCTCAATGGCTCAATCATTGATCAAAAAACTGAATCGAGTAGAACGTATAGAAGTTGATGTTGAAGACAATGCTGTGATGAATGTTAGGTTTCCGACGTCAGTAACTCCCGGAAAAGTTGTGGTGGAAGCCGATAAAATTGCAAAGAACTATGGTGATAATCAGGTCTTGGAGGATGTGAATTTACTGATCGAACGAGGCAGTAAAATAGCTTTTGTTGGGCAAAATGGTCAGGGTAAATCAACGCTTGCTAAGATTATGGTGGGAGAGATTCCGTTTGACGGGAAGTTAAAATTAGGACATAATGTTCAGATAGGGTACTTTGCTCAAAACCAGTCAGAGTATCTCGATGGGGAGCTGACTATTCTGGAAACCATGGAAAATGAAGCCGCGGATGGAAACAGGGTAAAAGTTCGAGACATGCTCGGTTCCTTTCTTTTTAGAGGGGATGAAGTTGAAAAGAAAGTTAAAGTGCTTTCAGGAGGAGAAAGAAATCGCCTGGCCCTATGCAAGATGTTGCTGCATCCTTTCAATATGCTGATCATGGATGAGCCCACGAATCACTTGGATATAGCTTCAAAGAATGTCCTTAAAAGATCCTTAAAGCAATTTGACGGAACATTAATACTGGTTTCTCACGACAGGGACTTTTTACAGGATCTTGCAGCTACCGTTTATTCATTTAGGGAAGGTGGTATCAAGGAGTACTTGGGAGACATTAATTATTTTCTCGAGCAGCACGAATTGGAAGACATGAGAGCTGTTGAAATGAAGACCAAAAAAGAACAGAGTTCAGGAGGTTCCTCAAAGGGAGGGAAGCAAAATCACGCCGATCAAAAGCAAAAGAAAAAGTTACAAAACCGTTTGAGTAAAATTGAAACTGAAATTTCAGATCTGGAAAAGAAGATCATAAATGATGATGCCGAAATCGCAGAAAATTTTCAATTAGTCAAGGAAAACGAGCAGTTCTTTAAAGCCTATCAGCAAAAGAAATCAAAGGTTGAAGAACTCATGACCCAGTGGGAAGAGGTGCAAGGGCAAATTGAAGCCCTGTAGTTGTTTGTTATATCAAGTTATCCTGTTAGTTTGAAGAGACCTCCAGTTGAGGAGGATACTGCATCATGATGCTGGTGACGATTTCATTGATCCGTGCTTCTTTTTTTTCTATATTTTTAGAATAGGAAAGTATACCAATCCCGATACCTTGCCAGGTCAATTCTTTTTTTCCCGCATCGATCAGGTCTATAAAGAGCGTTCCTTCGGTAGAACTAGTAACATTTGTATAGCCAAATCCATATCCGGGACCATATCCATAACCATAATACCATGGATACCAACCGTAATAGTTGTTATTATAAACGTCAATTTTTTCGCGTGATTTTGTAAAGATATTGACTAGAAGATCCGGATTATCGGATGGAACCATTCCTTTTCCTTTAAGCTCTCTTTCAATGGCCCTTAGGATTCTTTTTTTATCAAGATCAGAAATTTCCACCTTATCAATACCTTTTTTATAAAAGGCATAGGTTTTGAAATTGGAAAAATCGGTTCCCTTGTCATAATCTGAATACACATTAACAGAAGAACAGGAAAGAACGATCAGCAATAACGAGAGTGAAGCTAAATAGTAAATATTCTTCATATAAATGTATTTAATAAAACCAGAACGGTTCTGTAAATATTATCAAGAATCATACCAAAGAAATGAATAAGCTGAAGCTGGATTCTAGTATAAAAAATAATGCATTCACAGTCAAATACTTGTGAATTTTAACTTGACAAAATCGCTCTTAGGGGCGTTTAGGATCGTATCCATAAGGACAGTGACGGCAATTATTTTTACAACAATGCCCTCTTTTTAAATGATAGATTTTGGTAAAAACCTTAAAACCTTCCTCGCTGTAATAAAAATCTTCAGGGTCTAGTTTATTATTGTTAAATTGCATGCTTAAAGTATCGTTTTTTCTTTTTTCCCTTTCATGCAGATCAAGCACTCATATTTTGATTCTTACATTCAATCGGCTAAAATAAGGAATTATAGGCGATCTCTTAAGACTTCTTTTCCCTTTCCTTTCAGATATCAAGCAGTGGGTTTTGACCTTAATTTCCTAGTGTCGTTGTTCTCATTGAATGCATTTGGTCGTTCATTAATTATATCGGTCCATGGCGAGCAGTAGAAATCAGTTGGTAAAGTTAAAAGACCTGGAAGAAAAAGGCATAAGCCTCACGGTTAAAAGAGAAGATGAGTTACATCCATTTATTTCAGGTAATAAATATCGAAAGTTAAAGTATAACCTTCTTCTTGCCAAACAAAAGGGTTTTACAACATTACTATCGTTTGGCGGGGCTTATTCTAACCATATCAGTGCCTTGTCTTATGCAGGAAAAATGCATGGTTTTAAAACCATAGGGATCATTCGTGGTGAAGAGTTAGGAGTCGATTTAGGCACCACTCTTGACGTCAATCCGACGCTAAAATTTGCTCATGAGAATGGTATGCGTTTCAAGTTTATTTCAAGAGGCGCTTATAGAAGAAAAACAGAAGTGGACTTTTTAGAGGCTTTAAGGGTAGAATTTGGTGATTTTTACGAGATACCGGAAGGCGGAACCAATGCTCTTGCAGTTCGTGGTTGCGAAGAAATTTTGTTGGATACCGACAAGAATTACGATTATATCTGTGTGTCTGTTGGCACAGGGGGTACGATTTCCGGCCTTATAAATTCAGCTTCTGATCACCAGACTATTCTTGGTTTCCCTAGCTTGAAAGGTAATTTTTTGGAGGAGCTTATCCGCAACAGCGTAATGAAAAGAAATAATTGGAGTTTGAACAATGAATATCATTTTGGAGGATATGCGAAAATCAATGAAATTTTGATTAGTTTTATCAACGATTTTTATCAACAAACAACCATACCTTTAGACCCTGTCTATACCGGAAAAATGATGTTCGGTATCATGGATCTAATACAAAAGAATTTTTTTAAGAAAAACAGTAGGATACTTGCTATTCATACCGGAGGACTTCAGGGCATTGAAGGCATGAATAAACAGTTATTAAAAAAGAAATTACCATTGATCAGTGTATGAAACAGGTTTGTAAATTTTCAATCATAGTTGTTGTGTTCATGTTGCTTTCAGCTTGCGGTTCTAGCCGCTCCTCTGCTGATAAAGGAAAAAAGAAAGAGCTTGAAACAAGAGAACAGTATCTCTATGCCAAGAGTGATGTTGTTTTTGATTCCTATAAAAAAAGCAATAAAGGAAAAGTCAATGATTTTACTATAACGTACATCGGTACTTATAAAAATATCGCCATTGACAAAATGGAGAAATATAAGATTCCTGCGAGTATTACGCTAGCCCAGGGTATCCTGGAATCCGGAAATGGATTGAGTACCCTGGCAAAAAAATCCAACAATCATTTCGGTATTAAATGCCATTCAGGATGGAAAGGAAAACGGGTTTACCATGATGATGATAAGAAGGGAGAATGTTTTAGAAAATACCCAACACCAGAGGGTTCGTTTAATGATCACTCCGTATTTTTGACAGGTCGGGGGAGGTATGAATTTTTATTTGACTTAAAACCGGATGATTACAAGGCTTGGGCAAAGGGACTTAAAAAGGCGGGCTACGCGACTGATAGAAAATATCCAAAGAAACTAATCTCATTTATAGAGACCTTTGAACTATATAAGTATGACGCGCTGGTACTTGATGAGAAAACGTATAAAAAATCGCTTAGGGTTGATGACAGGGAGCTTGATCATGATGACCCTTACATTGCCAACGATGTTGTGGATGATTCTGATGTCTTTATTACGGTGGTAAGAGGCGATACCCTGTATTCTATAGCAAGAAACAATAATTTGTCGGTGGGCGAACTAAAACGGATCAATGGCCTTGATTCCAATGAGATCAGTATCGGGATGAAGTTGCTGGTGACCAAATAGAAAACCGCCCTAAAAAAGGCGGTTCTCATTCAACTCAAAATTAATCTACTAATCTAAACTCAGTTTTTTAACTGTTCCGGCCCTTTCTGTGCCCTTGATTTTCTTTGTTTCTTGACCTGTAATGCATCTTTCTGGATGCATCTTTCCAAAGCTCGTATTGATCTTTATTGAGGATCTTTTTTATTTGTTCCTGATGAGCCAGTTTTGTATCAAGAACCTTGTTCATCATATCGAACTTTTGATCTGATGTCAACGCTTCTTTATTCATCGATTTATAGGCTGTATTTTTGCTGGCTCTTTCTTCTACCCACTTCTTATTCAATTCCAGGATCTGACCTTGTTGTGTCTCGTTCAGATCAAATGCAAGAGCCATCTTTTTAGTTTTAAGAATCGCTTTTTGTTCAGAACTGAAGTCCTCATCCATTTTTTTTTGTCTATTCTCATTTTGACCAAAGCTCAGGAGCGTGGTTCCCAGAAATAGAATAATAATTATTTTTTTCATGATTTTATAATTTTTGTTTAATTCTAAGACCCGAATTACCCATCTAGGTTTAAACGTGAATCTATAAAATTTTGTTAAAACTAAATTGCTCTATTTTTTAAGAGAAGCATGGATTTCTATATCTTTGATTCAATAGGTGCTGATAAAGTATGAGCTACTCAGGCACTTTTGTTATAGCTGAATTTTAATATAATCCCATTCTTATGAATTGTTTTAGTAAAATCCTGATTTCTCTTTTGATATTGATAAGTTTTAGCTCTTGTACTAAGAAAGAAGAAGTATCTCCTAAAAGGCCCAATATCTTATTTATCATGTCTGATGATCATGCATATCAGGCCATTAGTGCCTATAGCGATAAATTGATTCAAACGCCAAATATTGACAGAATTGCCAACGAAGGCTTGCTTTTTACCAATGCCTGTGTTACCAATTCGATTTGTGCGCCGTCAAGAGCCACGATTCTTACAGGAAAACACAATCATCTCAACGGTAAGATCGATAACAGAACACCTTTTGATACCACTCAGGTTACCTTTCCTCAACTATTTCAAAAAGCGGGTTATCAAACCGCCATGTTCGGAAAGCTTCATTTTGGTAACAAACCTAAAGGGGTAGATGATTTTATGATTCTTCCGGGCCAGGGAAATTATATCAACCCCGACTTTATAACACCTCGAGGCGATACCACGATTACCGGTTATGTAACAGACATCATCACCGACCTTACCATAGGCTGGTTGGATAAAAAAAGAGACAAGGACAAGCCTTTTATGATGATGTATTTGCATAAAGCACCTCATAGAGCCTGGTGGCCCAGCCCTGAGAAGTTTGCTGAATATTCAAGAAAGACATTTCCCGAACCTGTATCATTATTTGATGATTATTCCAATAGAGGAACAGCTGCTAAAACAGCCGAAATGAATTTGTACGAGCATATGATGTACAATCACGACAGTAAGATCAGGCCAGAAACCATCGAAGCCATGGGAGGAGTCGAACCCAAGATAGTAGAATTTAAAAATGGTTTCTACGGACCCTATAACAGGGCAAATGCTGAGCAAAAAGCCATGTACGATGTGATTCTTGATTCGATCAATGAAGATTTTAAAAACAATTGGCCATCTATGACCAAGGAAGATAAAATGCGTTGGAAATATCAGAGATATATGCAAGATTATTTAGGCACTATTTCTTCGGTAGATGATAATGTTGGAAGGGTTTTAGACTATTTGGATGAAAGCGGGCTGGCTGAGAACACTATAGTTGTGTATACGTCAGACCAGGGATTTTATTTGGGAGAACACGGTTGGTTCGACAAACGATTTATCTATGACGAATCTTTTAAAACACCTTTGCTTGTGCGGTGGCCTAATGAAATCAAGGCAGGTACTACGAATGATGAAATGGTGCAAAATCTTGATTTTGCCCAAACCTTTTTAGAAGCTGCTGAAATAGAAGCGCCGGCCGATATGCAGGGAGAAAGTCTGGTGCCATTGCTAAAAGGAGATACAGAGCAATTTACAAGAGATGCGGTTTATTACCATTATTACGAGTATCCGGCGGTACATATGGTAAAGGCACATTATGGAATAGTTACCAAAGAATTCAAACTGGTGCATTTTTATTACGACGTTGATGAGTGGGAGTTATATGACAGGCTTAGAGATCCGCAGGAAATGAATAATGTGTATTCAGACCCTGCTTATGCGGATGTCGTCAAAGAACTTCATTTGAAATTGGATGATCTTAGGGTGCAGTACAAAGACTCTCCCGAATTGGATCAGAAATATATTGATATGTATAAGAATTAGTATTTAAAGATACATTGTCAACTTTCAAAAAGCGATTACTCAAAATCTATGACATCTGCGTGAAAATTAAATCATTTGCTATAGTCATATAATAAGAATCTACATTTTTTTCAAAAATAGCTGGTGAAAAACTGTAATATATTATGCTTGTCGTCGTCATATTAGTATATAATCAATGCGAAGTATCAATCAGATATGATTTTAGAACATAAATTCCTTGAATTATTTGGAAAACAACTATTCGAAAAAGCAGTTGTAAAGTCAGCTCTTAGCTTAGCGAATCCAATGGAGAATGAAGCTTGCTTTATTTTTCAACTTGATGGTTCTGCTGATCTCTTATCTGCTACTGGTTTTATGAGCCTGAAGGCTCGGAAAGCGTATTATTAAAATCTGGTAATTATCTGGAAAGATTAAGCCAAAGGGTCAAGCAATTGGCCTAAATAATAAAAGTACCTAGTAAATAAAACAAGAAGTTTATTTCATGATGCCCCTAAAAATGAAATGATGAAAACTAAAGAAATAATAAAAAGCAGTATCCATATCTGGATAGTCATGCTGTTGGTAAGTTCATTATCGGCCCAGCAAGTCATTGATGGTGAAAAAATGGAAGTTTTGGAGAATCAGGTGATTGTTCAAAATTCTCATAAAGCGGTTTGGAAAGCGCTCTCCTCCTTTGGAAATGTGAGTAGTTTTCACACGACTATTGATGAATCCGTGATGCTTAATGGAACTGAAGAAGAAGCACGGCTTGGAGCAGAAAGAGAAATTCAGATTCCGGATGGAATTCATAATATCATCAATAAAGAGCGGATTATAACCTATATAGAAGAAGTGTATTACACCTATGAAGTGTATGAATCTGAAAATTTCCCAAACAAAATAATGCAGGTTACGTATGGGGTAAGGTTAGATGCTAAAGGAAGGACTGTGCTATTTAGTAAAACATTTTACAAGTTAAATAATGCACTTAATACAAAGTTCTTAAAAAGGAAAATGAAAAGAGCAAGTATGGATAGCCTTTTAGCCTATAAATATTATATTGAAACGGGCGAAAGAAATACTGATATAAAAACTCTCAGAAAAAGATATCATGATGAAGGGGAAGATCGAAATAATGATTATGTGTTGACTACCCAATGATTTAATGAAATCATCACTTTAGAAACGAACAAAAAACTTCAAATTTATTTGAGGTTTTTTTGTTTTTAAATTATGGATTCTTTTAAGTTAAAGTTGAAAGAAAAGCTAACCAAAATCATAGTCGGGCTGATTTCCTATAAGTACATTTGTCTTGAATATTGAATACTATATAAATGCAAATAGAAATTAGAATTTGGTTTTTATGCTTACTGTTCGCTCCCTGCCTTATACTGACGGGACAGAATAATGTTATTTACGAAGCTCCTGAAGCAAATAAACAGGAAGTCATATGGCACGTTAAAGCCATTCATCCTGAAGGTTACACCATGGATGTAAAAGCTTTGGATACTGAAGGCAATTTTTATGATGTAAAGGCCTTGGAAGATTCAAATCAAAGATACATTATGGATGTAAAGGCTTTTGTTGGTCAAAATGCATTACCTGTAAAAGTTTTAGTAAGTGAAGCGCAATATAAACCGGTAGCCGCCATAACTCAGGAAGGAAAGGTGTATAAGATCGTGGCAATTTCTAAAAACGGAACCTTATTGGAAGTACGTGGAGTACGTAAATCAGGGTATATAATTCATATTAAAGCTGTAGCAAAAGACGGATCTTTTTACGGTATCAAAGCCATTTCTCAGAAAGGAAAGCTCAATGATGTAAAAGGGATAAAAATGTACGATAAAAGATTGGAAGTGACCATTAATGGGGTTGAAGTACATGCCCATGTGGTGGCCCTGCCTCAGGTACAATAATAAGAGATGAAGCTATGATTGATTCGAAATCTTTAAGCAATCCAAAAAATAACAAGGAGTATTGGGAAAGTGTCCATGAGAACAGATCATTGATAGAATCTGGCTGGTATCAGCCGGTTCCCGAAAGTTCTCTTTCATTGATAGCCGCTTCACAGCTCTCCAAAAAAGACCGGATCATTGATGTTGGTGGCGGCGATAGTTTACTTGTTGATCATTTGTTAAGCAAGGGATATGAGAACATTACTGTTCTTGATATATCTCAGAGAGCTATTGAAAAGGCAAAAATAAGGCTTGGAAAATTGGCAGAAAAAGTCAATTGGATCTGTTCAGATATAACAAATCTTCAAACTAATATTACTTTTGACTTATGGCATGATAGAGCCTGTCTTCACTTTTTAAAAGGTGATGCCGAATTGATATTATATCAGGAAAAAGTAGGGCAGCATTTAGCAGCAGGCGGAACCCTGATTTTGGGAACATTTTCTAAAACAGGACCCAGGAAATGCAGCGGACTGCCAATACGTCAATACAATAGTACCGAATTATCTCAGCTTTTTTCAGGAGAATACGAATTGAAGGAAAATTTTGAAACAGTTCATAGAACACCAACAAATACAACACAGAATTATGTATTTTGTCGTTTTAAAAAGAAATAACCAATTAAATTTAATAGAAATGAGAATCACGTTTTTAATATTTTGTATCACATTACTAATGTCATGTGAAAGCAAAAAAAAGGATTACGCGCCGCTAAAGAAGGAAATTGCGCAAAATGAAGTAGTGGTTAAAGAGGTACAGCAAACGAGTGATTATACATATTTATTGGTTCAGGAATCGAATCAGGAGTATTGGATGGCAGTTTCAAAAACAGAGGCCGAGGTAGGAGAAAAGATTTATTTCACTGAAGCCATGGAAATGAACAATTTTGAAAGCAAGGAACTAAATAAGGTTTTTGACAAGATCTTTTTTGCCGATCAGATCAGTAGACAACCCATCGACGCCGAAACAAAAAAGGCAGAGGTGATCGCTAAAAAACAGGAGGGAATGCAGAAATTGCTTGACAGCATAAAGATCAGCCCCGCAGCTGATGGTTACAGCATTGGTGAATTATACTCGAATTCCAAAGAGTTTAATAAGAAAACTGTGAAAGTCAGGGGCCAAGTGGTAAAAGTGAATATGGCAATCATGGATCGCAACTGGGTGCATCTGATGGATGGGACCAAAGGAGACAACAGATCTGATCTTACCTTCACAACCAAAGAAGTGGTAATGGTAGGTGATACAGTAACTTTTGAAGGTATACTTGCCATTGATAGGGAATTTGGTGCGGGTTATGTTTATCCGGTTATTGTGGAGGATGCTGTTTTGGTTAATTGACGCATTCACTCAATCTGATATTTTTTATCTACTTTTATATCTCTCAATATAAATGACATCTCAACATGCCATTTTCAAACACTTTTTAGTGATGAAAAATAATCTTCTGACGTGTTTAACTTTGCTATTTTTTATGTTCAGTAATACCAATATAATGAGCCAAACTGATTCGACAGGTATATTTTATAATCACTCCGATATTGGTGTCGTAAAGCATCCCGGAGAAGTATCCTATCACAGTATTGATCAGGAATACCTGATTGAAGGTTCAGGAGCTAATATGTGGTTTGCAGACGATCAGTTTCATTTCCTCTGGAAAAGCATACAGGGAGATTTTATCCTGAGAGCTCATGTCAAATTCGTTGGAGATGGAGTTGATCCACACAGAAAAATGGGCTGGATGGCGAGAAATAATTTTCATTCTGATTCAGAACATGTAAATGCTGCGGTTCAAGGTGATGGATTGGTTGCCCTGCAATACAGACATCAAAAGGGAGGTGAAACAGAAGAGTTGACTTCAACTGATACGGCACCTGACATCGTTCAACTTGAAAGGAAAGGCAATACCTTTATCATGGGAACGGCAAAAATGGGCGAGCCAATTGTTCATGTGGTGCTTGACAATATGGAGTTGAACAATGAAATATTCGTAGGGCTCTATGTGTGTTCACATAATCCTGAGGTGATTGAAAAGGCGATCTTTAGTAATGTGAGGATCATTAAACCTTTTAATGAATTAGGAGAGCCATCCAAGGACTATTTGGGAAGTAATATGGAAATCCTGGATGTTGAAAGTCTTGAAAGAAAAATTTTGTTTTCTTCAAGACATTCCTTGCAAGCGCCAAATTGGACGATCGATGGTAAGGCACTGATCTATAATTCCAATGGCTATTTGTATCGATACGATTTGGAAAATCAGCAAACCAAAATGATCAATACAGGTTTTGCTGAAAATAATAATAACGATCATGTCTTGTCATTTGATGGAAAACAATTGGCAATTAGCCACCATGACGCTGATGATAATGACGATTCTGCTATTTATACCCTGCCTTTGGAAGGCAGCGATGAGCCCTATAGGGTTACAAAAAAAGGGTTGGGAGCATCTTATCTGCACGGCTGGTCAACTGATGCCAAAGAATTGGTGTTTACCGGAAGTCGAAAAGGGCAATTTGATATCTATAGTGTAAATATTGAAACAGGCATTGAAACGCAATTGACAAATACTCCGGGCTTGGATGACGGACCGGAATACGATCCTCAGGGAAAGTATATTTATTTTAATTCAAATCGAACTGGAACAATGCAGCTTTACAGGATGAAGCCCGACGGAAATGAAGTAGAGCAACTCACCTTTGACGAATTAAACGATTGGTTCCCGCATATTTCACCTGATGGGAAAAAAATAGTGTTTTTATCTTTTGGAACTGATGTTGATTCGGGAGATCATCCCTTTTATAAGCAGGTATACTTGAGAATAATGCCTGTTGATGGAGGAAAGCCAAAAATCATCAGTTATGTGTACGGAGGGCAGGGCACTATCAATGTACCCAGTTGGTCACCTGATAGTAAAAAGGTTGCTTTTATAAGTAATTCAAATTAAGGATGCCTCTATTCTGAGGGTATCGCACGTGAGGGTATCGCGCGTGAGGGCCTCACTTCCGAGGGCTTCACGACTGAGGGTCTCACCTCCCATCGCCTCGCTGACGCTTCCAAATCATAATTATAATCACCTAATTCTCTTGGAATTCAACGCTTAAACCCTTAATTTTATACTTCATTATTTTAAGGAAAACCCTATGAAGTTTAAAACACTTTATGTTACTCTGATCCTCTGTATTTTTTCCATTCAACATTCAGTATTTTCTCAAGAGCAGTTAACAGCTGTACAAATAATTCAGAAAGCTGATGATAAAGTGAGGGGAAAAACCAATCAATCAGTAATGGAAATGGAAATAGTTCGGCCTACTTGGAAACGAAATATATCTATGAAAAGCTGGGCCAACGGTCTCGATTATTCCATGACCTATATCACGGGGCCTGCACGCGATAAAGGGCAGGTTTTTATGAAAAGAGAAACGGAAATGTGGAATTGGATGCCTTCCATAGGCAGAATGATCAAAATACCCGCATCTATGATGTCTCAGGGCTGGATGGGTTCCGATTACACCAACGATGACATACTCAAGGAAAGTTCAATTGTAGTTGATTACGAACACAGCCTTTCTGCGGAGGAAAATGTAGAGGGTTTTGATTGCTATAAAATTGAAATGTTGCCCAAAGAAGAGGCAGCGGTGATATGGTCAAAAGTCTATAAATGGATCACAAAAAACGATTTTATTCAGATCAAATCAGAATATTACGATGAAGACGATGAACTGGTAAAGAGTGATTTTGGTTATGACTTTAAAGAGATGGACGGCAGATTGATCCCTTCGAGAATTGAGATTGTTCCGGCAGGGGAAGAAGGTAAAAAAACCATTTTGTATATCAAAGAAATCAAATTTAATGTTGAATTGGAGAAGTCCTTCTTTTCTCAGCAAAATATGAAGCGTATCAGATAATTTCAAATTCATTCTACAATGAAAACCATCTTAAAAATAGCTTGGAGAAATATCTGGCGCAATAAGCGGAGAACTCTTATTACGGTCGCTTCAATAATGTTTGCCTTGTTTTTCGCGATTATAATGCGTGGCTTTCAAAAGGGTTCTTATGCCAAAATGAAAGAAAATGCAGTTGAATCTTATTCAGGATACTTGCAAGTTCAGCACAAGGATTATTGGGACGATAAGAATATTAATAATACGATGACCTTTAGTCATGAAATGGCGATTGAATTAGCTAAAGACGATAGAGTCAAGGAGATCATTCCACGATTAGAATCCTTTTCGCTCGCTTCTTCCGGAGAATCCACTAAGGGAGTGGTGGTAATGGGTATAGATCCAGACAAGGAAGACAAGATGACCAAGGTAAAATCCTATTTGCAATCAGGAACATTTATTGAGGAAAATGATAAAAGTATCATGCTTTCTGAAGGTCTTGCCAAATTTTTAGGTATTGGGGTCAATGACACGCTTGTGCTATTTTCATCTGGCTATCACGGAGCGACGGCCGCTGGATTATATCCCGTTAAAGGAATTCTTAAACTTCCGACACCCGAAATGAATCGCAGTACCGTATACCTTCCCATATCAGAGGCCCAAAATCTATTTTCAGCTTATGATCGTTATACCGCACTTGTTTTCGATCTATACGATATGAATCAGGTTAGGGCGGTTGAAGATGAGATAGCTGATAAAATTGATAGCAATAAATACAGGGTCATGGGCTGGGAAGCAATGAATAAGGAGCTGTTGCAAATGATTCAAACCGATGATGCTGGCGGCGTAATCATGATCGGTATTCTCTATATGGTAATCGCTTTTGGAATATTTGGAACCGTTTTAATGATGACCAATGAAAGAATCAGAGAGTTTTCTGTGATGGTCTCAGTGGGTATGCAAAAACGAAAACTGGCCCTTGTAGTGATTGTAGAATTGTTCTTTTTGACTGCTTTAGCAGTTGTAGCAGGCGTCATCATCAGCCTTCCCGTTATGTATTACTTTTATTACAATCCCATAAAATTTTCGGGTGATGCCGTAGAGGTGATGCAAGATTTTAATTTTGAACCCATTATGCCTATGAGCATGGAATGGAGTATTTTCGTTTTTCAGGGTATTGCGATAAGTATTCTTAGTCTGGTCGCTATGTCATATCCAACAATAAAAATATTGAAACTGGATGTTGTAAAAGGCTTAAGATCTTAAGGTATGGTATTGACAAAAATAGCTTGGAGGAGTATCTGGAGGAGCAAATTAAGAAGCTCAGTGGTAATTTTAGCCATCGCATCCGGTTTATTAGGAGGCCTGTTTTCAAGCGCCTGGATGAATGGGATGGCTCAGCAAAGAGTGAACAATACTTTTGTATATGAAATCGGGCACATGCAAATGCATCATCCTGGGTACGCTGAGAATAAAGATGTAAAAAAGACAATTAAGGGAACCAGAAACAAAATTGAAAAACTCAAAAAAACACTTGGTGTCAAGGCAGTTACAGAAAGAGTTCTGGTAACCGGAATGTCAGCCACGGCCAATAAGAATATGGGTGTAAACATTGTTGGAGTGGATCCGGAACAGGAAAAGCAGGTTTTTCAGATTTATAAAAGGATAGATTCGGCTTCGGGAAATTTCTTTACATCCAAAAGGAAAAATGCGATTGTAATTTCACAAGCACTTGCACAGGAGCTCAAAGCCAAAATGAAATCCAAGATCGTGCTTACTTTTCAGGATTACAAAGGAGAAATTACAGGAGCAGCTTTTAAAGTAGTTGGTATCTATAAGACCGACAACAACCCCTGGGATAAAATGCATGTATTTGTGAGAAATGATGATCTTAGAAGGGTTTTGGAATTGCCTGAGGATGAGTCGCATGAAATTGTAATGCTACTAGATGATTTTGAACAAGCTGCTTTATTTGAGCCCGAAATGCAGGCTCAATATCCTGACACCAAGGTGGAAGGATGGGCCGAGATTTCACCTTATTTAAGTTTGATGTCAGGATATATGGATACCATGATGGGTTTATTTATGGTAATCATTTTAGGAGCTCTGGGATTTGGAATTGTAAACACCATGTTAATGGTTGTTCTGGAGCGAACAAGAGAGCTGGGTATGCTCATGGCTATTGGAATGACAAAGAAAAGAGTGTTTATGATGATCATGCTTGAAACCATATTTCTTGCCCTTGTTGGTGCCATCTTAGGCGAAATTCTAAGTATGGCCCTCATCACTTATTATAACAAATCAGGAATAGACCTCTCCTTTGTGGGTGAAGGAATGGAATCGGTGGGTTATGCCGCCATTACCTACCCAATGTTGGAAGCTTACAGATATATTCAAATCACTGTTTTGGTCATTGTTACAGGTATTGTAGCATCTGTTTATCCGGCCTGGAAGGCGCTTAAGTTACATCCCGCGGAGGCCATAAGGTCAGTTTAAGATATCATCATCAGGAAAGAAGAAAATTATGAGTATAATACAGATCAGTAGTTTAACAAAAACATACCATGATACCGAAATACCGGTTCATGCCGTGAATGGGATAGATCTTAGTTTTGAGAAAGGAGAGTTTGCGGCGGTTGTAGGGCCTTCCGGTTGCGGAAAAACTACCCTGATGAATATGATAGGAGGCTTAGAGCAACCGACTTCAGGAAAGGTTTTGGTTGACGGAAGTATTATGTCTGAATTATCTTCGAATAACCTTATCGATTTTAGATTAAAAAATATAGGTTTCGTTTTTCAGGCCTACAATTTGATTCCGGTGCTTACTGCCAAAGAAAATGTAGAATTCATCATGCAACTGCAAAACTGGAACAAAAAAGAGATGGATGCTCGAACGGTTTCTCTTTTGGAATCTGTTGGTCTGGGAGATAAATTAAACAGTAAACCCAATCAGCTTTCAGGCGGACAGCAGCAAAGAGTGGCTGTGGCAAGAGCTCTGGCCTCAAAGCCTAAGTTTATTTTGGCTGATGAACCCACCGCAAATTTAGATTCAACAGCTACAAACCAGCTCTTGGATATCATGGAAAAACTCAATAAGGAGGAGCACATTACTTTTATTTTTGCCACCCATGATCAACGGGTCATGGACAAGGCAAGAAGGGTAGTTACCTTGGATGATGGAAAAGTCGTATCGGATATTACAAAGGCTTAGTCAGGCTCATTTGGAATACTTTTGATGTAAATGGTCATATATGCCGGATAAAAGAATTATAGCAACCTTTTTGTTGATAACTATGGCCGTTTATGGTCAGGATAACTGGATGGTAAAGGGCTATGTTAAAGGGCTTGCCACAATGCAGACAATAGGGGAGGATGGAGAAATGGCTTTGGAAAACGTCGTGCATAACCGATTTGACATCAATTGGTTTATCAGCAATAACTTGACTTTTACAGCAGGATTAAGGAATCGAATCATCATTGGAAATAATGTGAGTTTGATTCCCGGTTACAGTGAGTATATAGCCAGAGATAACGGCTATCTGGATCTTACATGGGTATGGGCAGATGAAACCTCCTGGATTGGTGTTTCCCAACTCGACCGGTTTATGCTCGATTACACCGTTGGAAATCTTCAGATAACTTTAGGAAGACAGAGGATCAACTGGGGGCAGACCTTTGTATGGAACCCTAATGATTTATTCAATACCTATTCGTACTTTGATTTTGACTATGAGGAAAAACCCGGCAGTGATGCACTTCGCTTGCAGTATTATATCGGTGAGTCGAGTAAGCTTGAACTTTCAACTTCCCTGAATTCTGACAGTCAGTTAACCTCCGTACTTTTGTATAGATTCAATACCAAGGGATACGATATTCAATTTCTTGGAGGCGTTTATACGGAAACGGATTATGTGTTGGGAGGAGGTTTTTCTGGAAGTATTGCGGGCGGTGGATTCAGTGGTGAATTAACATATTTCCATCCAATGGATGATGCAGATGAAACCGGGAAAGTCACAGCTACTGTACATTATGACTATACTTTTAAAAGCTCGCTTAATTTACAGTTTGAGACCTTATACAATGGTTTTGGTGCAGAAAATTTTTCAAGCGGATTAGGAGATATTTTGTTTCAAGACCTTAGTCCGAAAAATCTGTTTCCAACCCAACTGGCCTTTTTTGGAGCTGGCGCTTATGATGTAAGCCCTCTATTTAGAGTTATGCTAGCTGGTATGTATGGCCCTGAAGGTAATTTTATGTATGTTGGGCCTACCTTGACCTATTCCATTTCTGACACTATGGAGTTAGCAGGTATAGGTCAATACTATAGCATGGACGAAGTTGAGGATGAGAATGGAAATGCTTTGGTAAGCAGTGGAACCGCAATTTTTGTTAGGTTCAAGTGGTCATTTTAAATCCATTTGTTGACTGATTCTAAAATTAATTTAGAAATTAACTATTGGGCTTGAGGCTTTGTTACTTTTAAAAAACTTGATCTAAAGACAAGATGAGCTTATAAAATGATAAATAAAAAAACTCAAATAAACTGCTGAAAATACTAAGTTTGTCAATTGACTTTTTTAACGAGAAACACCCATTGAAAAATTAAAACCACATGAAAGCATTCAAAAGAATTATAGGTTTTGCTTTACTAATATTGTTGTTAACTATCGCATATGTATTGTTCAATACTTTTAGTATGAAATCAATGCAAATAGCAAGTGATCCGGTAGAG